>JAESFG010000104.1_pt1 | contig 290693 bp, 265 predicted proteins | sample 9269371 | NCBI WGS metagenome assembly JAESFG01 (sample SAMN14506227, study PRJNA617093) | algae metagenome | isolation source: Aetokthonos hydrillicola CCALA 1050 (B3-Florida) and co-occurring... | place: USA: South Carolina | collected 2013-01-01
GGGGTGGAGCAGCCCGGTAGCTCGTCAGGCTCATAACCTGAAGGCCGCAGGTTCAAATCCTGCCCCCGCAACCAAACATAATAAACACAATGATGTGCCCCCGCCGAAGGGGCTTCTTGCGTTGCAACGACGCGCTAAATCAACACCACCACCAGAACTCACTCGCGCCCCAAGCTCCCACGAACAACAACGTGCGGTTCGACAAGACGGTGATCCGATACAACACGACCACCAATCCGCCAAAGAAGCGCATCTGCCGAGAGCGCGCGCTACATTCAGCGCCTCATCCATCACCGCCCCGAGGGTCCTGTCGAAACTGGAATCCAGCCTCCGCGTCAACGGGCCGTGCGGACGACTCGGGGGATTGTTTCGATGAGAAGATAGGCAAGCGTCTCACGGTCGATCACGAGACGGCCCTCGACCTCATATCCTATCTCCTGATCCGCCGCGTGGCCGGTCACCGCGTAGGCCAGGGCCTTGCGTCCGGCGAAATCCACGGTCTCGGCGGGCAGCACGGCAAGGTCCACGGTGACGGACCGGCCGTTGCCGGCGACCACCGTCTGGCGGCCGAGGCTGCGGGCGCCGTCTCGCGGCTCGAGATAGACTTGCGCCGCGCGGGTCCTGACATAGTCGTTCAGCACAGCACTTAGCGGGTCGGGTTCGCGTTTCGTCGGACGCCAGTCCCTCATGCGGCACCGCCTGGCGGACGGAGACCCCGTACGAAGCCGCCGATCGCCGGATCGAGATCGGAGATCCGGTCCGACCAGTGACCGAGCCCCGACGCCTGGAGGACCTCGATCGTGGGATACCAGGTCGAGCGTCCGTCAACCGCATGCCAGTACCAGGGCGCGTTGGACTGGGTCAGGAGCGCGCCGCGTTTTCCGAGCGCCCCGGCCAGATGAAGAGCAATGCCGTCGGGACCGATCACCCCGTCGAGTTCGACGATGACGGCGGCAAGGTCGTCGAGGCCGGAAAGGTGCTTTCCGGCGTCGATGATTGCGGGCCAGGCGGCAAGCTGCGGCCGCCCCGCGTCCCAGGCCAGGCCGACAAGTGTCCCTTCCATGCCGCGCAGGCGCGGCGCGAGATCGTCGAGGAGAAGCCCGGGCCGGCCTTCATCCCAAATGACCCCCACAAACGGTCGCGGCAGCGGCTCTAGGGAGCGGCGCCAGACGTCGCGAGCGCCTCGAGAGGGATGCAGATAGGGAATGAGATCCGGCGCGGTGCCCCGATCGCCGTGAAGCATGAGGGCGGTCAAGGGAACGGCGTCTATCACTTCAGTCCCGGGCTCGTCGCGCGGGACGTCGGTAGCCGAGAAGTCCGCGCCGGGCAAAAGCGCCACGAGGTCGGCAAGGGCACCCGCACCGCGAATGTCGGCAGGGTCGCTTGCGGCCGGGAAGTAGCGTAGCAATGCGACGATCTCGAGCAGCGAGAGCCCGGGCTCGATGACGATAGGAAGCATCCGGCCTTCCGGTCCGCTTTCCGCGAGCGTCGCCGCCGGATCCACCGGCTGCAGGATCTCGCGCAGGCGAATGAATTCCCCGGTGCTCAGGCAGCAGTCGCGCAGCAGGCGCTCTGCGGCTTGCCGGTTGTCGCGGTCGAGCTGCCCCAGACGGGGAACCAGCGGCTCCATGAGCCGCAACGCGTCAGCCGGGCGCCCGGCAATGCGGTAGAGGCCGGCGAGCAGCAGCAGGGCGGGCACCCGCTCCGCATGGCCCCGGGCGACCGGGCCGAGCCGCGCCAGCGCTGCATCCGCCTCGCCACGGCAGATCATCGTGGCTCCCCAGGCCTGCCAGGCCGGGAGAAACTCTGGATAGAAGGCGATCAGGCGGTCCGCGACACGCTGCGCCTCCGTCAGGGCTCCCGTGCCGAGAAGGCTCTGGACCAGTCCGGCAGCCACATTCGGATCGGCGGGGTCGAGGAGATGGGCCCGCTCCAGGTGAGGCAGGGCGAGGAGGTGATCGCCGAGCTCAGCAAGCTGCAGTCCGAGCTGTGCGTGGATTGCGGCGCTGTCGGGATCGCGTTGCAGCGCCTTCTGGGCAAATTCCAGAGCCGGGGCGGCGGTGCCGGTTCGATGATAAAGCTGGGCGAGCGTCGCCAGCAGACCGGCATGATCGGGACGGCGCGAGAGCGCGGCGGCGAGGCGGCGTTCGGCGGCAGCGAAGTCGCCGGCCATCATGTCCAGCGTTGCTTTGAGCATCGCCAGGTCGGGATCGTGTGGCGCGATCGACAGACCGCTTTCGACGGCAGGGACGACCATGTCGGACTGTCCGGCGAGAAGTGCGGTCCGAGCGAGCAGCGCAAGGCCCGCCACGTCCTCCGGTTCCCGGCGGCAGGCGGCGGCCGCAAGCGTGACGGCGTCTTTCGGCCGCCCCTGCACGACACGTATCTCGGCCAGCATGCGGAGTGCCTCGGTATGGCCCGGATTGATGTCGAGCACATGTTCGAGGACCAGACCGGCGCTGTCCTGCCGGCCGGCGGCGATATGGTTCCTGGCTGCGACCAGCCTGTCCTCAACCAGCAGCATCGTTACCCCAGACTTACGCGTTCGCCGTCGAGTCGGACGTCGCGGCGGGCGGTGATCAGAGCGATTTCACTCGTCTGGGTGGCCACGCCGTCGACCGTCTCGATCAGCGACCGGGCGTGCAGCATGTCGGTGCCGGTCACGATCGTCGATCGGTTCTCGACGCTGGTCGACAGGGTGCGCACCGTGACGGACTTTTCATCCGTGCTTTCGACCGTGCGGCGAAAGCTGCTGGTGAGCATGGATCCCATCTGCAGGAACTGCTCGCACATGAGCGCCACCTTGCCTGCGGCGAGCCGGAGCAGCGGCGCCGAGAAGGCGATCTCGCCTTGAGCGCGAAACGAGAGCGTGCGGGCGTTGGGCACGGCGATCGCCGCGTCGTAGGCGTGCTCGCGGGCAAGGACGGCCAGCACATAGGCTTCGTCGCCTTCCCGGTACAAAAGCACATGGTCGCCGATCGCTGGCGCGAGCAGGCAGCTCGTCGCCTGGGTGGCGTGGAGACCCGTTCCGTCCGCAAGCGCGATGCTCGACACGGTCTCGGACAGGAAAGCGCGCACGGTGCCGGTGTGCAATGTCGGGTTCGCGCGACCGACGGCTGCGGATGATTGCAGTCCCCGGGCGCCTTCGGGCTGCAGGATTGTAGAGTGCACAGTGTCGCCGGCCATCAGTTGAATCCCATCAGGCCCATCGTGTACATCTTCACGCCGCCCGACATTGTCCCGACCGCTTCAAGGCCCGACATCACCGACGATGTGGCGGAACTGACGGTCTGGACGCCGCTCTTGACGCCATGGGCTCCGGTCTTCGCAAGCGCGCTTACGCAGGCCGCGCCATAGTTGCCGCCCTTCCAGGCCGCGAGACTGAACTTGCCGTCCTTGAACTCCATCTTCGTCTTGTAGAAGTCCATCTTCACGACGCCCATGTCGAACTTGAAGTACCAGAATGCAAAAGTTGTCGCGAGCGAGATCTGCATGTCAATCGAGACGGTGATCGTCAGCTTGTTGCCCATCCAGAAGGCAAATGCCCCGCCCATCGTCACGTCCACCATGCCGCCGAGCTTGTAAGTGTAGATATTGCACTTGTAGTACTTGAAGGAGTCCTGGGTGATGTACTCGTATTCGTTGCCGTTGACTTCCTTGACGTTCTTCAGGGACTTGGTCGTCACCGTGCCGGTACCAGCCCCCGCGGAGATGGTAATGTTCTGCTGTGATCCGGACGTCATGGTGATGGTCTTGGCGGCAGTCACCGTCACCGCATCACCGGACAGCACTGTCAGCGCCTTCTCCGTATCGACATGGATCGCGTCGCTGCTGTGGACGTAGATCTTTTCCGCCGAGCGCAGCAGGATGCGGCCGCTGCACGCGAACATGATGCCCTTCATCGAAGCGGTCTTGCCGGCCGCAGCAGTGACAGCACCGGAACCCTCGTCGGTAATGTGCTGGCGCGGATAGAACACCGACCGGTCTGTGGCGGTGTTCTCGATGTCGGAAAAGCCGCCCAGGCGAAAATAGGCGCCGGGCGTGTTGACGTCGTCTGCCACACGCCGCGTGGCGCCCGCCGAACTCGGGACGAAGAGGAAAGTGGAGGCGTTCTGATAGGACGTTCCGGTCGCTGTGGAGGCCTGTGTCGGCATGCTGCCGCTCCTGTCTTGTCACCCCGTCAGGGATTGCCGTCTGAAATCTGGAGGATCGTACCCGAGGCTGTACGCATTCGGTGTGCGACGTTGCGGTTCGCGCCCGTGACGGTATTGGACTGCTCCGCATTGGAGAAGGCGCCCATGATCACCGGACGATCCGGATCCCCATGAAGGAAGCCGATCAGCACTTCCGTTCCGACAAGAAGGGTGGAATGCTGGCCGTAACCCGCGCCGCCGCCATAGGGCTCGAGCTTGCGGATCCAGTAGCTGGCGCGGCCGCCAGTCAGCGCGCTTTCCTCGTCCATGATGCGGATCCGGTAGCGGCCGTAGTCGTCCAGTTCGGCGCGGCCGGTGTCATTCTCGCCGTCGATGACGCCAAGCAGGAAGCCGCCGACCACGGGTTTCGGCGTCTTGAATGGCGGGCGATACTGGGTGTCGAACGGAATGCATCGGAAGCGATTGCGATAGGGCTCGCTGGTGCGGTCGGCGGCGCCGAAGCCGAGGGGCGTTGGCTCGACGATGGCGTGTTCGACCTCGGTCACGACATAGATCGCCTCGAACGCGCTGTCGGGGTGGTCGACGAGCTTGAAGAAGTAGCCGGGACGGATCAGGGGAATGTTGCTCTCCCCCTCGAATTCGAGCCGGGCGGTTGCAAGCTGTTCGGCCCGTTTCTGGGCGATGGTCCTGCCGTCAGCAGGTGCGCGGTAGTTTTCGGCATAGTCCACCCAGACGCCGAAACCGTCGAAGGCGGTGGCTTGCGACACGCATAGATCGACCGTCGGTGTGAGGTCGTTATACTCGCGCAGTTCCACCGCTCCGCTCTGCACGCGGTATCGCGATCGGAAGGAGCGGACAGCGAAGTCTCCCTGCGCGCGGATCTGCACGCCCCCTCGAAAAGGCAGGTCGGATGTTAGCGAGCGCCCCGTCATGCGCCGGAAGTGCTCTTTGCGGTCACAGAACACCACGGTTTCTTTGTCGCCGGCGGTGTCGAAGAAGTAGAATATCCCGAACTTCTCGGTGATCCGGGAGATGAAGTCGAAATCGCTCTCACGATACTGCATCAGGAATTCGAGCTTGGGGTAATTGCCCGGTTCCACCAGCATCTGCGAGCGGATGGTGCGCTGCGTCCGGTTGCCGGCGGTCCTGGACTCGGCCTTGTTGGCGTCGACGAGCTCGCCCTGCACGACATCGACCACGGTCATGTCCCGGTCGGTACCGTAGACCTGGTTCTGGGCGCTATGCTTGAGCAGGGAGAGCTCCGGCGCGATCACGAAGCGATAGCAGAACTCGCGGTTGGGTGTCGGATCCAGCGCCATGGCCTCGCTGATGATGCCGTTGACCACCATCTCCTCGTCGACGACCTTGAGTTCGACCTTGCCCGCCTTGCCGAGTAGGGATGAGACGTCGATCGGTTGGCGCGAGATGATGTCCACGACGAAGGCGTAGACATCGCTCAGTCCCTCCCGCCCATGGAGGCTTTCGACATAGACGCCTTCTTCGGGAAGACCCTGGATCTTGATGGCGAGTTCCTGCAACACGGCTGAGTCTCTCGTTTTGGAAGGGGCGGTTTAGCCGAAGCTCATCACGCGGATCTGTGACGGCACGATCGTCACTCCCACCGAGTTTGGTGTCATGCCATTCTGGACCGTCGGATCGATGAGGGCTCGCGTTGCCGGCATGCACTGGATGAAGGTCTTGACCGACCCCTTGGCGTTCCGGCTTGCCGAGCAGACGCCGCCGGAAGCGACGCCCGGACCCGGGCCGCTGATGGTCACGGGCGCGAGATTCATGAGGTTGTGCGTCGGCATGCACATGGTCAGGCAGCGGAAATTCGTTGGCACCTCGGTCGGCCGGAGACCCATGCTGATGAACGGCACCGGGATCGGACCGACCGGCGTGGCCTGGAGATAGACGTCGGGCGCAGAGAAATCCATGCCGGGGATCGGGCCCTGGGAATTGACGAAAACCATCAGCGTCGACTCCGTTCGTCGGTGACGTCGTCATGCGCGACGACGATCCGGGGGGTGTAGACTTCAGCGATATGCCGGTACTGATCGGTGTCGAGATAGGTTCCCGAACTGCCGAGCAGCAGAGAGCCCTCGCGGCGACTGGCATGGAGCTTCGTGTTGAAGAAGCGCGCCCCGGCGAAATTGGCGGCGGAAATGTCGGCGTGTTCCATGTCCGCCTGGCGCATGTCGCAATATTCGAACTGCGCCGCCCTGGCTCGGGCGTCGCGGAAGCTGGCGGAAAACAGGTTGGAATTGTCGAACACCGCACCGCTCAAGTCGGACTCGAAGAAGCTCGCCATGCTGAGATTGCTCGAAGCCAGGTCGACCCCAGCGAGATCACTCTTGCCGAAGCACGCCATCGGGGCGTCGATCGCGGCGAGGTCGGCGCCGCTGAAGTCGCATTCGACGAAGACGCTGCCGCCAAGCTTGGCTCCGGCCATGCGCGTGCCTTCGAGGCGTGCCTTGTGGAACGTGCATTTCTGCCAGGTCTGTCCCGATAGATCCTTACCGGACAGGTCCGCCTCGGAAAACAGCGCAACATCGATGACGGCCGACTTGAGATCGACGGACCTGAGGTCCGCCCTGGTGATGGTTACGCCCGTCAGCCGCGCGCCTGAGATGGAGAGGTCTTGGATGGTGCAGTCGAGGAAGCAACTGCGGTCGAGCTCTGATGCCCGGAGATTGGCCGCCTCGGTGTCGCAAGCTGCGAAGGCGACGCGGTCCAGCACGCCTGTCTCGAACGTCGTCCGCGGAAGGCGGCAGGCAGTGAACTGCGTGAGCGCGAGCGAGCAGCCGGCGAAGTCCGAGTCTGGCATCTCGCAATCCACGAACCGGGTTTCGGTGAGTGCCGCGTTGGAGAAAACGGCGCCGGTCAGGTCGCAGCTAACGAATGATGCTGTCGCCAGGTTGGCTGATTCGAGGCGCGCGCCAGAAAGATCGCATTTCACGAACGTTGCGCCCGCCAGCTGTTGGCCTGAGAGATCGACGCCGCGCGCGCGCTTCAGCAAGACCGGCTGCACATGAGCGACATAATCGAGGATCTCATTGAGGTCGCTCGGCAGAAGCGTGACGTCCCTAGCCATGGATCACCTCCAGCAGCGTGCCGGCCAGGTTGGCGCCGCTCAGATCGGCACTGGCGAGTTTCGCCCCGCGCAGATTGGCCGCATAGAGGTTCGCGCCGCGCAATGACGCGAGCCGGAGATCGGCCGCGCCGAGATCGGCGCCGAAGAGATTGGCGGCAAAGAGATCGGATTCGCGCATCCGCGACTTGTCGAACCGACACTCCCGGAAAGATGCCATCCGCAAGTCGGCAAGGTTGATGTCGCAGTCGCCGAACATGGTCGAACGGCAATCCGCGCGGAGGAAGCAGCTTTCGTCGAGATTCGCTGCGGTCCAGCCGCACTCTGTCGCGCGCAGCGCGTGGAAGCGGCCGCCGCGCAGATTGCATTTGCCGAGGAAGGCCACGCTCTTCATCTTCGCCTCGACGAAATCCGCGCGCGGTGCGTCGATCTCGACGAAGCTGACACGCTCGAACTCGCTGCCGGCGAATAGAGCATCCGTCATTGACATCGCCATGACAACGACCCGGGCAAGCGTCGCGCGCTCCGCCATGAAGCGGTCGGCGCGGCCGCGGAGCCACTGGATATCGGCGAGCTTCGTTTCGGACAGGTCGGCATCGTCGAAGACGCAGTCGATGAAATTGGTGGAGGTAAGGACGCCGCCGCGGAACGACAGGCCGCTGAGATCGGTCTCGATGACGACGGTGTCGGCGAGTTCGGCCCGGTCGAGCATGGCGACCTTCAACGAAGCCTTGTTGAGATTGGCGCCGCGCAACCGGGCGCCCGAGAGGTCGGCACCATCAAGGACGGCGCCGGTGAAGACCGCCCCCTCGAGAATGCAGCCCGACAGGTTGGCCTCGGAGAGATCGGCCCGCTCGAAGAATGTGCCGGCCAGGTCCCGGCCGCGGAAGTCAACCCCCCTAAGGTCGGCGCCTGCGAGATCGGCACCCTTGAAGTCTGCGCCTTCGACGAGGCGCTCAGCGACAAACCGGCCGAAGCGCGCTGCGACCTCCGGAAGCAGGGGTTCCATCGGGAAGATCGGGATCGGCGACATGCGCCGGGCCTGTCGCAGGCCATCGCGCGCGTCGCGATCGGCTGACTCGAGTCGCTCTTCGGCATCCTGACGGCTGGCGGCCAGCACCGAACCGATGGTCGCGCCCGCCGGCAGGGACGGCGCCTGGGCGAATTTCTGCATCGACGCCTGCAAAGCAGTCGCCGGGTTGCCGCCCTCGTAGCCCTGCATCAGATGCGGGAAGCGTCCGGCGACCATCGCGCCGGCCTGCGCCAGGGCCGACTCTCCGTCCGCGCTGTCGGCCGCGATCTCGGCAGTCGGAAAAAGCGCGGCCGAGGGCGCAGTTGAGGCGCCGGGGGCGATCTCGATCGCATCGAGCTCGCGGAAAATCTCGGCGAAATCCTCGCTCGGCTGCATGCTGCCGCCGGGGCTGCTCGTCATGTTTGCCGCCGCGAGCTGCATCCGCGCCTCATGGAGGAGCGAGCCTTCGGGAAGATCGAGCGCGCGGGCCACCGCGTCGCGATACTGCTTGTCCACGTCGACGGGCCGGGATGCGGAAAAGCCGGACACGACGGAGTCGATCGCCGCGCCGATCCCGTCATAGTCGCTCGGCGCCGGATCCGCGTCCGGTGATGTCACCCGGGCGCCGGCGCTTGTCGTCGTCTCGGCAAGCGTCTCGAAGGCCCCGAAGAGGTCATCGTCGAGCTTGAGCTCGGGAAACCGCGCCAGATGCGCGTCGTCCACCACCGGCTTCAGGGCCACGTCGGGAAGCAGGCCACGAGGCGTGCTCGCCACGAGAGACCGCCGGTACATCTCTGCTCGAGCCATCTCGAGGTCGCGCCGCGCAAAGATCGCGGTTTCGAGTTGCTTGACGTCCTCCATCAGCTCGGCGAGGTCGATTTCGCCGCGATCGATGTCCTCCCTGGACGGGACGGCCACCAGCGGCATGTAGTCCACCGCGGAATAGTCGATCGGGGGGACGACGTCCGGCGCCACGCCCTCGTCGGTCACCGCCTTGCGCGCGGCCCAGTTTTGGTTCTCGAGGAAACGGATGCGCTCCGCCTCTGCCACCCGGAGCCTTTCCTGTCGGCGTGCGGCCCGGATCGCGGGATCCCGCTCCGGCATCAGCTGCCAGTCGGACAGGGCATGAAGATGGGCCTTTTCAGGGTCCCTGCGCAGGCGCAGGACCTCGAGATAGTAGGCGGCGGGTCGCGCCGCGTCCTCTGCGTGCTCGAGCGCATACATGATGGTCGTGATATCGTCGCCTGCAAGATCCTCGCTTCTGGCGACACCACGAAAGGCCATCGTTGCCTTGGTTATGTTGGGAAACAGGGTCAGCGTGTCGCAGACCATTCTGGTTTCCGTGAAGCTGCCGTCGGCGGCTCGCTCGACGAAGGCGCGGACCCGGACATTCGGCAGGCTGCCGGTCACCATCTCCGCTCCCCGCGTCATGCCGGACACGGCAAAGGCCTCGTCCCCCCGGAAATGCCCATCGAGCCGCTGATCGAGGGGAGCGTCACAGTGGAAGAGCGGGTCGAAGTCAACCGGCTTCAACGGGGCCCGGGTTTTCAGCCATGCCCCGTCATAGGTGCCGGCATGCCGGAATCGCATTGCACTATCGGGTGGCATCGGACCGAGACCGGCGATCGGCGGTACGTCGTCCGGCGATCTGATGAGGCGATCGGCGTATTCCACATTCGGCAGCGGGGCGTCGTGGCCGCCTTCGAGTATTGCGCGGGCGCCGTGGCCGCGCCCCTTCGGATTGAGTTTAAAGCCTGGCCCGCCGAAGCCATGCATGTCGTCGATCGGCATCGCCTGGAACGGAACCGCATCCGTCATGACGAGACCCCTTTCGGAGAGCCGCCAGACGCGGTCGCCGAAGACTGCGAGCCGCTTGACCCGATCGCCGACCCGCACGGAAACCCGCATGGCACGCACCGGCTGGTCGGGGGCGAGCGCCGAGCCAGCCACGAGCCATTCTCCGACTGGCTTCAACTGCGCCTTGTCGAACACGGCTCCCTTCGGCATCTGCTCGGTCACCATCGGCCAGAGGGCCTGGTCGGTGAAAAAGGTGCGGTTATCAGCGAAGTCGAACAGCAGATAGGCGCTGAAGGTGAGAATGCTGCCGCCATCCGTCGGTTCGACGGCAAGCGCGGTCGCGATGCGCGACGGCTTGATGATAGCTGGCATTCGTTGCATCTCCGGCGGTTTGAGGGATCGCCGGCGAGGATCATTCGGGGTGAAAGCCGAGTCAATTCTCATAAATCCGCTCACCTGCCTTGCGCGGCAAGATGAGGCGGAGCGAATAAGTCAGCAAATACAGGAGCGGGCGACATCGTCGTCTCGCGCAGCCGGGCCGTTCTGGCGGGTCTGTCGCAAATCCGACGGAATATACCATCGTGAAAAGCTGCGCGATCGGCGACGATTGCGAGAGGAAAACCGCGCAGTCACAAATGGGATGCCGGCATGGAGAGGTAATCAAGCCTCTGAAAAAGCAATGAATTTCGATCTTTTTCAACCGTGGCACGCCCTTTGCAATTCCCGATGCGACAGCCACGCTGTCAGGCACCCTCTTCACCAGGATCGGAGTTTTCCATGGCCAATATCGGCTACATCACCATTAAAGGCGCCACTCAGGGCGAAATGACCAAAGACGCCTCCACCGCCGCGTCCATCGGCAACGTTTGGCAGGAAGGCCATGAAGGCGAGTCGATCGTCTACGCCTTCCAGAGCAACGCGGTGGTGCCGCGTGACCCGACCTCCGGCACGGCGATCGGCAGCCGCCGTCATGAGCCCTCCGTCTTCATCAAGCCGCTCGACAAGGCCTCGCCGATGCTGTGGCAGGCGCTCGCCACCGGCGAGAATCTTGAAGTCGAACTGAAGTTCTGGCGCACCTCGACGCTCGGCGTCCAGGAGCACTACTACACCATCAAGTGGACCGACGCAGTGCTGGTCGAAGGCAAGACCATCCTCCCGGACACCAACGACCGCGCCAACGAATCCCGCGGCCATCAGGAAGAGTGGTCCTTCACCTACCGCAAGTGCGAATGGACGCACGAAAAGGCCGGCACCTCGGCCTCCGACGACTGGCGCAAGCCCTTCGTCTGATCTCGGTCCCGTCGGCCGGCGCGACGAATGTCGCGCCGTAACCACGGTCACGGCGCCAGAAGCATGCAACGAGCGCCGGGTTGAGAAACTCCTGTCACATCCATCCCCTACCACAAAGCCATTGTCGCTGGGGAAGACAACATTCCGCTCGAAGGACCCTGCACGTGGTTGATCTTGATTTGCGCCGCCTCGTAGGGCGTTTGAATTCCTATTGCCGTCGCGCACTCGAATCCGCCGCCGGCGTTGCGGTTTCCAGAGGCCATTTCGAGGTTGCCATCGAACACCTGTTTTTCGTCTTCATCGATGACACGCAGCACGACCTGCAGGCGATCCTGCGCCATTTCGAAGTCGATCCGGCAAATTTCAAGCGCAAGATCCAGATGGCGCTCGAGACGGTTCGGTCCGGCAATCAAGGCAGGCCGGTCTTTTCTCCCCTTCTCATCGAGTGGCTGACCGATGCATGGCTCGTCAGCTCGGTTGAACTCGGTCTAGACCAGGTGCGATCCGGCGGACTGGTCGCGGCGCTTCTGGCGCGTCCCAGCCGTTTCGGGGACGACCGATGGATGGCGGAACTGGCAGGCGTTTCCTATGAAAGGCTGAAGAAAGGCTTCGCCGACATCGTGGGCCCTTCACAGGAAACCAGCCCGGTCTCAGGCGCCCAGACGGCATCCGATGGTGGAGGTGCCGGTAGCGCAGGGGCTAACCCGGACAGCGCGCTTGCCAAGTTCTGCACGAACTTCACCCAGCAGGCCCGCGCGGGCAAGATCGACGCCGTGTTTTGCCGCGATCGCGAGATCCAGCAGATGATTGACATCCTCGGTCGTCGCCGCAAGAACAACCCGATATGTGTCGGCGAGCCCGGCGTTGGCAAGACCGCTGTCGTGGAGGGCCTCGCGCTCAAGGTCGCGGAGGGCGATGTCCCAGACTTCCTCAAGGACATCGAACTGATCGGGCTCGATCTCGGCATGCTACAGGCGGGCGCGGGGGTCAAGGGCGAGTTCGAGAACAGGCTCAAGGGCATCATCGAAGAGGTCAAGGCGTCGCCGAAACCGATCGTGTTGTTCATCGACGAAGCCCACATGCTGATCGGTGCCGGTGGCGCTGCCGGCGGGGCCGATGCCGCGAACCTCCTGAAGCCCGCGCTGGCGCGGGGTGAACTCCGCACGGTCGCGGCGACTACCTGGAGCGAGTACAAGAAGTATTTCGAGAAAGATCCGGCGCTCGCCCGCCGCTTCCAGCTCGTTAAGCTCGACGAACCCAGTCCGGAACAGGCGGTCACCATTCTGCGCGGTCTGCGCAAGTCCTACGAGAAGGCCCACAGCGTCTATATCCGCGACAGCGCCATCGAGGCGGCTGCCAGGATGTCGGCACGCTACATTTCCGGCCGCCAGCTGCCGGACAAGGCGGTCGATGTGCTGGACACGGCCTGCGCGCGCGTCAAGCTGTCGCTGTCCTCGACGCCGCAGGTCATCGAACTGAAGCAGAAGCGGGTCGCCGAGCAAAAACGCGCGCTCGACGCGCTCGAGCGTGACCATCACTCCAACCACGGCACGGAGGATCCGCGGATCGCGGCAATCCGCGGCGACATGGCCGCACTGGAAAGCGAAATCGCGAGCCTCTTGGCGAAGCGGGAGGAGGAACTTGCGCTCGTGCGGCAGATCCTGGCGATCCGTGCCCGGCTGGGCCTTTCGCTCGAGGACGACGCCGTGTCGGCAGGGCCGACCGGGCCCACGACCGGTGCCGCAAAGGAGGCGGCGGACACGCGACCCGAGGACGCCGTGATTGATCGCGATGCGCTCAAGGGCGAGTTCCGTGCGGCGGCGGAACAGCTCAAGAAGCTTCAGAAGGGCAGTCCCCTCGTGGCTTTCGAGGTGACGGAGGAGGTCGTCGGTCAGGTCATCGCCGAGTGGACCGGCATTCCCCTTGGCAACATGGTGAAGGACGAGGCGCAGTCGATCCTGACGCTCTCGGAGAACCTGCGCGGCAGGGTCATCGGCCAGGACCAGGCGATCGAGGCGATCGACCATGGGGTCCGCGTCTCCAAGGCCGGTCTGCAGAATCCCGATGGCCCGATGGGTGTGTTCCTGTTCGTCGGCCCCTCTGGGGTCGGCAAGACCGAGCTTGCGACAGCGATCGCCGACCAGCTGTTCGGCGGCGAACGTTTCCTCATCTCGATCAACATGTCGGAGTTCCAGGAGAAGCACACGGTGTCGAAGCTCGTCGGCTCCCCGCCAGGCTATGTCGGCTATGGCGAGGGCGGCGTGCTGACCGAGGCAGTCCGACAGCGCCCCTATTCGGTGGTCCTTCTCGACGAGGTGGAGAAGGCCGATCTCGAAGTGATGAACGTGTTCTATCAGGTCTTCGACAAGGGCGTGCTCTCAGACGGCGAGGGTCGCCTTATCGACTTCAAGAACACAATCGTCGTGTTGACGTCCAACCTGGCGACCGATCTGCTCACCGAACTCGGTACTCGCGAAACGCGCGCGAGCGTCGAGGAACTGGTCGAGGCGATCCGGCCGACGCTGTCGGCACATTTCAAGCCTGCGCTCCTCGCCCGCATGCAGATCATTCCCTTCTACCCTCTGGTCGGCGCGCCGCTGGAAAAGATCGTGCGTCTCAAGCTGAACAAAGTGGGCAGGCGACTTCGCGAAAGCCAGAAGATGGAGTTCGCCTATGACGACGCGGTCGTCACCGCGATCGCCGCGCGCTGCACGGAAGTCGAGACCGGTGCCCGCAACATCGACCACATCGTCAACCGGACGGTGCTGCCGGAAATGGCGACCGAGCTTCTGAGCACGATGGGCGGCGAAGGCGAGACACCCGTCGCCATCCGGGTCTCCGTCGATGGCGATGGCAGGTTCGCATATGCGTTGACCTAGCGCCTCCGGCGGGAGGCCTGGGCGACGCGGAGCCACATGAGGTTGGTGACGGGTCGTTTGCCGGGGCGGGAATGGGCGAAGAGAGAACGTTCGAAGAGCTTATGGATCTCACGATCGCGCTGGCGAACGAGCGTCACGTGGAATCGTTGATGACGCGCGTGATCGAGGCGGCGCTGCGCATCACCCATGCTGAAGGCGCCGCCATCTTCACGCTCGACCGTCTGGCGAAATATCTGCATCGCGTCTCCTACAATTACCGGGGTCAGGTGGAGACCGTGGCATCGGAGACGCGGGTTGCGCTCTATGGCAACAACCTGGCACCGAACCTGCGGGAACCCGCTGCATTCGCCGCGTCGACATCCGCGGTTGTCAATCTCGGCGATATCGACAAGACGCAGGGCTACGATTTCGCCAGCATCCGCCAGACGGACCTTGCGCTCGGTTTCAAGACGCGCTCGCTGGTGATCGTGCCCCTGACGATCCAGAGCCGGCAGACGATAGGCGTCCTACAACTGGTCAATGTGCGCGACCACGCCACCGACAGGGTCGGCGCGCTGGCCGAGCCGTTGCTGCGCCCTTTGAAGAGCCTCGCAGCGCACGCTGCCGTGGCGATCTGGAACACCCGTCTCTTGGAGGAAAACCAGCGGCTCATCCGGCAGCTCGGACAGCAGAACGACGAGCTCCAGCAGGAGAACACGCGTCTGATGAGCCGGGTCGGAAGCAAGAGCTTCGTTCGGCCCAAGGAACTGGTCGGGGACAGTCCGCCGATCGAGCGCGCTTATGATCTCATCGCGCGCGCCGCCGGATCGCAGGTTCCGATCCTGTTGCGCGGGGAGACCGGCACCGGCAAGGAGATGATGGCGAATTTCATTCATCAGTCGAGTGATCGGGTTGGCAAACCCTTCATCGCGCAGAATTGCGCGACACTGCCGGAAACGCTGCTCGAGACCGAACTGTTCGGCCATGTCAAGGGTGCCTTTACGGGCGCCGGGCACAACAAGGCAGGCCTGGTGCACGAGGCGCATCACGGAACGCTCTTTCTCGACGAAATCGGCGACATGCCTCTCAGCCTGCAGGCGAAGGTGCTGCGCCTGCTCCAGGAGGGTGAAGTACGGCGCGTCGGTGCCACCCGGGCGGAGACCGTCGATGTCCGCATCGTCGCGGCGACCAACGTCAACCTCGAGGAGAAGATCGAGCGCGGGGAGTTCCGCAAGGATTTGTTCTACCGGATCAACGTCTTTCCGATCGTCGTGCCGCCACTGCGCGAACGTCCCTCGGACATACCGAAACTGGTCGATCACTTTCTGAAGACCGCAGCGGCGAGCATAGGCCGCACACCGCCGATGATGACACGGGAGGCGCTCGAGGCGCTGATGCGCTGGAGCTATCCGGGCAATGTGCGCGAGCTCAAGAACATCCTCGAACGGGCGCTGCTGCTCGCCGACCAGGGCCAGCCGATCACCCGCAGGCATCTGCCGGTCGAGATCACGGGCTTTGACGAAAAGCGCCCCTTGATGCCGACGACCATCCCCGACGGTGACCTGAAGTCGATCGTGGGGCAGTATGAGGCAATGGTGATCGAGGCGAAGTTGCGCGCGGCAGGCTGGAACCAGAGCCGTGTGGCCCGCGATCTCAATATCAGCCGGCGCACCATCGTTGAGAAACTCGCCCGCTATGACATCCGGCGGCGCTGATCGGGAAGCGAGATTGAAGCTGAAGTTTCCATTCGGGCTTAGGCGTGACGAAGATAGGGAGGCTGTGCCGGAGACGCCGCTCCAGGTGATCTCGGCCTTCACCGCGGGACGGATGAACTACGACAGCCTCAGCCAGCGGCTGCAGGCGCTTGCGGCAGTGGATGACGCCACGGCGCAGGCGGTCCGGCGGGCGATCGACGGCGCGGAGTCGGCCGGCAGTCTGCCCTTCGATCTCGTCGCCATCCTGCGAGGTCTGATCCCTGCGCCGTTCGAGATCGCCATCGACGACGCCGACCTGGCCCTCGAGGGCGAGGACGAGACCTTCGAAGAGCCGACGGTCCCGATGTCGAAGCCGGTTTCTGCCGCATTCGTGGTCCAGCCCGCGGCAGTGCCCGACGCTCTTCCGCGGCCGTCGTCCTCACCCGTCATGCCCCCCATGCCCCCGTCGCCCCCGGCCTATGCGCCGCTGCCGGATCATATGAGCCTGGCGAACAAGGTGGACGATGCCGTGCTGTCTTCCCTGGTCGGCGACTATCGCGCGCTCCGTCAGGACCGGCACGCAGGATCAGCCCTTGGTCAGAAGCCCGACGGGCTTGACGGCCTGCTGACGAGCTACCGGACGGCGCGCTACCGCTCCGACGCCCGTCGATCCAGTCGTGGCGAGCGGGTCGACGGACTGGATCTCGCAGGTCTCGAAGAATTCAGGGTAAAGCGTGCTGGCATCGGGTCGATCCTGCGGGATCGCTTCATTCTGGATCGGGAGGTGGGGCGGGGCGGCATGGGCGTGGTCTATGCTGCGGTCGATCGCCGCCGGCTGGAGGCCGCGAGTGAGAGCCCCTATGTCGCCCTCAAGCTCTTGAACGATGACCTCCGCGGCAATGCCGAGGCGCTCCGCATGCTCGAAGCCGAGGCCCGCAAGAGCCAGAGCCTCGCTCATCCCAATATCGGCACGATCTACGATTTCGATCGCCAAGGCGGCGAGATCTTCATCGTCATGGAACTGCTCCAAGGCCTGCCGTTGTCAAGAATGCTTGCCCAGTCTGTCGGCCAGCCGCTGCCCGGTACCGTTATCGTCGACCTGTTGCGCGGGCTCTGCGCGGGCCTTGCCCACGCTCACAAACGCGGCGTGGTGCATTCCGACCTCAAGCCGGGCAACATCTTCGTTTCGCCTGAAAACGACGTCAAGATCATCGACTTCGGGCTGGCGAGCGCCGTCCACGCCGAGACGTCGGCAGAGGCCGGGTTGACGGTGACCTATGCGAGCCCCGAAATGTTCGAGGGGGCAGCGCGCGATCCGCGGGATGACGTCTTCGCGCTAGGCTGTATCGCCTATCAGCTGCTGACGGGCCTCCACCCCTTCGGCATGAAGCCGATCAACGAAGCGGCGGCGGCCGGGCTGCGTCCACAGCCGATCGGCGACATCGACCGGGACGCCTGGCAGGCCATCGACCAGGCACTGGCCTTCGAGCGGGCATCGCGACTCGGTTCGGTCGAGGCGTTCATCGCGGCTATATTCGACGCTGCCTAGGTCGTTTCGACCCATTCCGAAGCGGAAGTGTCTGCGACGTGTAACTCGCCGCAATGGCAGGCAAGCGTCAGTTCTCGATCATGTCGAGGATCTGTTCGACGCCGATGGCAAAGGCATGGTCCGGATGCAGGACCCGGATCAGGCCCGTGCTGCCGATCCGGATCAGTTCGGTCGACAGCGGAAGGACCGCCGCGACCGGTGTCCGGTAGGTCGAGAAGACTCGCTGGGAGAGGTCCTTGAAATCGAAGCTCTCGAGCGCCTTGTTGACGACGAGAAGCAGCTGCGGCACTTCGAGCTTGCGTGCCAGTTCCAGGGTCACCGCGGTGCCCTGGTAATCCTGAATGTCCGGCCGGAGGATGAGCATCAGGGTGTCGGAAATGGCGATCGACAGGAGCGTCTCCTCATTGACCCCGGGATGCGTGTCGATCAGGAGGTAGTCGAGTTCGAGGTCGACACAAAGGTTCTGAAAGCCCGCATTGAGATCCTCGACGTCGTATTTTTCCTTGAGGATCCGGGCGATCTCGCCGGTCTTGATGCTCGACGGCACGAGATAGACTTTGCCGCCCTCTGGCACCGGCGATACGCCGTTCGCGTCGATGACGCCGCCGGTGACGTCGATCGCCGCTTCGGCGACGCCGCAACGTCCCCAGAGATAGTCGTTGAGCGTGAACCGGACGGTATGCGGATCGACCCGGAAGAGGGTGTGGATGCCAGGCGACTGGATGTCAGTGTCGATGACGCCGACCCGGTGGCCGCGTATGGCCAGGCCGGAGGCCAAATTGGCCGTCAGGTTGGATTTGCCCGTGCCGCCGCGATACGAATGTGTCGAGATGATCTTGGTCATGGTCCACTTCACTCGCCTTGCGGCTTGAACTTCGATCGCAACATCTTGGCGCGGCTCTGCAGCTCACGAAAATAATCGGTGTCGACGATTTCCCGGATTTCGACGCTCGCTTGTGCTTCGTCATACTGGACATCGAGCTTCTTGAGCTTCTGTTTGAGGTCGGCATTCTCGCGCCGGAGCTGCTTCTCGGCCGCTTCGAGCTGGCGCTGGGTCTCGCGGAGATCGCCGATCAACTGCTGGGAATGAAATTCACGCGCCTCGACCTGCACGACCATGGAGCCAAATGTCTCGGCAAGTGCGCGGACATCGTCCGGCACCGTCTCGTCCCCGACGATCTCGAAGAGAAAATCGACGGCCTCGAACCGCCCCTGGGCTATCGCCTCGCAAGTCGTAGCGAGCGCCTGCATCGCCCTGCTTCGCTTCTGATCCTCCGGCTCCATCTCCGTGACCTTCAGCCGATGCTCAGAACGAGGGCCGGATAGAGTTTCTTGAGGTTCGGCAGCGACTTCGACTGCCAGGGAATGCGCGTCGATCCCTTCACGGTCAGGCCGACATCAGGTTGCTTGCGGACCTCGATGGTGAATTTGGCGAGCAGGTTGATTCCCGAGCTGTTGAGGAATTCGAGCTCGGTGAGGTCGAGCACGATCATCGGCGGCTTGGCGGCCAGCACCCCGTCCATCAGGGCGAGGATAGGGGCATAGGCTTCTGTCCCCGACAGGCGCATGGTTCCCTCGTAGTGGATCCGTGTTTCCTCGCACCAGACACGATAGTCCTTCGTCTTGATTTCCATGGCCTTCGTTCCTTGGCAAGCGTTCAGGCAATTTCGAGAGCGGCATAGGTCTCGAGCCGGTGCGTGCCGGCCTCTCGACCGGGCGTAAACTTCCATCCCAGCTGGGCGCCGTAGTCGCTCATAAGGGTGAGCAGTCCCAGGCCGGAGCCATGCGAATTCGGGTCGGAGGCGTTTTGCTCGATGCGCTCGATCAGCAGGGTGCCGGGATCGCCGTCGATGATCTCCGCGAGGATCGTCTGAAATCGCTTGGCCGTATCGGTCGCGACCTGGTTCTCCAGGTGGAGCGCGAAGACGGTGTCGGAAAGCCCTGCCTCGATCAGTATGTCGCCTGGCGCCCGAAACTTGATGGCGTTTTCAAGAAGCTCGTTGACGAGGTAGCCGATCGAATGGCGCATTTCGAGGACGTCCCGATGCCGGCCGGCGCTGCCCGCGAAGAATGTCCCGAGGAAATCGGAGGTCAGGCTGCAATGGTGCCAGCTGATCTCAAGCGGACCGTCGACCAGCCGCATCCGGCAGGAATTGGCGGGCAAGGGCAGAAGAGAGGCGGGAAGGCCAAATTCCTGGACCATGTCAGAGATGCCTCATGACTACGAGTGTGATGTCGTCGTGAATCTTCTGCGTGCCGATATGCACCACGAGATCGCTGATGATGCCGTTGACGATCTCCTGCGCCGTGCCCTTGCGATAGGCGACGGCGCTGTCGCGCAGCCGCTCCAGACCGAAAAGGTCGCCATCAGGCCCTTCGGCCTCGGTGACGCCGTCCGTGTGCAGGATGATGATGTCGCCGGGTTCGAATTCGATGATCCGGGTGTCTATGAAGGCCGAGATGTCGCTTTCGAGGCCGATCGGAAAGCCGAGATCGCCCGTGTCTATCCGTTCGACCGCCCCCGATTTGCGGACGACGAGAACCTCTTCGTGCTGGCCGGAAAGCGTCATCTGACCCTCCGCATAGTCGAGGAAGGCGAGCGTCAGATGCTTGTCGGAATTGGTGCGGGCGATGTTTTTGTAGATGGCACGGTTGAGCACTTCGAGGAACTGTTTGGGGTCGTCGTCCCCCTTCTCCTGAAGGGCGCGCGCGACGGATTGGACCATCAGCATCAGCACGCCGCTCTCGAGACCGTGGCCGGTGACGTCGCCGATGCCGATCTTGACACGCCCGCCCTCGTGCAGCACGTCGTAGTAGTCGCCGCCGACTTCGTCGGCGGGCTTCATGAAGCCGGCGATCTCCAGCCCAGGAATGTTCTCGAGCTCGGAGACCTTGGGCAGAACCATGGACTGGATGTGGCGCGCAATGTCGAGCTCGGCGCCGAGCCGCAGGTTCTCGGTCTTCAGCTTCTTGTTGAGCTTGGTGATCTCGCGGTTGGCGCCTTCCAGTTCGCGCGTGCGCTCGTCGACCAGCTTTTCCAGGTTTTCGGTGTGGTAGCTGATCTCGGTCGCCATGCGGTTGAAGGCGTGGCCCACTTCGGCGACCTCGTCGCGGGTTGGTATGCTCACACGGACGGCATAGTCCTTGTTCTGGATCCGGCGTGCGGCATCGGCGAGTGCGCTGAGACCTGCGGTGATGCGCCCGGAGATCGCGAAGACGGCGCCGAGGACCAGCATCAGCGAGACCAGCACGGCCGCGACCTGCCAGACCACGATGCTCGAGGTGGCCCGGGAAATCTCCTTCTGTGCCGAGATCAGCGAGGCATAGACCTCCTTTTCCGGCACCAAAAATCCGAGCAACATCGCTTCGCGCGTCACCGGGCTGGCGCCGCTATACATGTTGATCGGATGGAGCTGCTTCAGCAGGACGATATAGGGCACGGTCTCACCCTGCTTCACCAGTTCGATGCGCTCCAGCTTGGTCGCCTCGCCCGTCGGAAGGACCAGGGACGCGATCTGGGGATGGACGCTCTTCGAGAGCTTCCGTTCGAAGCTCACATTCGAAGCGTCGCCCTTGATGCCGAGTGTCTCCTCGCCGCTCTGCGTGACGGCCAGGATGTTGCCGTTGGACATCGAGAGGAAGGCGAAGCCGGAATCGGCGATCTTCACGCTCTGCACGATCTCGGCCATCTGGTCGATCGTCAGATCGACACCGACGACGCCGGAAATATCCTTTCGGTCGGGCGTATAAAGTGTCTGCAGGAAGCTGACGATCGTCTTGCCGGTGACGCCGTCACGATAGGGTGCGAGTACCGTGATCGGCGAATCCACCGGTCGCTTGCCTGGATCCTTGATCCAGCCCTGCCAGTCCTCGTAGAGCCCTGGAAAGAAGAAGTCCCACCAGTTGCTTCGGTTGTGGCCGGGATAGACCTGATCGAAGACCGCGCCCTGGTTGGTAAAGGGCGTCGATCGTAGAATCGGTGCGGACTTCGGCCCGAGATAATACATCTGCAGTTTTGTCGGGCCGGACTGCATGATCGCAGGCCCGAAGATGTCGAAGACTTCGCTCTGTTCGACCTGTCTCTTCGCTTCGGCGATCGGCTGGCGGTTCTGGTCGAGCAGGTATCCCCAGACAGTCACTGCCGACTGCGCGCCTTCGACATTCTGCCACCAGTCGCCCTTGGAATTGTAGGCAAGATTGGTCGAGAAGCCAGCATCGGAGCTCAGAATTTCGCCGATCGGTTTCTGCAGGTTCGGGTGATCGACGATGTTCTGCATCGATCCCGCCAGAGCGTTCACTTCTGCGCCATACTGGTCGAACAGCAGGTTCGTGCGCTCGGCAGTGGTGCTCATATAGTTTTGCAGATACTCGGTGATCGCCTTCTGCAGGCCGCGGCCGACCTGTTCGGCGGCGTCGCGGGACAGCCGCTGCACGTTCCAGATCGCGATCCCGCCAGCCAGGACGAGGTCGAACATCACGGCGGCGCCGACGACGGCGATGAATTTCGCCCGGAAGCTGCGTCGGGAGAACCGCCCGAGGGAGAAGCCGTTCGGCGGCGACGCGTCGGCGCTCATTGTGGCTTGCGCCCGGATGCGACCCAGATCGGCCAGCCGGCGTAACCCTTCGGATGCAGGGCAGCAAAGATGTGGTCGTCGAAACCCTGCCGCAACCGGTCGATGAATTCTGGCGAGTCGCCGCGGCGTTCGCACATGTCGCCGGTGAACATGTCCTTCCAGGCAGTGACCATGCTCGCGAAATCCTGCGGGTCGCCATCGCCATTGGTCACGGTGAAGGACTGGACGCGGATGTCTTCGAAATCGGCGTCGGCGAGGTAGCGGCGGCTTTTGGGCCCAAGCTCGAGATCCATGCCGAAGTCGGCGAAGAGCTTCGACATTTCCCGATAGGTCCATTCGATGCTTTCGGCCCGCGGTTCGCCGATGCAGTGCGAATACTTTTCGTTTGTGACGTAGACCCGTCCACCCGGTTTGCAGATGCGGAACAGTTCCGAAAGGATCAGTTCCGGCTTGTCGAAAATCTGCAGGGAATGGCGGCAGGTCACAAAATCGAACTGATCGTCGTCGAGCAGCATTTCCGAGGCATCGCCATAGACATATTCGATCCCCGAGATGCCGAAATCTTCCGCTACTTTGCGCGCATAGCCGAGACTCGTCCGCGAATGGTCGAGGGCCACGAGGCGGGACGGCTTGAATTCCTTGTGAAGAAGCACGGCGAAGTCGCCGATGCCGCAACAGATGTCAGCCACGGCGAGACCCTCGCGCATGCCGTGTTGCGGCAGGATTGATCGCTCGTGTTGCCAGGTCAGTCTGGTCTGGGTGCGCAGGACAGGAATGAAGCCACCCTCCTCCAAGAACTCCTGGCCCGGGTAGAAGGCGTTATCGTATTCCTCCACCACGATGTTGGGGCTACGCTCGACGAGGGCGCCGAACTTGCGAGTAGACCAGCCCACCACACTCGAGGTGATGACGGCGACGCGCAGGTCCGGCCGCTCCTGGCAGGCTGCGACCAAGGCGTTTCCCAGCACGTGGAAGGCAAGGTTATTGAGGCGCACGAGGCGCTTGACGTTGAAATAGATCGTGCCGCGGACCTGCGCCAGCGCAGCTTCCAGGCCGGCCAGCACGCCGTCGAGCTCTTCGCGGAATTGGGGCCGCATCGAGCCAATGATTGCAAATTCCTGGTTGTTTTCGTCGAAACGAACTGCAAAGCCCGAATGAGAGAGCGGTGACATCAGCTGTTCTCAGGCTCCAGAACGAGGTCGGTGGTGAGCCTGACGGCATGGTCGCCTTCGGGCTCCACGGTGATCGCTGCCGCATAGTCGACGGCCAGTTCAAGAAGCCCGGTGCGGGTATCGAAGCTACGGTCGGAGAACAGCATGCCGTGATAGCGCTCGGCGGCGTCGCCGTGATGCGCCAGCGCCACAGTGTCGAGATAGAACACCTGTTGTTCCGCACGGCAGGGTATCACCAACTCCACCCGGTCGGTTCGTCCCGATCGCCAGATCCGGCAGCGGAACGTGCCGTCGGAGGCGTGGGCACGGAAGGCCGTTTCGAGCAGCTCGTTGAGCGCCGACGAGAAGAGGTTCGAATACAGCAGCGAATCCGCCCGATTGTGGCTTACCATTCGCGCGACGTAGGATGAGAGATTGTCGCAATGCGCCCAATCCGCGCCGAACACCTCGGCTTCCATGTCGACTTCGATGAGAGGTGAAAACCCGTCGTGGGATTCAGGTCGAGGATCAACCAGATTCATTCGAAATCCCAACTGCAGACAATATGAAGTCAGACGGCTGCGCTGATCAGAGTGCGGCCGTTGGATGCCCTTGCAATACGAGCAGAAATCATCCCCATGAAAACGCTACAGGCTTAGATTGACAGTATTATGTCACATCGGAGGGCTAGCATCCGGGCTGTGCAGCCAACCGGTGACCAGCCCATGAGCGATGTTACTGCAATTCAGCAATCTACCCGTCGATCCCGGTCCATGGCGGCGAGGCTCGCGGCTCTCGAATCCGAGGTCGAGCGGCTCGAGGCGGAGAACCAGGACCTGCGGATGCTCTACGAGGCCACGATCGAACACGGCGAGGCGGTCGAGGATCAGCTCGCGGAGAGCAACATCCTGCTCACCCAGATCCAGGATCGGCTGAAGGCCGAACTCAGCGATGCGCGTCGCTACATCATGTCGCTGCTGCCCGAACCCCGGCTCGCATCGCCGCGCACGGACTGGCTGCTCCTGCCGTCGACCGAACTGGGCGGTGACGCCTTCGGCTACCACGAGATCGACGCCGACCATTTCGCGATCTACCTGCTCGATGTCTGCGGCCACGGCGTCGGCGCTGCGCTGCTCTCGGCATCGGTCCTGAACGTGCTTCGGGCGGGCGCGCTGCCGGCGGCCGATTTCCGAGACCCCTCCGCCGTCCTCGCGGGCCTCAACACGGCCTTTCCGATGGAGAGGCAGAACAACATGTTTTTCACCTTCTGGTACGGGGTATACCAAGCTTCGACCGGGTGCCTGACCTATGCCAATGGCGGTCATCCGCCCGCCATTCTCCTGAGGCGCGCCGCGGACGGGACCACAAGCGGCCTGTTGCTCGAGGGCGAGAGCGGGCTTGCGATCGGTGCGCTCGAGGACATGAGCTTTCCCAACCAGGTCCATGTCGTCGAGCCGGGCGATCGGCTCATCGTTCTCAGCGACGGCACGTTTGAGGTCGGTGCCGACACCGGCAATCTCGCCAGCCTCCATGAGCTGCTCGCCTCCTGCCTCCGTCCCGACGCAGATCATCCCGACGCGGTCCTGACATGGTCGCGCGGGCGGCATGGTGGTGAGATCCTTCCGGATGATTTCACCTATCTCCGGGTCACCTTCTGACAGCCCGATCGGATTGCATCACCACACGGGGAGGAGGCGAGCACCACTTCGAGACGACGCTGTGTTTATTCGGCGTCCCGTCACCGATCAGTCCCGGATGAGGATCACTTCCGTCACATTGGCGTCTCCGTCGCGCCGCGTCAGTAGCGATTTGGCAAAATGGTGCACAAGGAACAGGCCGAGACCACCAGGCTCCATCGCATCAATCGGCCTGTCCGCCGGCTCTGGAGGGGCCCGCCCGTGATCGAACGCTAGCGCGTGGTCGACGAAAGTCAGGACTACCGCGTCTTGCCTGCAATCTGCAGTGAATTCGATCTGGTCGTCAGCGCCCGCCGGATAGCCGTAGCGGACGATGTTGCTGAACAGTTCCTCGGAAACCAACAGCAAGGTCCGGCCCAGCGTCTCCGACAGCTGTGCTTCAGAGGCGGCAGCTTCCAGGGCGTCATAGATGCGCGGGAGATCCTCGATCTGGTTGCTGACAGCGATCGTCCGCGTGACGGGGAGGGCCGCAACGCGCGTTGTCATGGAACGCCGAGCCGAGAGTCGGAGAGTGCCTCTCGATCGGCCACCACGTCGAGAATGCGCAGGAAGCCCGATACCCGCAACACATCCATGACCGCATCGTTGGGCGCCACGAGGACCAACTTCCGCCCGAGCGGCGCAAGTTGCTTGGCCACGATCAGCAGCGATCGCAGTCCGAAGCTGCTGACATAATCCACGGCACCCATGTCGAGAAGCAGTTGACCCTTACCCCGGCCGACATGCTCCATCAATCGCGTCTCGAGGGTCTTGGCGGTGAGGGTGTCGATCTTCCCACGCGCGACCACCATGACTTCCTGATTGACGCCGATCTCGTCGATTTCCAGCATGTCGTTTCCCCGTTGATCCGAGCGGCAATTCATAGAACTTACAATTTACACCTCTATGACGGCGATTTACCCCCGCCGCTCGCACTCGGTTTGCGCGCGGGACATGCCGATGGTGCTGCCGATGCCTGAAATTGACCTGGATGCGCTGCTCTCGGACGACCGGGTAGAGATCGGTCGCGGACCTCTAGCCTCCAACATCGATCTGCGCGGGACACCGGAATTCGACGCGCTCGAAACTGAATTCCGGAAGATCGAGACCGGGGGCCCGGGCGCCGTCGACTGGAAGACCCTCAATCGAGCCACGGTCGAAATCCTTCGCGAGAGATCCAAGGATCTGGTCCTGGCCTCTCGTCTCGTCTATGGCCTGTTTCGCGAAGAGGGATACAAAGGCCTCGCAGTCGGCCTGACGATCGTCCATGGCATGGTCGATCAACACTGGGAGGCGATTTTTCCGCCTGTCGCCCGAGAGCGCGGGCGCACGGGTGCCTTCGACTGGATCTCGGAAAAGATCGCGCCCCTGGTGGAAGGCGCCGGGCCGACGGCTGAGCACGGGACTTTCGCGCTCGTCGCCCATGACCGGTTGGTCGAGCTCGACACCCTGCTCGGCGAAAGGTTGAGCCGGTTTCCAGCCGCGATCGGCCCGCTCATCCGTGCGCTGAGGCCCTATGCCCGGGACGCCCGCCAGACCCTCGAAGCTGCCGCCGCCCCGCCACCGGCGCTGGCTGACGCTGCTCCACCGGCAGTGCAATCGGTTTCCGCCGTCCCCGAAGTTGCCGCGCAGGCGGCTGCGCCGCCTACGGCCGAACAGAAGCCCCCACCCGTTCCGTCGGCAGTCGCGCCGCTCAATGCGCCGGCTGCGAACCAGCCGATCGCGGCGGTCGCCATTCCCGTCGGCGACAATGCGCAGCAGGCATTCGAGTCCCTCGCCGGAGCGGCCCTACGGATCGCTGGGACGCTTCGGCAACAGGCTCCGGCCGATGCGCGCGCCTATCGCCTCTCCCGCTTCGGGCTTTGGGCCGGTTTGACGGCTGCGCCGCCGGAAAAGGCCGGCCGCACCGGTCTGCCGCCGCCGCAGCGGACCCGTATGACGGAGATCCAGGCCCTGTCCGCCGCTGGGAATCATCTCGGCCTTCTGCTATCGGTCGAAAGCGCCTTCGCGACCTCGCCCTTCTGGCTTGACGCCCAGAGACTGGTCTGCGACGCAATGGCGGCCCTCGGGGGCGAGTTCGATGCGGCGCGGCAGGTCGTGCACGGTGAACTCGCGGCCCTGATCCTTCGACTACCGGGCCTTCTCGACCTCGCCTTCGCCGACGGTACGCCTTTCGCAGAGCCGGCGACGCGTGCCTGGATCGGCAGTCAGGTACTGCGGGGCGGCGGCGACACGGTCGGCGCGGCGGATGCAGACAGCGCGCTGACGCAAGCCCTCCGCCTTGGGCTGGCTGGACAGGTGCCGGCCGGCCTGCGTCTGCTGACCGGCCATGCCGAAAGTCGCAACGGCGAGCGCGAACGCTTCATCACCCGGTTGGAACTCGGCGACTACTGCCTTCGCTTCGAGCTTATCCAGCCTCTGATCGCCCTGCTCGACGGGCTCGCCGAGCTTGCCGAGCGACGGGCGCTCGAGGACTGGGAGCCGCAACTGGCGGCCCGCCTTGCCAGTCTGTCCTGGCGTGCGCTGATGCATCAGAATGCCAAGCGCTATGTCGATGAACGCGATCTCGTCACCCGCCGTGCACGCCTTTTCGCGAAGCTCGCCCGGCTCGACATGCCCGCCGCTGTCGAACTCTCGCAGGGGTGATTTGCAGGCTTCCCGTCATTTCTGGTTCATAAAAGTTACACACCGCTATCCCATTATTCTCTCGCGGCTCTTCAGACATCGGTGAGGGGCGACGCTGCCGCGCGACAACGGGAGTCGCATCAAGGGGACATCATGACCAAAGACTCTTCGATCGCTCCGAAGGAGCGAGTCAATATCCGTTACAAGCCGGCCACCGGCGACGCCAAGGAAGAAGTCGAGCTGCCGCTGAAGATGGTGTTCCTGGCAGATTACACCCTGCGACCCGACGACACGCCGGTCGAGGACCGCGAATTGCTGAATGTCAACAAGGACAATTTCAACGAGATCATGAAGAGCCAGAACCTCTCGCTGGACCTTCTGACCGAGGACAAGCTCTCCGACGACACCGACAAGGGCCAGCTTGCGGTATCGCTGAAGATCAACAGTCTCAACGACTTCACACCGGAAGCGATTGTTCGCCAGACGCCGGAGCTCAACAAGCTGCTCGAGCTGCGCGAGGCGCTCGTCGCGCTCAAGGGGCCCCTCGGCAACGTTCCCGCCTTCCGCAAGGCCATTCAGAACGTGCTCGGCGACGACGAGGCGCGCGAACAGCTGTTGAATGAACTGCTCTCCACTACAGCGGAGAAGAAGGACTGAGCCGGCCGCGCCGCTGACGTGATCCGCCGCGGGGGATCCGTCCTAACCTACATGCTCATTATCATTGCTTAAGGCTTCCAACCATGGCTGAAATCCAAACCGCAGCGGATGTGTCCGGCGCCGCCGTCCTGGAGCAGGAGTCGCTGCTCGACCAGATCCTCCAGGAGACCAAGCTTTCTCCGGCCGACGATGGCTACGATGTCGCCCGCAAGGGCGTCAGCGCCTTCATCGCCGAACTGCTCAAGCCGCAGCGGGCGGGTGCCGCCGTCAACAGCGCGGCGATCGACATGATGATCGCGGAGATCGATCAGAAGCTTTCCGCCCAGGTCGACGAGATCCTGCACCACGACAAGTTCAAGCAGCTAGAATCCGTTTGGCGCGGTCTCAAGTTCGCCGTAGATCGCACCGACTTCCGGCAGAATATCAAGATCGAGATCATGAATGTCTCGAAGGAAGACCTGCTGACCGATTTCGAGGATAGCCCGGAAGTCGTGAAGTCCGGTCTCTACAAGCACATCTACACTGCGGAATACGGCCAGTTCGGCGGTCAGCCCGTCGGTGCTGTCGTCTGCGACTACCAGTTCGGCCCCTCGGCCAACGACGTCAAGCTGGCGCAGTACTGCGCGAGCGTCGGTGCCATGTCGCATGCCCCCTTTGTCGCCGGCGCTGCGCCGTCGATGTTCGGCGTCGACACGTTCGAGGAGATACCGAACCTCAAGGACATGGAATCGATCTTCGAAGGCCCGAAATATGCCAAGTGGAACGGCTTCCGCGAATCCGAGGATTCCCGCTATTTCGCGCTCGCTATGCCGCGCTTCATGCTCCGCACGCCCTATGGGCCGGAATCGGCACCGGTGAAGGCCTTCAACTATGAGGAGAAGGCGGAAGGCAAGACCGAGAACTATCTCTGGGGAAATGCGGCCATCGCCCTCGGCACGCGTATGACCGACAGCTTCGCCAATTTCCGCTGGTGCCCGAACATTATCGGGCCGCAATCGGGCGGCGCCGTCGAGGATCTGCCGGTGCATACGTTCCAGGCCATGGGTCAGCTGCAAAGCAAGATTCCGACCGAAGTTCTCATCTCGGATCGGAAGGAGTTCGAGCTTGCAGAACAGGGCTTCATTTCCCTGACCATGCGCAAGGGTAGCGACAACGCCGCCTTCTTCTCGGCCAACTCCGTGCAGAAGCCGAAGTTTTTCGGGAACACGACGGAAGGCAAGGCTGCCGAGCTCAACTACAAGCTCGGCACGCAGCTGCCCTACATGATGATCGTCAACCGCCTGGCTCACTACATCAAGGTCCTGCAGCGCGAAAATATCGGCAGCTGGAAGAACCGCGGCGAGCTCGAGACCGAGCTCAACAACTGGATCCGCCAATATGTCTCCGACCAGGAGAACCCCTCAGCCGACGTGCGTTCCCGGCGTCCGCTCCGCAAGGCGCAGATCGTCGTTGCTGACGTCGAGGGCGAACCCGGCTGGTACAGTGTCAGCATGGCCGTACAGCCGCATTTCAAATATATGGGTGCCGACTTCACGCTGTCGCTGAAGGGCAAGCTGGACAAGGCTTGACACCCGCGGTTCTGCCGCGGGGGCGGTCCGCCGCACCCGCGGGTTTTCGATGTCGACGTGTTGGTGTGGTCATGATTGCGGTCAGTTTGCTGGAGCGTCTGGAACGCGACAGGGGCGAGATGTCGTCTTCCTGGTCCGGCAGTGAATCCGCAGTGATGGACAGCATTTTGTACAATCTCGGTACCCTGTTGAATTCCCGTCAGGGTTGCTGCGAAGTACGGCCGGACTACGGACTCTCCGATCTCAACACGACGCGGGACATGCGCGGCTCGATGCCGATGCTGGCCCGCGAAGTCGAGACGCAGATCCGCATGTTCGAACCAAGGCTACGCAATGTCGTCGTCCGGCCGATCGAGGACAAGACGCGGATCGCCGAGCTTATCTTCCATATCAGCGGCGAAGTGGCCTATCCCGACAAGACCGTGAAGATCAGCGTAGACTCCATTCTCGGCAACAACGGCCATATTCGTCTGAGCGGGTGAGGTCGTCATGTCTTTCAACACCTATTATCGCGACGAACTCTCCTACCTGCGTGACGTGGGCGCGTTGTTCGCGCGTGCCAATCCGCGGCTGTCGAGCTATCTCGGGCGGCAGGCCACCGATCCGGATGTCGAACGGCTGCTCGAGGGCTTCGCCTTCCTCGTGGGGCGCTTGCGACAGCGGCTCGATGCCGAGATGCCGGAGGTGGTGCTCAGTCTGCTTCAACTCGTCTGGCCGCACTACCTGCGGCCGACGCCGCCGATGACGACGATCCGGTTTGCCTTCGCGGACAATGCGGGCGGCCTGTCGATACCGGTGCCGCGCGGCACCGAGGTTCAATCCAGGCCCGTCGATGGCGAACCGGTCGTGTTCCGCACGAGCTACGACGTGACGGTGCTGCCCTTCCTGGTCGACGGCGTGGATCTCGTCAACCGGCAGTCGACATCGCGGCTGAGCCTGACTTTCAGGCGGTTGGCCGGCAGCGGACTGCAGCCGCTCGCCGAGGCGCCAATCACGCTCTTCTTCAACAGCCCCCGCGATCCCGGCCTGTCGCATCTCCTGCTCCTGTTCTTCATGCGCAGGGTGCGCCGCGTCCAGTTCATTCGCCCCGGCGCGGACCCGGTCGACGTCCCGATCGAGATCGAGCCGGTCGGCTATACGGCGAAGGAAGCCACGCTGCCCTATCCGGACAACGGCTTTTCCGGCTTCCGTATCATGCAGGAATACTTCGCCTGCCCGGAGAAGTTCGCCTATGTGCGGCTCAAAGGTCTCGACCGCTTTGCCGAGCTGCCGGTGGATACCTTCACGCTCGCCTTCGAAATGTCGCAGCGCTTCAACGACACTTCGCGAGTCGCCGCCGAGAATTTCGAGCTCAACGCCACCCCGGCGATCAATCTGTTCTCCGCTGAAGGGCAGGCTCTGATGATTTCGCACGACCGGACGGAGTATCCGGTGCGTGCCATCGGCGGCCGCGAGAAGCGCAGCGTGCATGCGATCGAGCAGGTGACAGGCTGGGTCCAGGGTAGCGGACGCCGTATCGACTACGTACCGTTCGAGACCTTCCGGCATGATCTCGCCAATCCCGAGGACGAAACGCTCTATTTCCGCACCCATGTCCGGCCCTCGGTCTTCGGGGACGGCATCGATCACTACCTGTCCTTCGCCACGCGGCTCAATGCGGTCGGACTGCCAGAGACCGAGACGATCTCGTTGCGCCTGACTTGTTCGAACGGGGCGCTGGCGTCCAAGCTCGGGATAGGATCGGTCGACCGGCCGACCTCAACGACCCCCTCCAAGCTGGACTTCGAAAACATTACCCCGGTCCTGTCGGAAGTGCCGCCGCCGCTCGACGATTCGCTGTTGTGGACGCTGGTCGCCAATCTCGCGCGGAACTTCGCATCGCTGATCGACGTCGATGCGCTTCGCACCGTGGTCGGCGCCTACGACTTCCGCGCTTTTGCCGACAAGCAAGCGGCTCAACAGCGCGACCTCCTGCTACGGAGCTTCCGAAGCTTCGAGCGGCGCGGGGTCGACATAATCAACCGCGGCCGCCCGGTGCGCGCACACGAAGTCGTGCTGTCGGTGTCAGAAGGACAGATGGGCGGCGAGGGGGAAATGTACCTCTTCGGCAGCGTGCTCGACAGCTTCCTCAAGTCCTATACCAGCATCAACAGCCTGCACCGCTTTTCCATGCAGGGCGTTGATGCGAACACGCTCCAAAGATGGTCGGCGAAATGGGGCGAGGTGGACGCCCTATGAGTGACTTTGCGGAGGCCAGTTCGGCAGACAGTGCGGAACCGTCCGGTGAGCCGTCGGCGATGCCGCAGAGGTCGGACATGGCCACCCTCTCCCGCTTCGGCTTCCATCAGCTTGTCAATCTTCTCGAGCTCCGCAACCCCACGCGCCCGCCGGTCGGCACGGTCTCGGACGTCGCCCGGGAGCACGTCCTGTTCCGAGCGGCACGGTCGCTCAGCTTCGGGCCTGGGGATATCGCTGACATCGGCTGGACCGGTCCGGACGACCGTCTCGAAATCCGCGTCAACTTCCTCGGACTCTATGGCCCGGCGTCGCCCCTGCCGCCCGCCTATACCGAGCGCATCATCGAGGAGGATCAGATGCCGGCGGCCGTCGAGGACCTGCTCGACGTCTTCAATCACCGGCTCATATCGCTTTTCCACCTGATCTGGCGCAAACATCGGCATTTCCTTCGCTATGAGGCCGGCGGCGCGGACGCAATATCGAGGCGCTTTCTCGCGCTCTGCGGCTTTCCCGTCGATGACCGCTCCCATATCGGCCAGATCTCCCGTGCCGCGCTGCTGCCACATGTCGGACTGCTCTCGCTGCATTCGAGTTCTGCGGAAACAGTCGCGGCGACGGTCTCGAACTTCTTCGACATGCCCTGTTCGGTCGAGGAGTTCATCAGCCGTTCGGTCGAGATTCCGGAGGCGGACATGTGCCCCTTCGGCATGGGGCGCATGGGCGAGGACATCATCGTCGGCAACAGTGTGACGGATGATTTCGGCAAGTTCCGCATTCGGCTTGGCGAGGGCGATTTCGAGACGCTCTTGCCTTATCTCCCAGGAGGCTCGCGCCACGGCGCCCTGATCGAGATCCTCTCCATGGTCAATCGCGAGCCGCTCGATTGGGATATCGAGTTTCGGTTCCGGCCGGGAACGGTGCCGGCAGGCAGACTGGGAGAAAGCCCTCTCGGCTGGGCCTTCTTCATCGATGCGCCGACGCCGGACCTCATCGACAGCACTATCGTCATGTCGCCCGTCTATCCCCCCCACGCGGGAGGTCGGGCATGACCGGTGTCCTCCTGACCACCTTGGGCCTTGCTCAGCCAAGCCGCCACATGTTCGGTCCGCAGGGCGGCTCCTTCGGGCGCTCGCGCAAATGCGACTGGGTTCTTGCAGACCCGGATTGCATCCTGTCATCGCTGCACGGCCGGGTGACCCTCGCGGGTGGCACCTTCCTGCTGCTCGACGAGAGCACCAACGGCATTTTCGTCGAAAACAGCCGGGAGCCTCTCGGCCGCGGGCAGTCGGTCATCATTCATGATGGCCTGCGGTTCCGGGCGGGCGCTTACCAGATCGAGGCGCGTCTCGTTGCCGCACGGGCCGAACAAGCCGCAGCGGTCGCGGACCCGTTCCTAGCGGTTTCGTCAGTGTCGGGACATCTCCTGCCGCACGAGCAGCAGGCGCATGCTGCGCTCCGTCAGCGCACAGAGTATGGCGATCTCTGGAACCAGCATTCGCAGGATCCGCTCGCCTATCTCGACAGCCCTTCGGCGGCTCTGCTCCAGGCTCCGTCGCAGCGGCCTGTCCCCCCACCCGTGGCTCCGCCCCCCGTGATTCCGCTGTCCCCGCTTCCGCCGCCGCCTGCAAGGGCCCATGGCTACGGGCTCGATGACGCGACCTTCTATCCGCAGGCCGCGCCGCTGGGACCGGTCGGCGTTCCGCGTGGGGAGATCCCATCGGTCTGGCCGGACGTTCCGCCCCACCCGCCGGGCGGCGGTGCAATGCCGCAACCGATGCCGCTCCCTCCCGTGGCGACGCCGTTTCCGGCAGCCCCGCCGGTGCAGCCTGCCGGTTCTTCACCGCATCCCGCCGCCGCCCCGGCTTCGGCGAAGCTGATCCCCGACGACTTCGACCCGTTCCGCTCGCTCGGCGTGCCCGCACCCCGCGTCCCGGCCCATCCGGCGCCCGTCGCGCCGGCGCCCTATCCGCCTGCAGAGGCTCGAACACCCGTCTCCTCGCCCGCGCCGAGACCGTCTTTCGACCAGTTGGGGCCGGATCTGCTTGCAGACGTCGTCCATATCGAACCGCGCGGTCCGGCACCGGAAAGGTCCCTGGCCGCCGAAAAGCCATTTGATCCGCTGGAGGCGCTCAAATCGCGGCGGGAAGAGCGTATGGCCTCGCTCCAGCGTCGCGCCGAGAACCTGCCCCGGACCGTATCGGCCCCGCAGGAGCCCGTCGGGACCGATTCCTATCCGCTCTCTGCCGCCGCGGCGCGGCCGGCGGCAACGCCCGACGATGCTGTTCTTCGCGCCCTGCTGCGCGGTATGGGCATCGATGCGCCCAAGGCAGCCGCGATCGACGGCGAGAGGCTGGCCGAGGAGGTGGGGTCGATGGTCAAGGTGGTCACGGAGGGTCTGGTGCAACTGCTCTCTGCCCGGCAGATGCTGAAAAGTGAATTCCGCATGGACGAGACGCAGATTCGGCCCGAGGAGAACAACCCGTTCAAGCATTTCAAGCTCGCCGAGCTCGTGCTCGACGAGCTCTTCGTGACCAAGAGCGGCGGTTTCCAGTCTGCACCGCAGGCCGCGGGCGCCGCGATGGCCGATCTTCAGCAGCACATGCTGCTGATGACCTCTGCAATGCAGCGAGGCATGGCGCTGATGTTTCAGCGCCTCGGCCCCGACGCGGTGTCCCGTGCGCCCGGCGGGGACGGCGGAATGCGGATCCGGGGGCTGGCGGGTGCCGTCAAAGGCAAGTGGGAGACCTATGTTGAAACCTATACGCGCATGAGCAGCCAGATCGACAGCATTGCCAAACAGACCGTATCCGAGGCCCTCGCCCAGGTAGTGGAAGAACAGGCCCGTAAGACTTCAAACGAGTATTGGGAGAAAAAGTCATGATTATCACCCGACGCGCAGTCTGCCTAGGCTCGGCCAGCGCCATTGTCGTCAGCCTTTCCGGCTGTGGCAGCGCCCCCAAGCCGACGCCTGTGAAGATCGCCATCAATGCGGACGCGGCGGTCAATCCCGGCGAGAACGGCGAGCCCTCTCCTGTTGTCGTCAGGGTGTATGAATTGAAGGGCATAAAGGCGTTCAACAATGCCAGCTATTTTGATTTCGACAAGGAGGCGGAGGCGCTCGGCCCGGATCTGATCAAGAGCAGCGAGTACGAACTCATCCCGGGAAGCTCCAAGGAATACAAGTCAGACATTTCCAGCGAGGCGGCCTATGTCGGCGTCGTTGCATCCTTTCGCAATATCCAGACGGCCCAGTGGCGCGACTCCATCGAGCTCAAGAAGAGCAAGAAAAACAGGTTCATCATCTACATCACCGGCCTCTCCGTACGGATTGAGAAGGTCAAGGGCATTTTCGGCTGAACGGCTTCCGGCCCGCCGGGAGCTCTAAGTGTGATTGCTGGCAATCGGAAGGGGACAGTTTGGTATCGTCGGTAAAGCCTCTCTGGCTGGAGGGCATGTTTCTCCGCCCGCAGCACCTTCAACAATACGACCGGTGGATCGAGGGTAATCTGGAGCGCCGGGTCGCCGGGCTGACTCCTTTCACCTGGGGTGTCCGAAGTCTCAGGATCGATGCCGAGGCGCTGCGCAGCGGGCAGTTCCGCCTGCTGGAGGTCGAGGCGATCCTGCCTGACGGCAGCATCTTCGCCGCGCCCGCCGTCCAACCGCTGCCGCCGGCCCGGCTGATCACCAGCGAGGCGCAGGGAAAGCGTGTCCACCTTGCCCTACCGCTCCGGGCCGTGGACGCGATCGAAGTGTCCGAGGATGGCGGCTCCCAACGTCTGCGACGTGCCCGCGCCGAAGTGCGCGACAATGCCACGGCCAATCGTCCCCCGACCGAAATCGAAGTGGGTCAGCTCAATGCTCGCCTGATCATCGACGGGGAATCCCTCGACGAGCATGCATTTCTGGCCGTCGCCGAGATCGAGAATGTCGATATCCAGGGACAGGTGCGGCTGTCGGACAGCTTCATCCCGCCGCTGCTCAGCGCATCGGCGAGCCCGCGCCTGATGGCGATCATGGACCAGATCCGGGGCCTGCTCCAGAGCCGCGGCACCGCTCTCGCCTCCGGCACGGCAGGCGAGTCGGGTGGAACCCGGTCCGGCATGATCGACCTTATCACGCTCGGGATCGTCAACCGCTACATTGCGTCGCTCACGCACCTCATCCAGAACGCGGCCCATTCGCCGGAGACTGTGTACCGGGAATGCCTGAACCTCGCAGGCGAACTGTCTGCCTATTCCGCCGAGGGGCGCCGATTGCCGGAGCTCGGCAGCTACCAGCACGGGGATCTCCGCGCATCCTTCAACACGCTCCTTCCGGTCCTTAGCAATCTCCTCGCCGTCATCGTCGAGCGCAATGCGATCAGTATCGCGCTGACCCCGCACGAATACGGCATCTGGCTCGGGCCGATCGAGGACCGGATGATATTCCAGGGGCGCCGCTTCGTGCTGATTGCCCGCGCCAATCTTTCGCTGGAGGTCGTGCGTCAGCAGATGCCCATCCAGATCAAGATCGGGCCAGTCGAGCAGATCCGCGACCTCGTCAACCTTCAGCTGCCCGGCATCTCCATCACGCCGCTCGCAGTGGCGCCGCGAGAGATCCCGTTTCTGCAGAACGCTGTCTATTTCGAGCTCGAGGCCAACAACCCTCTGTGGTCCCGGTTCAACGAATCGGCAGCCTTCGCCCTGCATGTCAGCGGCGACTATCCCGGGCTCGGCCTTGAACTCTGGGCGATCCAGCGCAGGAGCGGTGCATGACCTGGGAGCCGGACGAGGGCGATCCGACAGTGGTCAAGCGGCTGAGTCCGCGGGCCCGGACGGCTCTCGCGGTCCAGGAGTCGGGAGAGGAACCCACCGTGGTCGTCCAGCGCGGCGTGGCGCGTGAGCCGGAGAAAGCCGCCGCCAGCGCCTCACCGCTCCAGAGCACGGCGGCAGTCCTCCAGCAACTCGAGGCGGACCCGGAGCGCAAGCTCGTACGCGCCGCCGCCCCGCTGCTGCTTATCGCCGCACAGCTGCGCAACTCGGTGGAGCGAGCAGACGTCCCGGCGCTGCGCCGGCAGGTCGTCGAGGAGATGGATCGGTTCCAGCAGACTGCGCAGAAGGACGGCATTGAGGCGGGCGACATCATAGCGGCGCGCTACGTGCTCTGCTCGACGCTCGATGAAACCGTTCTGATGACGCCCTGGGGCAGCCGCAGCGAATGGAGCGCCAGCAGTCTGCTCAACCAGTATCACAGCGAAACCTGGGGTGGCGAGAAAGTCTTCACCATTCTCGACAGGGTGAAGGCCAATGCTGCAAGGAAGCTGCCGCTGCTCGTCCTGATCCATGCCTGCCTGATGCTCGGATTCGAAGGCAAGTTTCGCGTGCTCGAGCGCGGGCGCGACCAGCTCGAGGAGCTGCGCAATGAAGTCTCCCGGCTGATCCGGCGCAATACGCGCAGCAACCCGGACGAGCCGCTGTCGCGCACCGTGCGAGGGACCAAAGGCGGCAAGGAGCTCGGCAACTTCCTGCCGCTCTGGGTGGCCGGGCTGGCCTCTGTGATGATCCTGCTCGTCGTCCATGGTTATGCGGACTTCACCATGTCGGGCATTCTCGATCCCGTGCTGACGCGCATCGGCGCGCTTGCCGGCGAAAGGGTGCCCTGATGTTTCGCGCCTACCTCGCCAACCTGCTGCGGCCGTCGAGCCTGATCCTTCTGGCGGTGCTGACCGTGCTGTCGGTCTGTATCTGGCTCGGCGGAGACAGGCTCAACATCTCCGGCGTCGCGCCTCTGGCCGATCCCCTGGCACGCGCGCTTCTGATCTTCTCCTTCTTCTTCCTGTTTTTCGGCATTACCTTCCTGCGGCACCTCGTCGCCCGGCGCGCCAATGCCAAGCTCATCAATTCGATGCTCGCGAATGACGAGCTGGTATCCATGGGCTCGAGCCTTTCGGCGGAAGAAGTGGAGATCATCCGCGAGCGCTTCCAGGCCGCACTCGCCACCTTGCGTGACAATCCTGTCGATCGTCGCAGACGCCGCGATTTCCTCTACGACCTTCCCTGGTACATCATCATCGGCCCGCCCGGCACCGGAAAGACCACGATCCTCCGGAATTCCGGTCTCGATTTTCCGCTCGCCGCGGAAGGCGAGGCTGCGATCCAGGGGATCGGTGGCACCCGCAACTGCGATTGGTGGATCGCAAACGAAGCGGTGCTGATCGATACCGCCGGCCGCTACACCACGCAGGACGTCAACCAGGACATCGACGCCGCCGCATGGACTGGCTTTCTCAACCTGCTCAAGGAGCACCGTCGCCGTCGTCCGGTGAATGGCGTGATGCTCGCGATCAGCATCGCCGACGTCGTCACCGCCAGCGAGACAGAACGCCAACGCCAGGCGGCCATCCTCCGCCAGCGCCTGCGCGAGCTGCATCGGGCCTTCGCCATGCGGCTGCCGGTCTATGTGCTGTTCACCAAATGCGACCTCGTCGCCGGCTTCGAGGAGTATTTCGATGAGATCGACGACCTTGCCCGCGAACAGGTCTGGGGCGTCACGGTACCGTTCGACTCGAACCAGATGACATTCGGCCCGATGTTCGAGGCAGGGTTTCTCGATCTCGTCTCGCGCCTCGAGCGGCGGCTGCCGTTCAAGCTCGGTAACGAGCGCAACAACGGCCGACGCTGCCGCATCTATGGCTTCCCGCATGAATTTGCGTCGATCGGGCCGGTCCTGCGCGGCTTTCTCACGGAGGTCTTTCAGGTCAGCCGGTACGAGGCGCAGCCCTATCTGCGGGGTGTGTACTTCACGTCCGGCACCCAGGAAGGCACGCCTTTCGACCGGCTTCTCGGTGCGATGGGCCGCAGCTTCGCGCTTGCGCCGAGCGCCCAGCCTCCGATGAGCGGGCAGAGCAAGGCCTTCTTCATCAAGCGGGTTCTGTCCGACATCATCTTTCCCGAGCAGAACCTGGTCGGCAAGAATACCAAGCTAGAGCGCCAACTGGCCCTCGCGCGCATCGGTGCGCTGGCGGCGATGGCCCTCGTAACCCTCGGATTGTCAGCCTATTGGCTTTACGGCCTCGGCAGTTCGACTGCCTTGATCAAGGAAGCCGACGCGGCGGCGATGCAGCTCGACTCGCGGTTGAAGACGGCCGAGAGCGACCGGTCTCTGATCGCCGTACTACCGGCGCTGGACGCCGCAAAGGCCCTTCGCGACCTGACTGCGGTTCCCCTCGGCTGGTCGCTCGGCGGATTCTTCGCGATCGATGCCCGTCCGTCGCTCGCGGCGGTCACCAAATCCACCTACGATGCTATCCTGACCAACTACCTTCTGCCTTCGATGGCCTCGCGCATGCAGATCCAGATCCGCCTCCTGTCGACCTCGGCGGACACCAACAATCTATTGCTTCGCGAGCAGCTCGAAACCTATCTGATGCTGACGACGGGAGACAATTTCGTCCGGAACAAAGTCGCGGAACAGTTCGAGAAACAGAGCGAGGCGGTCTTCATGCTCAGTCCGTCCGACCGCTCGCGTATGACCTCGCATATCGATCGCCTGGTCACCCTCCTGCCGGTCAACACGCGGCTCGACCAGCCGACGGTGGAGGACGCGCGCATCCGTCTCAACAAGGTGCCACAGGCGCAGGAGATCTACCGCCGAATGGTCAACGACGCCGAACGCCGCTACCAGCTGCCTCCGATCAGCATCACCAATGTGATCGGCAGCGGCGTGCTCCGCGTCGATTCCACCGCCATCGGCGGCAATAGTGTCATTCCCGGCCTCTACACCAAGAATGGCTTTTACGAGTTCTTCCTGCCGCGACTTCCGGAATATATCCGCGCCTCGACGGGTTCGGACTGGGTGCTGGGCGGCGACCAGATGTCGAACGACACCTACAATCAGCTCGCCGAGCAGATCACCGCTGAATACACCAAGAACTACATCGCCTTCTGGCGCGGTGCCGTCAGCGGGGTTCGCGTGGTGGACTTCGACTCGATCAACCGCGGCCAAGGTGTGCTGCAGGAACTGTCCAGCCCGCAATCGCCGCTGACCGCCCTCTTCACGCTGCTCCGCGAGAACACCGAGCTGCCCTTGCCCAGCGACAAGCCGGAGGATGACGCCACAAAGGCCGCGCTCAATAAGTTGAAGCCGGGTACCGGCGACCTTGTCGCGAATGCCCTGCCGGATAGCCCGATCGATGCGCTGAAACAGACGGAACTCAGCACGGCTTTCGGCAAGGCGCCCTGGCCGGGCACGACAATTGCCGACGCCTTCCGGCCGCTTACGGCGCTGGTCGATCCAGAAAGCAGCTCAGACTCGCTGGCGCAGGTTCAACAGCTCTTTGGCGACATGTTTGGCACGGTCGCCGGCATTGCCACAGCGCCGCAGCCCGAGGCCGCGGCCTACGACTACGTGCTGCAACGGGCCAAGAGCCCGCAGAACGACGCCTTCACGAAGTTGCGCTCTCTTGCTGCCACCAAGCCGGAGCCGGTTGCTTCCATGGTGGGCACCGTGTCGAACCGGACCTGGCAACTCCTGACCCGGCTGAGCTACGAGCACCTTAACAACAAATGGCAGCAGGAGGTGCTCCCGGCCTGTACATCCGTCTTGACCGACCGCTATCCGTTCGCTGTCGACGCGGAAGAGGAAGTCGCGATGGCCGACCTGGCCGACATCTTCAAGCCCGGCGGTGCGATCGACAAGTTCTTCACCGACAATGTTGCGCCTTTCGTCACCATCAAGGGGACTCAGATAAACGAGCTGTCGATCCAGGGCTCCGCGATTGGTCTCTCGAAGGAGGCCTTGGAGCAGTTTCGCCGCGCCCGCAATATCCGGGACGCCTTCTTCGGCAAGGCGGGCGCCACGCCGGAGGCCAAGTTCACGATCGAACCGAGCTATCTCGATCCCAAGGCCTTGCGCTCACGCTTCGTGCTCGACGACGCTGAACTGGTCTATCGCCATGGACCGGTCCGTGGCCGCGACTATACCTGGCCGAGCAAGCTCGACTCTTCGACGGCGACGCTGCAGATCACGCTGCTCGACGGCACCAACGAGGTTCTCGAACGCAAGGGCAATTGGGCGATCTTCCGGATGCTGACGAATTCCGGACTTACGCGCGGGAAGGGCAGCGACGATTTCACGTTCGGCATCGAGAAGAACAAGATCCGCGCCAGCTTCCGCCTGAAGGCAAGCAGCGTCGCCAACCCGTTCGACATCGGACTGTATAGCCAGTTCCGCTGCCCGCCGGCGCTCTGACATGACGGCACCTATCCGCGGTTACTACGGAAAGGTCCCCGCAAGCCGGGATTTCATCTTGCATGGCCTGCCCGTGCGAACGAGCGGACGGTGGGCGGACCATATGGCGGCATGGTTCGCATCGGGTGCCCGCGCGACCGGCGCCGGTTGGCAGGACCATGTTCTGGGTTCCCCGGTATGGCGCTTCGCCCTCGGCAGCGGCGTCATCAGCGCGGAAGGCTGGATCGGCCTTATGGCGGGCTCCATCGACGGAGCCGGACGGCTCTTTCCCTTCGCCGCCATGGTGTCGGCCGATGTCGGGAAAGGCGAAGGTGCGGATCTCGACACGCTCGATATTCTTCTGGACGCCGTGGAGCTGCCGTTTCTCGAATTCATGGAGGCGCGCAGCCCGCAAACCCATGATGGATTGACGTCGGCCCTCGATGCTTTTGCCGGGCGGCTCGCCGGCACGGCCTTCGACATTGGTGGTGTCGCCCGGACGCTGCCGACCGTCGACGAGGCGGCGGTCGTGATGGTCACAGACGGCGTCTCGGGGACCGATCTGCTGTCGACGCCACTCGAGCGCGCTGATTCTCCGGACCTTCCGCCCTCCACTGCCTGGTGGCACCCCGAAACGCCAACCGCTTTTGCTGCCCGTTGCGTCAGCCGCGGCATGCTGCGTGCCCCGTATGCAACCGCCCTGTTCGACGGCGAGTGGGGCCGCCACGGCTGGGCACCGCGATGAAAGAAGCGGTCGGTCAGGCGATCCTGCTTGAGGCCGAGACGGCGAGCAGCCGGGGGCGCAATCACCGCCAGAACGAGGATGCCTGCCATGTCGACATCGAGGGTGGGCTCGTGGTTGTGGCTGACGGAATGGGTGGCCACCGCGATGGCCATCTCGCAAGTGCGGCCGTCGTTGCCGCCCTCGCCGCGTCGGCCTCGCAGGGGGCCACGTTCCAGGAACGCGTGGAGCGCGCAACGTCGGCGATCGAAAGCGCCAACCGTATTCTCTACGAACAGCATGTCGCAAAGCCTGAGGCCGACATCATGGGCACGACCGTTCTCGCCGTGGTGCTCGGCGCACGGCATGCCTGCTGCCTCTGGGTCGGCGACTCCCGCCTCTACCTTTTCCGCAGTCACTGTCTCTATCTCCTGTCTGAGGACCATGCCGAGGCGCATGGTGGTGCGCTGACCCAGGCGGTTGGATCGGCCGCGAGGGTGGAGGTGGATCGCCGGGTCGTGGAGCTTCAGGACGGGGACGTGCTCCTCGCCTGCACCGACGGCCTGTTGAAGGGAATGTCAGAGGACGACGTCGCAACCCTGCTCGGGCACAACGACTCGGTGCTCGCGGAGCGCCTGGTCGCCAAGGCGGTCGCCGGCGGCTCGAAGGACGATGTTACCGTTGCGCTGGTATGGGTCCGCTATGATGGTTGACGAACATCTGCCCGGGGCGCCCGAAGCGGCAATCGAGGTATCCCGTGTCTTTGCGGGGCGCGTCCTTCGGTCCCGCTTCGAACTTCTGGAGGAGATCGGTCGCGGCGGCCTGTCCCGGGTCTTCAAGGCGAAGGATCTCGTCGCGGAGCGCGCCGGGCTCTTCATGCCACTGGTCGCGCTCAAGATAATCGAGGCGGGTCCGGACAGCGATCCCGACGTCGTCGCACTGATGCACCGCGAGGCGCGACGGTTGCGCGACCTCGTTCATCCCAACATCGTCAGGGTCTTCGACATGGATGTGGAGGACGATATCCACTTCATGGTGATGGAATATCTCGACGGGCAGACACTGGCGCGGGCGCTTCGTAGCGCGTCCGGCCATTGCCTGCCGCCGCATCAGATCGAGCGCATCCTGATCGACGTCTGTGCCGGACTGCAATTCGCGCATCGCCGCAACATCCTCCATGCCGACCTGAAGCCCGCCAACGTCTTCATCACGACGTCAGGTCAAGTGAAGCTGATCGACTTCAACATCGCCTATCCGGCCGCGCGTGCGCCGCGCTTCGACGCCGAGGATACGGTCGCGATTCTCGGGCGGCTCGGCGGTGTCACGCCTGCCTATGCCTCCCCCCAGCGCCTCTCAGGCGAGGAGCCGAGCGAAGGCGACGACATCTTTTCGCTGGCGGTGCTGATCTATCTGGCGCTGACCGGCAAACGGCCATTCGGAAAGCTGAACGCCCTGGAGGCCCGGGAGAAGGGAATGGCGGCAGATCTGGGTGTAGTCGGGTCCGCCGCCGCCCGCCGCGGGCTCGCCCGCGCGCTTGCGCTCGACGACAGGGAGCGCACACCCTCGATTCGAGAGTTCCTGCTGGATTACGAGGGCGCACCGGGGGCAGTCTGGGTCGAACGGCTGATCCATTGGCTGAGAACGTGGCGGGATTGGTTCGGACGCCGGTCCCGATGATGGGGCGCCGACCCACCAGCAGGATTGTCGGTTGCCTCCGCCTGTCGATGGATTTGAGGCCGAGATCATGAGATGGTGGCTCGTTCGTTGAAGACGCGCTGATCTGCGGGCCCGGGCTTCCAATACCAGCCTCGCCTTCGGGGGCCGTTCGGATTTGGGCGGCGGGCTGCATGAGTATGCCGCAATAGAACCGATGCAGCTAGCGGAGTGCGGGAGGGCGCAGGAGCATCCGAGTCGTCTCGGGCTGCAGATCGCCAAGCGGGTTCGCCCGCGTGGGCATGCCGGCGATGAAGGGCATGAGCTGGCGTCGGGCGACCTCCAGCACGCGGCGCAGTTCCGCAACCGGGTGCCGGTGCTCGTCCACGCGCAGGTCGAGCCAGGGATAGGCCTCCTTGGCGAAGATCCTGATGCCGGCAGACTGCTTTCCGCGCTTGTCGCCGCCTGCTGTCTGGGCGGCTTCGAGCGCCAACATCAGCCGCTCCGGCAGATCGAGCGCTCCACTCTCCCGTGCCGAAGACGCCATGGCCGAGATCGTATCGGCTCCCACCAGCATATTGCCTTGTACGCAGAAACCGTCCCCCAGGATGTGGCCCGCCCAGGTCACGCATTCGCTACCGGTATGTGCGGCTGCATTGCCATGGCTATCGACGATGCCGATCTGGCGGACGTCGCGACCGGGATCCTCTGCGAGCAGCATGTTGAGCGTCGTGGCTGCAGACATGCCGCCCCGCAGGTAAGCGAGCCCATCGATCCCTAAATAGGGGTTTACCCAGGACTGCGTGGCGATCGCACCCACCTCCGCCTCGACCCAGGGGCAGATGGCTCCGACGCCCGGCACCGCGGTCGATACGGCCACCCCGAGCATGCCGGAACGCGGGCAGCGCGCTGCCATGGAGAAGGTGTTCAGTTCGAGCATCTTAGTTACCCACCCTGTGCATGAGCCGACCTGCAGCCGCCGTTACCGCTGCTTCCAGTCGCCGTCCTGCTCGAAGGCATAGGCCGCGCGATAGAGTGTTACCTCGTCATACATCCGACCTGTCAGCATGAGGCCGACCGGGAGACCCTCGACGAGACCGCAGGGCAAGGTGATGGACGGCATGCCAGTAACGTTGTACGGGGCGGTGTTGCCGAGCATTTCCCACGCTTTGTGAAGATAAGTCGCGCGGTCGGTGCCGGGTTCCGGCAGGCTCGGTGCGGTCATCGGCGTGGTCGGCATCAGCAGCAGGTCGTACTGGTTCATGAATTCGGCATAACGCACCGACAGAGCCCGACGCAGGTTGATGGCCTTGGCCCAGACCTTGCCTCCATGGATGTCGGCCATGGCGCGGCCGAGCAGCATGAAGACCTTGACCGTATCGGGGAAGGTGTCGGCATGATCCTTCCAGCTGCTGAAGCGATCGATGGCCCCGCCGGAATAGAGGCCGGTCGCACCCGAGGCGACTCCATTTCCGTCGAAGGCCTGTCGGATGAACCCTTCGGCGGCGGCCGCCATGAAATAGGCGGAGAATTCGGTATGCAACGGTAGCGAAACCTCGGTCACGGTGGCTCCGAGCTTTTGGAAGACCTGCGCGGCCGCCATTACCTTGGCGTCCACACGCGGGTCGGATTCGGGCCGGCCGAAGCCCTCCTTCACGACTGCGATCCGCAAGCCCGCCACACCGCCGTCGAGATGGTCGCTATAGGCCGGCGGCTGGTAGGCGGCCTGCCTTATGTCGTAGCCGTCGGGCCCGGCGATCGCCTCCAGCATCAGGGCGTTCTCGCGCACGGTGCGCGTCATCGGTCCGGCATGGTCGATGGTGATCTCCATACTCATGATGCCGGTATACGGGACGAGACCGAATGTGGGCTTCAGACCGACGATGCCGCAGAAGGCGGCTGGAAGCCGTATGGACCCGCCCTGGTCGCCGCCGATCGTCATGTCGACCTCGCCGGCGGCCACGCTGGCGGCGCTGCCCGAGGATGAGCCGCCGGCCGAGTGCCCCCGTTTCCAGGGATTGTGGCAGGGGCCCGTCGCGTTGGTATGGCTGGACCCCGACAGGCAGAAATACTCGCAATGGACCTTGCCGGTGATTTCGGCGCCGGCGTCCAGGAGTCGGGTCACCACGGTCGCGTCGACCTCCGGTACGAAACCCTCGAGGAAGGCGGCGCCGTTCATCATGGGCACGCCGGCAAGCATGACGTTGTCCTTCAGCGCAACGGTGTAGCCCTTCAGCTTCCCCTCCGCGGCGCCGCGGATCGAGGTCTTGCGATACCAGGCGTTGAGCGGGTCCTCGGCTGATGTCGGACGGTAGCCCGGCGTGCGCGGATAGGCGACCTGCGGCAAAGGCTCCGGCGCCGCCAGCAGGGCGTCGGCGCCGTCGAAATAGGGCTTCATTAAGCCGAGGAAATCCTCGGCGTCGCCAGTGGTAAAGTGGATGCCCATCGCAAGGGCGATGTCGGTGAACTTCTCCGGTGTCGGCAGGCTGTTCATGGCTGTTCTCCTTGTTCGTGTCGGTACGATGCTGGATCTCATGGGATGGCACCGGCCGTGCCGGTGTCAGCTCTGCTCCTCGGCGGGGTCGGGTGGCAGGATCTCGACGGCATCGATTGCGGCCGCCGTGGTGACGGGCGAATGGGCAAAGAGCACCAGACCGGTGGAGACGACGACGATCACGCAGCCGAGCAGCATGATGGTGTCGGGTACCTCACCGAACCAGAGATAGCCGACGACCAGCCCACCCAGAAGGTTCGAATAGTGGACGGGCGCCAGCCGCGAAGCGGGCGCATAACGCAGTGGCAGTATGATCAGGAACTGGCCGACGCAGGACACAATTCCCATCATGACTAGAACCAGCCATTCCGATGGATCGGGCGTGACCCAGAATAACGGAAGTGTCGGGATCATCAGGGCCGTCGAGAGCGCCATGAACCAGAAGACGATCTCGAGCGTCTGGTTCTGTCGTGACAGTGCGCGCTGCTGCAGCATGGTGACGGCGCCTAGAATGGCCGCGCCGGCGCCGAAAACGAGCCCGAGATCGGCCGATAGCCCGGAGGGCCTGGCGATGAGAAGCACGCCAGCAAAACCGCCTCCGACCGCGAGCCAGAGCCTCAGGGCTATCCGTTCCTTCAGGAACAATGCCGACATCAGGGCGACAAGGATCGGCGAGAGAAAGAAGATTGCGGTCACCTCGGCAAGCGGCAGCATGCCGAAAGCGACATAGGCGGTCAGAAGGACCGTGGTCATTACCAGAACATGCGGCAGGTGGGAGGCGACACGGCTGAGCGTGAAAGTGGGCCTGACCCCCGTTGCAGCCAGCAGAACGGCCATCGGCAGGAGCCCGAAGGCCCCTCGGAAGAAGACGATCTGGTTGACCGGAAAAGTCGCGGCGAGATCCTTCACGATCGCATTCATGATGGCAAAGAGGGCGAATCCGGCGAGCATGATCAGCACGCCCTTCCGGATGCTGGCCTCGCTGCCGTCGAGGGCGAAGGCGTCCGTCGAGGTCATGGGTGCTGGCTTGTCTTGGAGGTCAAGGGCGGGGACGGCGCGAGGTCGGCCGGCCCATGCGCTCCGGCCGGCGGCACGCGGTCCTTGTTGAAGCAGCGGACCATGTGCGCATCGTTGTCGCGCGTTTCTGGCGGGAACGCGCCGTGACAGACGTCAGTGGCGAACCGGCAGCGCGGCGCAAAGCTGCAGCCCGGCGGGAGGAAGCGCAAGTCGGGCGGACTGCCGGGAATGGCGTCGATGTCGTGGTCCCGGTCCTGTCCATGGACGGTCGATGACAAGAGCCCGAGCGTATAGGGGTGCTTCGGGCTGAGTAGAACGTCACGGACATTGCCATATTCGACGATGCGGCCGGCATACATGACCGCGACCTTGTCGGCGATCTGCGCCGCGACGCCGAGATCATGCGTGACGAAGATCACGCCCATGCCGAACTCCTCCTGCAGCTTGCGCAGAACGATCAGCACCTGGATCTGGACGGTCGCGTCGAGGGCGGTCGTTGGCTCGTCGGCCAGCAGGAGGGAGGGGCGGCAGGACAGGGCGACCGCCATCATGGCGCGCTGGCGCAGCCCGCCGGAGAGCTCATGCGGATAGGCCTTCAGCCGGCGTTCGGGCGAGGGCACCTTGACCATCTTCAGCAGTTCGAGTGCGCGCGCCATCGCTTGTTCGCGAGAGGATTTCTCGTGGCGCATCACCGTTTCGGCGATCTGCGCGCCAATCGTGTAGACGGGGTCCAGCGCCGTCATCGGCTCCTGGAAGATCATGGAGACGACCGAGCCACGGATCGAGGCCATCTCCTTTTCGGTCTTGGCCATAATGTCGTGTTCGCCGACCCGCATCTTGCCGGTCACGACCGAGCGCTTGGGCGGATGAAGTTGCATGAGCGAGCGCATGGTCACAGACTTGCCGGAGCCGGATTCGCCGATGATGCAGAGCACCTCCCCGGGCATGACGTCGAAGCTCACGCCGTTGACCGCACGCACATTGTTATCGCGGCTGACGAAATTCACCGTGAGGTCCCGCACTTCAACCAGAGGTGTCGCGGGGGCCCTATCTGTCGCTACGTCTACCATTGTCCCGCTCCCTCAGTTGGCCGCCTGGCGGACCGTGAAGTCTGCCGGAGAGATCGTTTCAAGCTGCCGTCCGGCGAGCGAGTGGCCGGCGGTCGGATTGGTCACATGACAAGCAGCGGTGTGCTCGCCTGCCACAGTGGCGGAGGGACCGAGCACAGGGGTTTCCCGTTCGCAGATCCCCTCGGCCAGAGGGCAGCGAGTGCGGAAGCGACACCCGCTCGGGGGATTGATCGGGTTCGGCGGGTCGCCGACCAGGGGAGGTGTGTCAATCCTCGTGTCGGGATCGATGTTCAGTCGCGAGCTGAGGAGGGCCTTGGTGTAGGGATGTTTCGGCGCCCGATAGATCTTGTCGACGGGCCCGATCTCGACGACCTGGCCGAGATACATCACGAGCACCCGGTCTGAGATATACTGGACCACGTGCAGGTCGTGGGAGATGAAAATGTAGGTCAGGTTGAAGTGGCGCTTGAGATAGCCGAGGAGATTGAGAACCTGCGCTTCAACCGACTTGTCGAGCGCTGAGACGGCTTCGTCGAGGATCAGCATTCGCGGATCGAGCGCCAGCGCACGGGCGATGTTGACGCGCTGCTTCTGGCCACCCGAGAGTTCATGCGGATAGCGTCCGGCGAAGAGATCGGGCCTGAGGCCGACCTTCTCCAGCAGCGAACGGCCGCGTTCAATGGCCTCATGGCGGGATATGCCGTGGACCTGCGGTCCGTAGACGATGGAATCAAGGACCGGCAGGCGCGGATTGAGCGAGGAGTAGCTGTCCTGGAACACCATCTGCATGTTGCGACGGAGTTCGCGCAGGCTGATGCCCCTGGTTTCGGCAACGGGATCGCCGTCGAAGACCAGCGTGCCGGCGTCCCTCGGCATCAGATGCATCAGGAGACGTGCCACGGTCGACTTGCCGCAACCGGATTCGCCGACGATGCCGAGCGTCTCCCCCTTCTGCACGGTGAAGGAGATGTCGTCCACCGCCCGAACCTCGGCGACCTTGCGGTTGAACATGCCGCCATGGATAGGAAAGTACTTCTTGAGGTTCTGCACGATCAGCATCGGCTGCGCCTTGCCGCCTCGGTCGCTGGCATGGCCGGGTGGAACCGGTTGAAGGTGGGGCGTCGTGGCTGGCAGCGTCATGTCGATCTCCATGATCAGGCTTTCACGTCCATGGCCTGGCGCAGTCCGTCGGACACCAGGTTGAAGGCGATGGAGGTGATAAGAATGGCAACGCCTGGAATGGCGCAGACAAGGGGTTGGACATAGATGGACTGGCGCAGCGTCGAGAGCATGAGCCCCCAGTCGGGGGTCGGCGGTGCGACGCCGAGGCCGAGGAAGGACAGGCCGGAGGCGAGCAGGATCGAAGCGGAGACCAGCGTCGAGGCATAGACCAAGACTGGCGACATCACGTTGACGAGGACATGTTTGAAGATGATGCTCGCGGTGCCGGCGCCGCTCGCCCGCGCCGCGTCGATGAAATCCATCGTCCGGACCTGGCTGGTCGCCGTTTCAGCGACGCGGCAGAGCGGCGGAATGAGAACCACGATCAGAACGATCATCTGGTTGAAGATGCCGCTGCCGAGGCTGCCCGCGATGGCCACGGCGAGCAGGACCGACGGGAAGGCGAAGAACACGTCCATCGACCGCATGATCGCGGTGTTGACCTTGCCACCGGCATAGCCGGCCACGACCCCGAAGATGCCACCGATGATGGTCGCGAAGACCACCGGCAGGATGCCCATCATCAGCGAGGTGCGTCCGCCATAGATGATGCGCGAAAGGATGTCGCGCCCCTGCTCGTCGGTACCGAGGATGAAGCTCTTGTAGAAAAGCGGCTTCAATCGATAGGCCATCGATGACTTGTTGGGGTCGAAAGGTGCGATCAGCGGCGCGAAGATCGCAGCCAGCACGATGAGCAGGATCAGGCCGAGGAAGAACAAAGTGACATAGTCGTATCGCAGCTTGTTCCAGACATTGCCCCAGTAGCCGCGAACGCGCGGAGCGGACGGGCTGGCTGCGGGGACCATGTCGACGGTGGCAGTGGTCATGAGGATCTCCTCGACTGTTTCAGCTGCGCTTGATGCGGGGATCGACGAAGGTCTGGAGGATGTCGACAACCAGGTTGATCGCGACGAAGGCCATGGCGAGGACAAGAATCGTGCCCTGCAGCAGCGGGATGTCACGGGTCAGGATGGCCTTGTTGAGAAGGAAGCCTGTTCCGGGCCAGGTGAAGATCGTCTCCACGAGAATCGAGCCGCCCATGAGGTAGCCGAGTTGCAGCCCGAACATGGCGAGCATCTGCGGCAGGGCGTTGCGGATGGCGTGCCAGATGATCGCCAGCGTGCCCAGCCCCTTCGCTCGCAGAGTCAGTATGAAGTCCTGACCGAGGATCTCGGCCAGAGACGAGCGCGTGGTGCGCATCAGGATGCCGAGCGGCGTCACGGTCATCGCGATGATGGGAAGGATGGCGTATTTGGCTTGCGACCAGACGAAGAAGCTGAAGCTGTCCGATCCGGAATCGCCCATGCCGGTCGCCGGCAGCCATCCGAGTTCGACGGCGAAGATGATGACGAGTACCACCGCGAGCCAGAAGGTGGGAACCGAAATGCCGAGAACCGCAATGGCCGTCGCCAGCCTGTCGGCCCAGCTGCCGACCCTGAAGGCGGCGATGGCCCCGAGGACGAGGGCGATCAGCATCGCGAGAAGAACGGAAATGACGGCGAGCGACAGTGTATTGCTGAAAGCGCGCACGACTTCGTCTACGACCGGACGGTTTGTCTGGATCGAGAGGCCGAAATCGCCCTGCAGCGCCCGCATCAGCCAAAGGACGTACTGGACCGGAATCGGCTTGTCGAGACCATAGGCCTTCTTGAGCGCGACCGCATCCTCTTCGGAGGCATCGGGCGGCAGCAGGCTCTGGATCGGGTCGCCGGGAGCGAGATAGACCAGCGCGAAACAGATGATGGTGACGCCGAGCCCGATTGGAATCGTGTATAGCAGGCGGCGTATCGTGTAGATCAGCATGTCGTGCTCTCAGGTTGCAGGCGCGGCCCGGTTTCGATGGCGAAGATGGCGGGGGCGGCTTCCGCCCCCGCCCGCGCGTCGAGGATCAGGGAAGAACCTCGATGGGAGTCAGGTCCTGGAACCAGCTCTGAGCCTGGACGAAACCCTTGAGCTTGGGCGACAGGGCACGGGGATTGAGATCGTGGACGATGAAGATCTCGTAGGCTTGCTCGACCAGCTTCTCGTGCATCTTCTGGATCATCGGAATCCGTTTCTCGGCATCGAATTCCTTGAGGATGTCGTTGCCGAGCTTGTCGACTTCGGCGTTCGAGAACAGGCCCCAGTTCAGTCCGTTCGGCGGCTGGAACTTTGTCATCGAGTTCTTCATGATTGCCTGCACCGGCTCGATCGAGGACAGCGAGACGTTGACGCCGTCATATTGGGGGTACTTGCCGGCGCCGCCGAAATAGATGGTCAGCAGCGCATTCCAATCGATAGGGTCGAGCTTGACCTTGAAGCCCACGGCTTCGAGCTGTTCCTTGACAAGTTCGTTCATCGGCAGGGGCTGCATCTGGCCAGAGCCCGAGGTTGAAATCGCGATCGTGATTTCACATGGCATGCAGCCCGCTTCTTCGAGCAGTGCCTTGGCCTTGTCCGGATCGTATTCGTACTTGATCGGATTGCCGTAATAGGGCTGGGACTCGATGAACTTGCCGTAGCCGGCCGTGGCAACTCCCTGCAGCATTTCGACCATCTCGTCGCGGTTGATCGCGTAGTTGGCGGCGCGTCGGACGCGGATGTCCTTGAACGGCCCCTTGTCCGTCCGCACCTGGTAGTCCCAGTTGTGAGGATAGGGCACGGTGATGATCTGCATCCCGGCATCCTTTAGACGGGGAAGCGTGTCGGGCGAGGGCGCCTCGATGAAGTCGACCTGGCCAGAGAGCAGGGCCGCCGCCCGTGTCGACGCCTCCGGCATCGGGATCAGCACAAGGCGATCATGCTTGGGGATGCGGGTCTTGTCCCAGTAATTCGCGTTCTTGACGAGTTCGATGCGTTCATGCGGCACAACGCTCGAGAAGATATAGGGTCCCGTGCCGGCGGGTGCCTTGGCGAATTCGTCGTAATTGTTGCCCATCTTGGTGACGGCGCAGTTGGATATCTGAAAATAGCCGGCAAGTTCGTAGGGCAGTAGCGAATTCTCTGCCGGGGTATGCAGGGCGATCGTGTAGTCGTCGATCTTCTCGACCTTGCTGACGCCGCCGACCATCCAGCCCTGGAATGTGTGATGGCGGATGTTGTATTGCGGCGTTCCCTCCGTCATTACCCGGTCGTAGTTCCAGATGGCGCTGTCGGCGTTCCAGTCGCAGCCGTCGGAGAACTTCACGCCCTTTCGGAGCTTGAAGATCCAGCGCTTCTTGTCGTTGGGATCGATCGACCAGCTCTCGGCCAGGGCCGGCTTGATGTCTGCGGCCTTTTCCGAGCTCGACAGGTCCCAGTTGATCAGGCCGTCGTAGAGCGTAAAGCCGAGGAAGCGATAGCCCTCGTAGCCCTGGTCCGGTGCGCCGGTCCAGTCCGGAATGTCGGCGGCGCTCATGGCGACACGCACCTGCGTCTCCGCAAGCGTGGCCGAAGCCCCTGCGACCCCGAGCGTGATGATAGCCATGGATGTCGCAGTGATCAGCGAGCGTGTCGCCGATCTCACAGTCACTGTCATTGCTGTCGTCATATGCAGTCTCCAGAAAGCGAGAGCGAACCACTATGTCTCGATGGCGAGGACCATCCGCAGACTCCTCTGCAAGAGGGATGCCAAGTCGAAAAAAACTGCATGAAATTTCATATTTCAGTTGGCTCGTTTGGCTCAAAGGCGAGGGTCTAACATGACGAAACCTCGTCATTATAATGAATTTTCACATAAAAATTTTGCGCCGCATTAATGCACGATCAATTGCTCGAATTCTCTTAGCTTGACAAGCTTCGTATTGAAGTTCGGCGGATTCCGGGCTGCTCGATCGATGAATCGCACAAATTTGTCGCAGTACGTGAGCAAGAATCCAACTTTCATGTCTCGAACTGCTCAGACTTTCTGCAGTTGCGAAATGAATTGACCGAAACGAAATTAGATGAAATTACTATTATTGCATTCACGTAAAATGCGAGCTTCAGGGGGATGTCATGACAGTGCCGCTATCCGATCCGGTCGAATTGCAGATCGATGCTCTCCTCGCATCCGCCGGTCTTCTGGTGCCGCCCGACCTCAAGGCCGGTGTCTATTCCGAGGCTAGGGACATCCTGCTCGCGGTCCAGCTGTTGCGGACCCCGCGGACGGCTGCCGCCGAGCCCTCGAATGTCTTCAGCCTTGTCGGCTATGCCGATGCTCCGGAGCGCAGGTCATGACCGATCTGTCTCTCACGACCTTGTCCATCGCCGAGGCCGGGCGGCGGCTACGCGCAGGAAGCGTCACGTCCGAAGTCCTCACCCGCGCATCTCTGGAAGCAATTGACCGACTGGAGAAGGACGTCAACGCCTTTGTCCTCGTCACTCCGGAAAGGGCGATCGCCGACGCCCGGATTGCCGACGAGGCCCTCGCCAAGGGGATCGACCTCGGCCCGCTACACGGAATTCCCTATGCCCTCAAGGATCTCTACGATACGGCCGGTATCCGCACCACAGGCCACTCGCGCCTCTATGCCGACCATGTGCCCACCCAGGACTGTACGGTGGCAGCCCGCCTAAAGGCTGGTGGCGGTGTCCTCGTTGGAAAGGCCGGTACGTTCGAGTTCGCCATAGGCGGGCCGAGTTTTGACCTGATAACCCCGCCGGCGCGCAATCCCTGGGATCTGTCGCGCACAACGAGCGGTTCCTCCTCCGGCTCGGCTGCCGCCGTCGCCGCGGGCATGGTTCGGATGGCGATGGGCTCCGATACCGGCGGCTCGATCCGCGGACCGGCCGCTCATTGTGGGACTGTGGGGATCAAGGCCACCTATGGCCGGGTGTCGCGGCGCGGCGTGATGCCCCTCTCATACACGCTCGACCATGCCGGGCCACTCACATGGTCCGTCGAGGATTGCGCCCTGACTATGCAGGTCATATCGGGGCATGACCCTCTCGACCCGGCTTCGGCGGACATACCGGTTCCCGATTTCAGCGCTGGCATCGGCCAGGATTTGAACGGGCTCAAGGTTGGCTATGCACGCGCCTTCTTTGCCGCCAGTCCGCATACTGCGCCTGATGTCCTCAAGGCACTCGACAGTGCAGTCCAGACGATCGCCTCGCTCGGCGCTGAGATCGTCGACATCGACCTGCCGACCTATGAAACATTCGAAGCCTGCGGCCGCGTAATTCTCAATGCCGAGGCCTATGCCATCCATGAGCAGGACCTCAAGACACGGCCGCTCGCCTATGGTCGCTATACCTATCAGCGCATCGCGCCCGGTGCCGTGATCAGCGCTGCGGATCTCGTCCAGGCGTTCAGGCTGCGGGCCGAGCTAAGCACGCTCTTCAATCGCACGGTTCTCGGCTCCTGCGATGCGATGGTGACGGCCTCGGCGCTCAGCACCGCCGCGCCCTTCGAAGGCATGGCTCGTGACGTGACCAAATGGGTCGGCATGTACACCTTCCCCTTCAATGTCACAGGCAATCCGGCGCTGTCGGTCCCGACAGGTTTTGCAGCCGACGGCTTGCCGGTCGGCATGCAGATCGTGGGACGGGCCTTCGACGAGGCCACCCTTTTCCGGATCGGCGCCGCCTATGAGGCCGCAGCCGGCTGGACCGCCATTCGGCCCAAGATCCAGAACCGGCTTCATGCCTAGCTAAACTTCGAACGCTTCAAAGAGGACATGATGACCAACGCCATCTGGTACAGCTCCCTCGTCGACCTGGCCGGCCTGATCCGAACGCGCGAAGTCTCTCCTGTCGAGGTGACTCAGTGCATGCTCGACCGCATCGCCGCGATCGATCCCTCCTATCATTCCTATCTCACCGTCATGCCGGATGCCGCGCTCGCCGCGGCCCGAGTGGCCGAGATCGAAGTGATGTCGGGGCGCTATCGCGGGCCGATGCACGGCATCCCGATCGGCATCAAGGACCTGAACTTCACCAAGGGTATCGCGACCACCTTCGGCATGCGGGTCTACAAGAACTTCGTGCCTGATTACGACGGCACCGTCGTGCGCAATCTCAAGGAAGGTGGCGCGATCATCCTTGGAAAGCTCCATCTCCACGAGGGCGCTTTCGGCGAGCATCACCGCGATACGAGCGCACCCCTCAATCCGTGGAACAAGGCCTATTGGCCCGGGGGATCCTCGTCGGGCTCCGGCGTCGCCACGGCGCTCGGCCTCTGCTACGGCAGCCTGGGCTCGGATACCGGCGGCTCGATCCGATTTCCGTCACATGCCTGCGGTCTGACGGGCGTCAAGACAACCTGGGGTCGGGTCAGTCGGCACGGTGCCTTTCCGCTCGCCGAGTCGCTCGACACAATCGGGCCGATGGCCCGCTCGGCGGCCGATTGTGCGGCCATGCTGGGCAACATGGCGGGCTTTGATCCGGCGGATCCGACGAGCCTCGCGGTGGAGGTGCCGGACTATCTGGCGGCGCTCGACGGCATCTGGGGTGCCCGCGGCATGCGCATCGGCGTCGACATGGCCTATATCTCGACCGGGAACGATGCAGAGACCGTGGACATGGTGGAGCGGTTTATCGGCGTCCTCGAGGACATCGGGGCCGAAATCGTCGAGGTCAAGGTGCCTGATGTCACCGACGTCGCCAAAGGCCAACTCGCCTATTGCCAGGTCGAAAGCGCCGCCTTCCACCAGACCGCCTATCTCGCAGCACCTCAGGACTTCGGCGCGCTGCTCGGCGAGGCCGTTGCGGCCGGCATGCGATACGATTCTGTGCTGTTCGCCCGTCACCAACTCGACCGGGAAAAGTTTCGCGGGCGGCTCGCCGGGATGTTCCGCGATGTCGAGGCGATCGTTGCGCCGGTCATGCCGGGCATCGGCGTGCGCTACGACGAATTCGACGCCTTCATGGAGAACATTGCCGGGCTTTTGCGCTACACCGGCCCGTTCAACATGTCCGGGAGTCCGACCGTGACTATGCCCTGCGGTTTCTCGCGCAAGGGACTTCCGATCGGCGTTCAGCTGATCGGCAGGCATCTGAGCGAGGGCAGGTTACTCGCTGCGGCACACGCCTATCAGCAGGCCACCGATCATCATCTGCAGCGTCCCCCCGTGAGCCTCGATGCCTAGAGGAAGCCGATCATGACCTCCACTCCCTTGCACTATCTCTCCATCACCGAACTCAGCCGGGATCTCCGAGCCGGTGCAGTCACGTCGGTCGCCGTGACCGAAGCCATGCTGGCGCGGATCGACGAGCTGGACCCGTCGTTGAAAAGCTATACGACCGTGACTGCAGAAATCGCGCTCTCTCAGTCTGCGCGTGCCGATTCCGAACGCGCGGCGGGCCGATGGCGCGGCCTGCTGCACGGCGTGCCGATCGCCGTCAAAGACCTCTGCTACACCCGTGGCATCACCACGACGGCCGGCATGGCGATCATGAGCGATTTCAAGCCCGGCTATGACGCGACTGTGGTCCGCCGCCTCGAAATGGCCGGCGCCGTCCTTCTCGGCAAGCTCCACATGACAGAGGGTGCCACGCTCGAACACCATCCGGACCTGCTACAGCCGGTCAATCCTTGGCGGGACGATCTCTGGACAGGCGTCTCCTCGTCCGGCTCGGGCGTGGCAACCGCCGCAGGCCTGTGCTTTGCGAGCCTCGGCTCCGATACCGGCGGCTCGATCCGCTTTCCGTCGGCCAGCAACGGCGTCACCGGGCTAAAGCCCAGCTGGGGTCGCGTCAGCCGCCACGGCATCTGCGATCTCGCCGCCACCTACGATACGATTGGCCCGATGGCCCGCTCGGCGGCGGACTGCGCCGCCGTCCTCGAAGCCATCGCAGGCTACGATGCGGAGGACGCGACCAGCCTCTCGGCGCCGGTGCCGGATTATCTGCTGGCCCTGCAGGGTGTCTGGGGTGCCCGGGACACGACGATCGGCGTCGACTGGGCCTATATTGAAAGCGGGACCGATGCGGAGACGCTGGCTGCAACGAAGGAAGCGGTCGCCACCCTTGCTTCGCTCGGTGCGACGATCGTGGAAATATCCTTCCCGGACACTACTCAGCTCTTCGAATGGCTTCTGACCATGCAGCTCGCCGAGATCGCGCTCGCACATGCAGACACTTTTCCTGCGCAGGCAGACCGATACGGTCCCTGGTTGAAGGACGGGCTGGAGAAGGGCCGGGCCGCCGATCCCATTGCAATCGCGCGCGGCTCCTTCGCCCGCGACGCGTTCCGCGGAAGGCTGTCTCAGACCATGGAGCCTCTGGATGCGCTGGTGATGCCGGTGAACAGCAAGGGCACCCCGACATGGGATGAGGTGCGGGAGACCGTTGCCACCGACATGAACGGCTTCATGCGTTTCACCAGTCCCTTCAATGCCAGCGGAAGTCCTTCGGTGACGGCGCCCTGCGGCGTTTCGGGCGACGGCCGGCCAATCGGCTTCCAACTGGTCGGCAAGCATTGCACCGAGGATCGCCTGCTTGCGATCGCCCACGCCTTCCAGATGGCGACCGATTGGCACTTGAGACACCCGCCGATCTGACGGCCGGGACGGAAAACCGCCGGATTGAAGGATCCGGCGGTTTCTTTTCGTCTGGCCCTGGCGTCAGATACCCGGATTCTGTGTGTGCCAGTCGGTGACTGTCTGGAAGGTGTGGCCGATCCGGAACAGCAGGTCCTCTGACCAGGCCTTGCCGATCAGCTGGAAGCCGACCGGCATCCCGTTGCCATCAAAGCCGCCCTGCAGGATGAGGCTCGGATTGCCGCAGTAGTTAAAGAGTGCCGTGAATTTGAGGAACTCGCCGAAATCTCCCGTCTCCATCACAGAATCCCATTCTGCCGAGGTCGGGACTCCGGTCGGGATGACCGGGCAGATCATTGCATCGATGCCGCCGAACATCGTCGTGATCTGGCCCTTGAACTCGTTGCGGTAGATGTGGGCCTTGCCGAGATCGATACCGGAGACCGTGCGGCCACCGTCGATGAACCGCGCGAGCTCCGGGCCGTATTCGGCACGCTGGGCCGGAAACGTCGCCTCATGAGCGATCGCCGTCTCGACCGAGCAAAGATCACCCCATGCCTTGGCCATCTCGGTCGTGGTGGGGAACGTCACCGGCACGATCACCGCGCCCAGCGCCTCGAGCACGACCATGGCCTCGCGGATCACCGCGGCAACATCGGGATCCGTTCCCTCGAACACATAGGTTTCGTCGATGCCGATGCGCAACCCGTTAATGCCCCCGCCCAGTTTGGCCAAGTAATCGGCGACAGGCACGTTCGCTGCGGTCGGGTCGTTCTTGTCGGCTCCGGCGATTACGGCGAGCATGGCGGCGCTATCGGCCACCGTGCGGGTCATCGGCCCGAGATGATCAAGCGACTCGGAAAGGTCGCAGACGCCGTGACGGCTCACACGACCCCATGTGGCCTTCATGCCGGACAGTCCGCAGGCGCCTGTCGGAAGGCGGATGGAGCCGCCTGTGTCCGATCCGAGGGAGCCGTAGCAGAGGCCGGCAGCTGTTGCTGCGCCGGAGCCTGAAGAGGACGCCCCGGTCCAGTAGGCCTTGTTCCAGGGGTTCTTCGGCTTCGGCATCTTGGGATGATGGGCACCGAACGCCCCTTCCGTCATCGTCAGCTTACCGAGCATAACGGCGCCGGCCATTTCGAGCCGCTCGACGGCCGTCGCGTTGCGATTGGTCATTCGGTCACGGTGGATATACATGCCCGCAGTCGTCGGCGCATAGCTGGTCTCACAGAGGTCCTTGACGGCGATAGGGACGCCGTGCAACGGGCCCCGCCAGAAACCCGCATCGAGTTCCCTTTTTGCATTTTCGGCCTGGCTCATCGCCCGGTCCGCGATCACGGTGGTGTAGCTTTGGTAGTCGTCGTCGAGAGCGGCGATGCGATCGAGAATCGCGCCGGTCACCTCGACCGGCGAAACCGCTCCTGATCGGATGGCGGAGGAAACATCCAACAGGCTGGTGTAATGCAAATCCATCGAACTCTTCCTTATGTTGAAAATGGGGGGTGCAGGCCAGTCAGGTAGATCAATATATCTGCGAATGAATTAATCCAAATGTCAAGTAAATGCTTGTTGCTCCGTCGATCTTAATCGGCATCAGGTAGGCGGATCGCAGCGGGAATGCAAAAATGGTTCACGCCGACCCACCTCCCTATGCACCTTCAAACCAAGCTCGCGGCTGGCAACGGTTGAAAATTGAACAACCGACCGAACAGCGTGCCGCATGGCTGGGCACCGGGGCTCCCCGAAACTGCCGTGACGCGCCAGCGTGCTCTGCGGACCGTGAGCTCGTCGGCCGGCTTCTCGTAAACGGCATGATCCTGGTGCAACCTTGAGAACAAAAAGGCGTCTAAGATGATCGACGGAACAACGTCGGCGGGAAGGGCCGCCATTCTTCCTCCCGAAGATCGTAGGATCGCATGGTGTGGCACGCGGCTTGCTTCATCTAGGCATGACGTGAAGGGCAGTGGGAACCCGCGGTGCGGGTATGATCGAGGCGCCGTCCATGCCGAAAAAGATGAAGATTGGAGTACTGGTGTCGCATAGCGGCCCGGCCGGGCTGTGGGGACCGTCGACGGATGCCGCCGCGCTTCTCGCCGCGAGCGAGATCAATGCCGAAACGGGTGTGCTCGGAAACGAGATCGAACTCATTCTCGCCGATCCAGGGTGGAATATATACGATGCGGTGGCCGTCGTGCGGGATCTCGTTGACCTCCACGGCATCCATGCGCTTGTCGGCATGCATCCGAGCAACATACGGCAAGCCGTCAAGACAGAGCTCGCCGGCAGGCTGCCCTACATCTACACGCCGCAATATGAAGGCGGCGAATATGGGGAGACGACGGTGGCCACCGGCGGTACTGATGCGGCCCTGATGCGCGCCACGCTGCCATGGTTGGTGGAGCGGTTTCGTCTGCGACGCTTCTGCGTGCTCGCGAACAACTATATCTGGCCGGAGACAGCGCTGCAGACTGCCCGGACGATCATCGCGGCGTCGAGCGGCCGGATCGTCTGCGAGGCTCTGGTCCCCTTCGGTTCGGAATACCATGCCGAGGTCGAACTCGTCCGACAGTCGGGCGCTGATGTGGTCCTCACCTTCCTGCTCGGCGAAGAACTCGTTCGCTTCAATCGCGCCTTCGGCGCTGCAGGCCTGTCGGGCTCCGTCCTCCGCTATGCGCTGGGCCTCGACGAGAATGTACTGATGGGGGTCGGGGCCGATTCGACGGAGAATCTGTTCGGTGCGGCGACATTCGCCGCCAACCCGGCCTCCCGCACGTCAATGCTGTTCATCGAGCGGTTTCGCTCGGCCTTCGGGGCCAAGGCGCCGACCGTCTCGGTATTCGGTCAGTCCTGCTACGAAGGCATTCACCTCGCCGCGGCGCTCGCCGGCCGTGCAGGCTCCATCGATCCGGACGCCACCACCCGTTTCCTGCGCAGCAACCGACACGGAAACATACGCGCGATCCTCAATCCGGCGAAGTTCGACGAGATCAATCCGATTTATCTTCTGCGCGCCCGGGACTTCGCCCTCGAACCGATCAAGCAGGATTCTTATCGCGCCTGATTATCTGAAAATGCTGTTATCTAAGTTGGTCGTGCCTCCTTCAGAAGCCCGACGTCGGCCGCGGACTTCGAAAATTTCCGCCTCATGCCCTCTTGCGCATCAGGTACGGGAAAGCTAATCAAGGCAAAAATCGATAGCCGTAAAATGGAATAACGCTTACGAGTCGGAGGAGCCGGAACATGTCGAGCCGGATGAAAGAACAGCTGGCCTACCTGATCGCGACAGCCAACAAGCGCCTCGAAGACGAGCTGCATGAACGTTTGCGTCCTGCCGGCATCCCCGTCGAGCAACTGAGGATCCTCGAGGTGGTCCATTCCGTGGACGGATGCAGCATGGGAGAGCTTGCGAGCCTCGCGCTCGTCGAGCCGACCACACTGACCAAGATTATCGACCGCATGGTGGCTGACAATCTCGTCATGCGGACGCCGGATCCCGAGGACCGGCGGCGCGTGGTGATTCGGATCGCCCCCCAGGGCAAGATGCTTTTCAAGCGGCTGGACCGTATCACCACCTCGCAGGAGGACCGCCTGCAGAAGCAGTTTCCGGTGGAGAAGATGGCCGAGCTGCGGCGACTGCTGTCAGAGCTCATAGACGGCTGATTGTCTGCAATAACCCGGTGCATTGCTGCCCGCCTCTCAATGTGTGTCGAACACCGTCTGGTAGGCAGCGACCGCTTGCCGGGTTGCGTCCAGCTCCGCCTCCGTCGGGTGGGCAGGGTTCTTGGCCGGCGGCAGGCTGCCGAACTTCATGAGACAGGCCATCAGCAGAAGCCGCGCCTTCGTGGCGGTGAGATTCGAACCCGCGATGAAGAACGGGTGCGGGTCCGCGAAGCCCTCGGGACTTCCGCGCCCCACCCGCACTGCCGGGAGACCCGAGAAGATGCCGGCGAGAATTGCATTCTGACGACGTTCAGAAGGAATTGATCCATAAGGCACCAGACCTTCGAGCACGAAGCCGCCCAGCCGTCCCAGCGACAGCTTGCCCTCGACCATCGCCCGGAGGTCGGCAGCGACCGACGCGTCCTCCCCGTACTCCTCCTCCGTATAGCTGCCATCCTTGACGATGGATACCGAGGGGATCGCCGACTCCAGTAGCGCGCCTTCTGCCGACTTGACGGAGACGGGCGACATCATCACGGAGCCGTCACGGCGTACGGCGACCTGTGTCTCGGTGGGAAGCATGGTGATCCTTACGTCGGAAAGATAGGTGTGGCGATAGGCCGGGACATAGGTCATGAAGACTTGGCCCGTATGGCTCGCCTGACCGAGAATGCCGCCATGGCCTCCCGTGGCGACATAGCCTCCGGGACGGGCATCGACCTTCGCCACCTCCCGTGCGGCAAAGTATTGCTGCTCCTGGATCACCACCATGCCAGCGCGATTGCAGCCTGCTGCATCCTTCCAGATGCCGGAATGGATGTAGCGGACGGAATCGACGATGTTGGCCGGACCGTCCGCGCTCAGCTGTCCTTGCGGACGCTGGGCCGCGTTGCCGCAGATCGGCAGGGTGGTGTCGATGAGAAGGTTGAACCAGTAGGCGGTCTCCTCGATCTGAGGACTGCCCTGGGTCCAGATGATGCCGTCATAGAGACCGCTGTTCGCTACCGCCTGGACGGCGTTGGTCGCCCGCGCCAGTGCGGGGCGCGGCGGCGAGGCCGACATGTGGAAAGGCTTGTAGGCGAAGAAGTCGCGCCCGAGACTTTCCGGCGGAATGTCGACGTCGCCCCGATCCGGCCTTGAGGATGCGGACAGCCCCTTCCGGTAGCCGCCTGGCGGCAGGCCGCGGTAGAAGTCGATGGAGGCCATTCCAGAGATCACCGACGCCACGCCATTCATGTCGACCGAGAGCCTGTCGATCTCCTCGAAGCTTCGGGAGCCGTCAGGAAAGAAGCCCTGACGTGCCACCTGGCCGCCGATCTCGGTGCACTCGTCCTCCCATGCGCGTCCGTCGGCCTGACGGGCCATGTAGGGCAGGGGATAGAGCCCGTCCTCCGGCCTGAGCTCCACCTCGAAGACCGGGATAGTATGGCTTTCCGACGCCGTTGGGCTGAAGTTGCCGCCGTCATCCAAGTAGCCGTCCGGCGGTCCGTAGAGATCGGCTGCGTCGGCTTCCAGCGGATGGGCGCTGAACTGCTCGACATAGACCTTGGCCGGCGCCGCCAGACGTTGCGGGCGAAGCGCATCGAACGCTATCGGCGTTCCGTCCGGGTGGAGCCGCGGTGACAGCCCGTGCCGGACGCGCGCCTTGTTGGAGGTGACCAGCGGCGGGGTGTTCTGGATCGTGGCGGTCGGCCCGGCCACATGTGCGATGCGGATCTTGGCGTGGGACATGGCGGTGCTCCGATGATGGGTGTCAGGCGAGCAGGGCCTTCTCGAGCATCATGTGGACGCCCTTCGAGCCGTTGACGGTCTGGGTGATGCGAAGATCGCCGGCCAGCGAGCAGAGCATGTAGGCCTCTTCCCGGGTCAGGCTGGTCCGCTCGCAGATCAGGGCGATCATGTCCCGGAGCGCGTTTTTCGCGCATTCGTCCAGGCTCGGATCCATATGCATCGTGATGAAGTGGGTCTGTGTTTCCGCGCGCGGATAGGTCCAGTCGAGATCGTCTCGAAGGATAAATTCGAAGGTGCCGGTCAGAGCCGTTTCGATTGCCGTGACGTTGACTTCGCCGTCGCCCTGGCAGCCGTGGCCGTCGCCGCAGGAAAACAGCGCACCCTCGGTGAAGACCGGCAGATAGAGAGTCGTGCCTGCCACCAGTTCCTTGTTGTCGAGATTGCCGCCGAAGGGCTGCGGCGCGATCGAACTCACCTTTCCCCACGCGGCCGGTGGCGCCACACCCATGACCCCGAAGAACGGCTTGAGAGGCAGCTTCAGCCCCCAGGGCAGGGTGCCGGTCATGGTGCCGGCATCGAGCGGGATGTCCACATAGGTATAGGTCTGAAAATCGTGCGGCAGCGTTCCGAAAAGCGGGATGATGACGTTGAACCCCCAGTCCTGGAACAGAGCCACGTCGAGAATGCGCACTTCAAGCACGTTACCGGGTCGGGCTCCCTCTACATGAACCGGACCGGTCAGTATATGCGGACCGATGATCGGCGGGACATGCTTGTGGATTTCCAGAAGTTCGGGCGGAATATGGTAGCCGGGCCGTGTGGGGACATGTTCCGGCGCAGCGGTCACCGTGTCGATAGCGACCCTGTCCCCGCTCTTTACGAAGAGCGCTGGCGGCAATGATGCGTCGAAATGACCCCAGTGGCAGGACGACGGGCCGGCGGAAAGATGGTGTTCGCTCATGGATACGTCTCCAAGACGGCGCAAAGCCTGCCGGCCCGCGGTCGCAATTGAGTGTCTTTGGAAAGCAAAGGACCGAGATCTCGGCGCAGCGGCACCGGCAAACTTCTCGATAATCCTTGTGGCGACGATGTTGGCGCCATGCACCGCGTCGCTTGCGCCATCGCGCTGCAGCGTTCTCCCGCGGTGCAGCAACGATATGTTGACGCAGGACAGGAGTCAACATATCCTGCCTAAATATTCGGCCAGCCTAAATCATGTGCAGTTCTGCGATCTTTTGAGAGGACGGGCGATGGGATATGCGGTGCGAGGTCAGGAGACGGTCCGCATAGGTGTTCTCTTTTCCTTATCTGGGGCACTCTCGGCGACGGAGCTCCTGCATCTTCAGGGCACATTCCTCGGTATCGATACCGTCAATCGCGAGGGTGGCATCGACGGACTGACAATCGAACCGATCCTCTACGATCCGGCGTCGTCTGCATCCTCCTACCGTTCCATGGCGATGGATCTTCTCGCCCAACCGCGGCTCCGGAACGTCTTCGGCTGCTGTTCGTCCGATATCCGCAAGTCGCTTATCGGTCTCTTCGAACGGCATGATGCGCTCTTGTGGTATCCGACCGACTTCGAGGGCTTCGAGTGGTCGCCGAATGTCGTCTACGGCGGCCTTTGCCCCAACCAGCACACCTTGCCGCTGGCCGATTACCTGCTGGGGCGCGGGCGCGGGCGACATGTGATGGTCGGCACGGATTTCGGCTTCTCCCGCGCCAACAATCAGGTGTTCCGTGACCATGTCGAGCGCCGTGGCGGGGTCGTCGCGGCTGAACACTATCTGCCGCGAGGCGCCACCAGGGAACATTGGATGGCGGTGCTCGAGCCCTACCGCTGCGGCTGTGACGCAATCTTTTCCACCGTGGTCGGGGACGACAGTCGAGCGTTGTTTGCGGCTCATCGGGCGCTTGGCCTGTCCCAGGAGAAGCTGCCGATCACCGGCTTCTGCATCGGCGAGGGCACGATTGCGCGCGAGCCGGAGTTGTTCGCCGGCTATCTGGGCCTGACGCCTTATGCCGAGGCTGCAGAGCAGGCCGACGCAGGACGCTTTCTCGGTCTGTTTCGCGGCCGTTTCGGCACTCGGGCCCGGGCGAACTGGCCCGTCCTGTCATCCTACCTCCAGGTCCTGAGCTTCGCAGAAGCGGTCCGCCGGGGGGGAAGCGATCAACCTGCCGCGATCCGGAACGCGCTAGGCGCGGTAAGGGTGGAGGGTCCGCTCGCCGGATATGGGATCGATCGCGACACCCATTATGCCCTGGCCCGGCCACACGTCTCGGTCGCCGATCGTCGCGGATGGTTCGACATCCTGGACGTGGGAAGCGTTCCCCTCGCGCCGGATCCGTACCTGATCTCGACCGCATGATGGCGTCAACGGATCCCACTGGCGATAGCAGTCTGCGCTCGACGCCACGTGTCGCACTTCTCGGTGTTCCTCGCGACCGCCATCCTGAATACTCTGAACAGTTGCGCGCGGCCGGCTGCATTCTTGTGGGCCCCGACGAAGCTCTCTGCTGGATCACCTTCAGTAGTTGCCCGGCCAACGAGGATCCGGGCATGCTCCCAGTGATCGTCGTGGTCGAGCGGCTCGGGGATGTCGCGCCCGGCACCGGCACGGCACTGGGCCTTGCCGATGGCATGCTGACCTTGCCCCTCCGCCCGCAGGACATCGAGGTTCAGATTTCTTTCGCCTGCCAGAACCGTCGGATGAGACAGGTTCAGGCTGAGAAGATGGAACGGCTTGTCTCCAGCCTGCGTCAGCGGCGGCATGTCGAACGTGCGATAGAGCGCATCGCTGCGCGAGAGAAGCTCGATCGGCTCCAGGCTTTCGAGGTCCTGCGCCGTACCGCGATGAATCGCAGGATGCCTATTTGGGTTCTGGCGGAGGAAATGCTCGATGGCGGTGGCGATCGAGGGTGACCGCAGCCGTCATTGCAGGCGCTTGAGCGGCTGAATAGGCAGCCCGTCGCGCTGAATAAGCCAGGGCTCTTGCACGTCGGCAGACCTCTGGCCCCTGGCGGTCGATGTCTTCCGGGAAACGTCGTCTTTTCGCGCTGCTCGTGGTTTCCGCCCGAGATGTTGTATGTATGATCCTGATTCATGATCAGCAGAGCGGACACATCATGGCGGTGACACTGAAGGATGTCGCGGATCGGGCGGGGGTATCCCGCTCTGCGGTATCGCGCACGTTTACGGATGGCGCATCAGTGTCGCGCAAGACCCGGGCCATCGTCGAAAAGGCCGCGAGTGAGCTGGGTTATGCGCCGAACGCGCTGGCCTCCAGCCTGACGACGGGCCGCACGAAGCTGATCGGACTGATCGTCAACAATTTCCACAATCCCCTCATTCTTGAAGTGTTCGACCTATTCACCCGCGGGCTGCAGGACCGGGGGCTCCGGCCGCTGCTGGTCAATCTGACCGACGCGACCGACTCCGCCGCATCGCTGCGAATGCTCCGGCAATATTCGGTAGACGGTGTGATCGTGGCCTCGTCCACGCTTTCACCCGGCTTTGCCAAATCGTTCAAGGAGGCGGGGCTGCCTGTCGTGCATGCATTCGGGCGCCCCTCTGCTTCGCCCTACGTTCATGTGGCGGGCATCGACAATGCCGCCTGCGGGCGGATGGCGGCCGAGGCGCTGGTGCGCCACGGCTATCGGCGAGTCGGATTCCTGGGCGGGCCACGGTCGGCAACCTCCTCCCAGGATCGTGCAGAGGGGTTCCTCTCGGTTCTGGCCGGGCACAGCGAGATCGGCGTCAGCGAGAGCTATGCGAGCGACTATTCGTTCGACGCGGGGCGAGCCGAAATGCTGCGGCTTTTGGAGGCGAAGCCCGCGGAGGCGTATTTCTGCGGCGACGACCTGCTTGCGGTCGGAGCCCTGAGCGCGATTGAGGAAAAAGGCCTGTCGGTGCCCGAGGATATCGGGCTAATCGGGCTCAATGACATGGAGATGGCGCGCTGGCAGGTGATCGGCCTCACAACGATCCGCCAGCCGGTGGCCGAGATCATCGCGGCTGCCATCGACCTCGTGGTGACGACGATCGAGGAACCCGACCGGCCTCCGGAAGTGCGGCTTTTCGACTGCCAGCTTATCGAGCGCCGCACGCTGCGCTAGCGAAAGATAGGCGGAACGGCGTTCGTCCAGGCGCCGCCGGCCTTGGCCGAAGCGACCGCGGCATGAACGGCTGCCACGGAGCGCAAGCCGCTCGAGACGGTCGGCAGGCCGTCGCGCGTCTCTCCACGGATCGTATCGGCAATGTCGCAATAGATGTTCGCCACGGCCATCGGGAAACCCTCGGGATGGGCGATGGCGACACGAGAGAGCCGCCTGGCGTCCTCGTAAAGCCCGCTTTCGCCCTTCTCCATGATCTGTGTCCGGCCGCCGACGGGCGTGTAGATCAGCTGGTTCGGCTGTTCGGAAGCCCAGCGGAAGCCGCCGGTTTCGCCGAAGACCTGGATGTCGAAGCCGTGTTGCCGGCCGATGGCGACCGACGACGTCCAGAGCCGGCCGACGGTCCCCTTCGACATGCGGAAATTGACCATCGCGTCGTCCTCGAGGACCCGTGACGGAATGGTCGAGACGAAATCGGCGGAAAGCTGTTCCACTTCGTCGTCGCAGATGAAGCTCGCCATGTGCAGCGCATGGATGCCGCAATCGGCAAACTGGCCCGAAACGCCGGCCATGTCGGGATCGTAGCGCCAGCGCACCCGGGGATTGTCGGCATCGGTGGCGTCGCCGTGGTGGCCGTGGCTGAAATTGGTGATCACCAGCCGGACCTTGCCGATATCGCCGTTCAACACCATGGCGCGCGCCTGGCGCACCATGGGATAGGCCGAGTAGCAGTAGTTGACAGCACAGATCCTGCCGGTCCGGTCCGCGATGCGGACCAGTTCCTCGCCTTCCACCACCGTCACGGTCATCGGCTTTTCGCAGAGCACATGGAAGCCGGCCTCGAGAAAGGCCTTGCTGATCTCGAAATGCGTGGCGTTGGGCGTCGCCACCGTGACCAGATCGCAGCGGTCGGGGCGGTCGCGCTCGCCGGCCAGCATTTCCCGCCAGTCGCCATAGGCGCGATCGGGCGACACGCCGAGGCGCCGGGCATAGTCGCGCCCCACCTCCGGGCGATGGTCGAGCGCGCCGGCGGCCAGCGTGAAATGGCCGTCCGCCAGCGCACCGAGCCGATGGGCCGGTCCGATCTGGCTGCCTTCGCCGCCGCCGATCATGCCCCAGTTGAGCTTTGCCATGAAATAGGCTCCCTAGAATCCGATGGAAGAGAGATAGTGCCGGTTCTTTCGCGCATCGTCGACGGGGGTGACGTCGAGTGTCGGGTCGCAGTCCTGTTCGACGGTGCACCAGCCCTCGAAGCCAGCGTCAAGCAGGATCCGTCGCACGGTCGGAAAGTCGACGTCGCCCTTGCCGAGATTGCAGAAGATGCCCTGGCCGCAGGCCTCGTAGAAGCCGGTGCCCCGGGCGATGACATCCGCCTTCACGACGGGGTCGATATCCTTGAAATGCATGTAGGAGATCCTGTCGACATGCCGCCGCATGAAGGCGACCGGATCGAAGCCGGCATAGGAATGGTGGCCCGTGTCGAAGCAGATCTTCAGGATGGTCTCGTCGACCTCGTCCAGCAGGCGCTCCAATTCCGGCTCGAAGTCGATGAAGCCGGCGGCATGGGCGTGGATGCCGACGTTCAGGCCATAGTCCTCGGTTCCGAGCTTCGCCACGCTGGCAAGGCGATCGCGAAATGCAGCCCATTCCGCCGGAGCCATCTGCTCGGCGGCGTCGGCCCGGCCGGCGGTCGGGGCGCGGCGCGGCGAAATGCTGTCGATCAGGACGAGATGCTTTGCGCCATGCGCGGTGAGTGCCTTGCAGGTCCTGATCGAGGCGTCCCAGACCTCGTCCCACTTGTCGGGGTCGTGGAAGGGCCGGAAGACGACGCCGCCGATCAGTTCCAGCCCATTGTCCGCAAGTGCCTCGCCGAGGATTCCGGGGTCTTCAGGCATGAAGCCGATCGGGCCGAGCTCGATCCCGGTATAGCCTGCGGCAGCGCAGTCCGCCAGGACCTGGCGCCATGGCGGGTTGCGGGGGTCACCTGCGAATTCCACGCCCCAGGAGCAGGGGGCATTGCCGATGCGGATTGTCATGGGATCCTCATGCTTGCGGGACGGCGTGCCAACGTCCGTCCTCCGATGCCTTGACGGCGGTGTCGATGATCAGGGCGACCGCCAGCCCGTCGCGGAAAGTGGGCCAGACGGCTTTGCCGCTGGCGATGGCTTCGAGAAAATCCCGCGCCTCGATGATGATCTGATCCTGGTAGCCGGTGCCGTGGCCCGGCCCCTGGCAGAAGGCGGGATAGTCGGGGTGCTGCGGGCCGGTCAGGATGCGGGCGAAGCCCCGCGTGGATTCCGGACCCTCGGCGCGATAGAGCCAGACGGCATTCTGGTCCTCCTGGTCGAACCGGATCGCCCCCTTTGTGCCGTGGATCTCATAGGCATAGCCCATCTTACGGCCCGTCGCGACCCGGCTGGCATAGAGATGGCCCATGGCGCCCGACGCAAATCGCAGCATCATCTGGACGTGGTCGTCATTGTCGACAGTCACCGGACCGTCTGGGCCGGGCCGGGTGGGATGAACGGTTTCGATCCGGGCCGAAAGCTCGGCCACCGGGCCCATCAGCGCCAGCATTGCATTGATCGGGTGAGGGGCGAGGTCGCCCAGGCAGCCGTTCGCTGCCCCGCTGGTTCGCCATGTTGCGGGCAGGGCGGGATCGGCCAGGAAATCCTCGGTATGTTCGCCGCGGAACCAGGTGATCTCGCCGATGGCACCGTCGGCGAGCAGCTGCCGGACGAACTGGGTCGCTGGCGTCCGGACGTAGTTGAAGCCGATCATATTGGGGAGGCGAGACGCTTCCGCCGCCGCCGCCATAGCCCGTGCATCATCGAGAGAGGCGCCGAGCGGCTTTTCGCAGAAGACCGGCTTGCCGGCGGCGAAGGCCGCTTCCGCGATCGCGCGATGGGTGGACTGCGGCGAGGCAATCACCACGGCCTCGACCCTGGGGTCCGATACGAGAACATGCCAATCATCCGTGGCGCGCGAAAAGCCGTAGGCAGCGCGATAGCGCTCGGCGGACTCTCGTCTGCTCGCAGCAATCATTTCCAGCCGTGGCCGAAGGGACGTGTTGAAAACGGCGCCGACTGCGGACAGCGCCACGGCATGCGCCTTGCCCATATAGCCGCCGCCGACGAGGCCGATCCCGATATCTGTCATCCGAAGCCTCCCTCCGACCCGGTATTGCAACCGGTTGCAAAAGATGTATCCTGCCTTTCGGAGAGCCGCAAGTCCCTGTCTCGGGATCTTGCTCGAAAGGGAGGAGCAACATGGCGGCGGACGACAGCACCAGGCTGACCGTGGCGCAGGCGATCGTGCGCTGGCTGATGAACCAGTTCATCGAGATCGACGGTGTCGAGACCCGCATCTGCGGCGGCGGCTTCGGCATTTTCGGGCATGGCAACGTACCGTGCCTGGGGGAAGCGCTCTATCCCGTTCGGGACGACCTGCCGCTTTATCGCGGGCAGAACGAGCAGAGCATGGGGTTTGCAGCGGCGGCCTACGCAAAATATCATCTTCGCCGGCGGTTCATGTTCTGCACGGCGAGCGCGGGACCGGGTACGGCGAACCTCCTGACATCAGCGGCTCTCGCCCATGCCAACCGGTTGCCGGTCCTGATGCTGTGCGGCGACACGTTCCTGACGCGGCTGCCGGACCCGGTGCTGCAGCAACTGGAGCATTTCGGCAATCCGGCGCTGGGATTGAACGACGCCTTCAAGGCGGTCAGCCGGTTCTGGGACCGGATCACTCACCCTGCGCAGGTCCTGCAATCCTTACCGGCAGCGCTCGCGATGATGCTCGATCCGGCCGACTGCGGGCCGGCCTTTCTCGGCCTGCCCCAGGATGTCCAGGGCTGGGCCTATGACTATCCGTCCGCCTTCTTCGAAAGACGCGTGCACCGCATCCGCCGCCAGTCGCCCGATGCGCGCGAGATTGCCGAGGCGGCCGCCCTTCTGCGGCAGGCAGAGCGCCCGGTGATCATTGCCGGCGGCGGTGTGCAGTATTCCGGCGCGGTCGCGGAACTGACGGCCTTTGCGGAGAGACGCGGCATTCCCGTCGTCGAAACCATTGCCGGCAGGGCGAACCTTCTCGCCGACCATCCCCTCAATATCGGGCCGCTCGGGGTCACGGGTTCGGACAGCGCCAACAGCATAGCGGGCGCGGCCGACGTGGTGCTGGCCGTCGGTACGCGGCTCCAGGATTTCACAACGGGATCCTGGACCGTCTTTGCGCCCGATGCCCGCTTGATCGGGCTCAATGCGGGACGGCACGATGCGGCCAAACACCAGTCGCTCGCCGTCGTCGGCGATGCCAGGCTCGGGCTCGAGGCGCTCGATGCCGCGCTCGGCGATCATGTCTCGCCATCGGCCTGGGTGGCGCGGGCGCGGGAGGAGCGACGGGATTGGGACGCCTATGTCGCCGCCAATGTGGCGCATGGCAATCGTCCGAACTCTTATGCCCAGGCGATCGGTGTCGTGAACGGCCTCTGCCACCCGCGCGACCGGGTGGTGACTGCCGCCGGCGGCCTGCCGGCGGAGGTGACTGCCAACTGGCGCACCCTCGGCATCGGCACCGTCGATGTGGAATTCGGCTTTTCCTGCATGGGCTATGAGATCGCCGGCGGCTGGGGCGCACGGATCGCCCAGGCGGAGGTCGAGCCGGAGCGCGATACGATCGTGCTCGTCGGAGACGGCAGCTATCTGCTGTTGAATTCGGACATCTATTCCTCGGTCCTCACGGGGAAGAAGCTGATCGTGCTGGTGCTCGACAATGGCGGCTTTGCCGTCATCAACAAGCTGCAGAACAATACCGGGCAGGAGAGCTTCAACAATCTCATCGTCGATTGCCCAACCGTTTCCGAGCCCTTCACCGTCGACTTCGAGGCGCACGCCCGGTCAATGGGGGCGCATGCCGAGACGGTGGCCAGTCCTGCGGCGCTCGCAGAGGCATTCAACCGCGCAAAGGCTTCGGACAGGACCAGCGTGATCGTCATGCAGGTCGATCCCTACGACGGCTGGACCGATCGAGGCCATGCCTGGTGGGAAATCGGCACCGCCGCGGTTTCCGAAAGCGCGGTCGTCCATAACCGGCATCTGGAACAGGAAGCGGGACGGGCCGGCCAGAGGCGGGGTATCTGATGGCGGATCTCGGGCGGCTTGGTGGACGACGCTTTCTGGTCGTCGGGCGGGCGGGGATGGATCTCTATGCCGACCCGCCGGGGACACCGGTCGAGGAGGCGACGCGGTTCACCACGGCGCTCGGGGGCTCGTCAGCCAATATCGCCGTCGCACTGACCCGGCAGGGATGCCGCGCGGCGCTGGTGACCTGTGTGTCCGACGATGCGATCGGCCGCTTTTGTCTGCGAGAGCTCGACGCCTACGGCATCGACCGCGCCCATGTCCGGTCGGTGGCGGGCGAGCCGCGCAATTCGCTGGCGCTTGTCGAGACGCGGCTCGAAAATTGCCAGTCGGTGATCTATCGCAACAATGCCGCCGATTTCGCGATGACGGCTGACGATGTGGAGGCCGTCGACTATTCGGCCTACTCCGCACTGATCACCACGGGAACGGTCCTGGCCGCCGAGCCCTCGCGAAGTGCCGCCTTCCGCGCCTTCGACCTGGCGCGCGCTGCCGGTTTGCCGCTGATCTTCGACATCGACTACCGGCCCTATTCCTGGCCCTCGGCCGCAGCGGCGGCAGAAGCCTATTCCCGGGCCGGCGCCGTCTGCGACATCATCGTGGGCAACGATGTCGAATTCGGTTTCATGGCGGGCGATCCCGCCCGTGGCCTGGAAACGGCGCGCAGCCTCATCGCCGGAGGCGCACAGATCGTGGTCTACAAAATGGGCGAACGGGGCGCGGTGACGATCACCCGCGACGCGGAGTTTGCGACCGGCATCTTTCCCAGCCGGGCCCTGAAGCCGACGGGAGCGGGCGACAGTTTTCTCGGTGCCTTCATCGCCGGGCTCGCGGCCGGGCTTGCCGTCAGGCCGGCCGTGTTGCGCGGGTCCGCCGCGGCGGCGATCGTGGTGGCCCGCGTCGGCTGCGCCCCGGCCATGCCCTCCGGCGCCGAACTCGATACCTATCTTGGCGAGCACCCCGAACCGAGCGCAGGGAGACAGGACGATGCACATCGCCCCGCATGACAACGCGAACCGACCGATCGTCGACAGGGACGACGCGCGCGTGCCGCTGGTCTATTTCAACATCCTCAAGCTCGGGCCAGGAGAGCATTTCGACTACCGGACCCCTGGCTACGAAACCTGCATCGTGCCCGCCACGGGGACGGTGACCGTCGAGACTGCGGGCGAGACCTTCGCCGGGATCGGCAATCGCGGCGTCGACGTCTGGGACGGCGAGCCGGAGGGGGTCTATGTCCCCCAGGACACAGGCGCGCGCATCACGGCACTGACGGCGACCGAGGTCTTCGTCGCCGGCGCCAGGTTTGACGAGACCCGACGTCCCTTCGCGGTTCGCGCTGCCGATATCGACGTGGTGCAATATGGGTCCGACGAAACGAAGACCCATCGCAAGATCAAGCACATACTGGGCGCGGCCTATCACGATCGCGTTGGCCGTCTGCTGGTATCCGAGCTCTATACTGTCGGTGCCGGCGGCTGGTCGGGTTTTCCGAGCCACAAGCACGATAGCGATCGCCTTCCGGACGAGACGCGGCACGACGAATGCTACAATTTTCGCTTCCGGCCCGATTACGGGTCGGGCCTGCAGATGTTGCAGCGGACCGACAACGAGCCTGGAGACGCCTATCACATCATGAACCGCTCCACGGTGCTGATCGACAGGGGCTATCACCCCTGCTGCGTCCTTCCAGGCTACGAGATGTATTACTTCACCATTCTCGGGGGGCAGAGCCAGCGAAGCCTGAAGCAGTTTTTCCAGCCGACCCATGCCGCTCAGCTCGCGACGATCCCGGGGATCATGGACATGGTGGCCAAGTTCAAATGACCCTTGCGACGCTGCGCGACGTCCTGCAGCCTGCGCTCTCGGGCGGATATGCCGTCCCGGGTCTGGTCTGCCTCGGCTGGGAGGACATGCGTGCCTATGTCGCCGCCGCCGAAGCGGAGGACGCACCTGTCATTCTGCAGGCAGGGCCGAGCTGTCGTGCGCACACGCCCTTGCCGGTTCTCGGCAGCATGTTCCGCCATCTGGCCGAGTGTACTCATGTTCCCGTCGTCGCCCATCTGGATCACGGACATACGATGGAGGAGTGTCGCCTGGCTCTCGATGTCGGCTTCACCTCGCTGATGTTCGACGGTTCGGCGCTGCCCCTGGCGCAGAATATCGACGCGACCGCGGCGGTGGTCGAACTCGCCCGTAAGGCGGGGGCGTCCTGCGAAGGGGAGATCGGCTTTGTCGGCTATTCGGGGGGTGTCGCTTCGATCGGTTCGGATCCCGAGGAAGCCGCCCGCTTCGCGCGCGAAACCGGCGTCGACGCAATGGCCATTTCGATCGGGAACCTTCATCTTCAAGAACGAGCCGGCGCAGGACTGGATCTCGCCCGGCTGCGCAGCATCGAGGCCCTTACCGATGTGCCGCTGGTGATCCATGGCGGGTCCGGTGTCGCGGCGGAAGAGCGAAAGGCGCTATCCGCACATACCCGCATCTGCAAGTTCAACATCGGTACCGAATTGCGCATGGCCTTCGGCGCCGCTTTGCGCGCGGCACTCGCACGCGATCCGGCGCGGTTCGACCGCATTGAAATCCTTAAGGAAACAGAGCCGCAGATCATGACGGCGGCGCGAGCGGTGTTTCGCGGCCTCGGCGCCTCGGGGCGCGCATGACGGCGCTGCCAACGCACCGGCAGGGACAATGGCGAGGGGAGACTTTAGGGCGCCCTACGGTTACGGTTGGACCGTCCTTGTCATCCCAAGGCCCGACGAGCCGCCCGGCGGTCGCGGAACGGCGTGCCGAGTCAGCGGGATGGTCATTAGGCGGGGTCAGACCGACCTATCCTCCGGCCGGTCTTCGTTTTCGATATAGGCTTTGGTCCAGCGCGCCGGTGCGGCCGCGGCTGTCTCCGGGGAGCCGTCGGTGTCGTCGGACGATCGGGGGCGGTCGGAACCGTCCAGTTTCGCGGCGATCGCGACCATGTCTCCGATCGCCTTGCCGGCCTTGAAGATATCGTCCGTGTAGCCGGTGCGCCTCTTGATGGCGCGAATGGGAGCAACCGGCTCGACGGGAACGGCAGCGCGCCGCTGCGCGGTCAGGACGGTGACGGCATTGGTGGCCAGTGCGTTGACGCTCGATATCATGATGCGGCTCGGTTGGCGTATGTTTGAGACGGTCGGGATCCGGCGCCGGTCCAGAGGTTTGCCGGTACATCATGTCACCCTCGAATCTGCCAATTGCATCTTAAGAATGTGTTAACGTCGCGCCGGTGCGATCGCCCTGGTTATGGCAAGCCGATGTTCCAGGGCGAAGAGACCCGGCAGCCGGCCGCAAGCAGCCGGGAGCCGCCAGCCCGCTTGGTCGTGTCCAACATCGGCTAAGCGACGTCCCGGGGCCGTTCCCCGAAAAGACCCGACAGGTCCTCTTCGCGCCTTGTATACAACGCGAATTCTTGTGCATGATATTTGATCATGACTTTTCATCTGATGAATTTTTAATCATATAGCCCTTGGCTAAGGATAAAGCGATCCTAGAGTTTGAGAAAAAATCTCATGAGAAACAAACGCTTATTCGGAGTATCCAGTCTGGCATGCAACTTGCTTTTTGACTGATAGGGCGCATGAGGCGCCGTCTCAAGGGGAGTATGTCATGATGTCGTTCGAGATTTCCCGCCGCTCGCTGCTAAAGGCCGGCGCAGCCGGAATTGCCGCCTCCGCCCTACCTTTCGCCGCGGCGCGCGCGCAGGCCGCCGTCACGCTCGGGATCGTCTATGTCGGTCCAAAGGACGATTTCGGCTGGAACCAGGCCCATGCCGTGGCCGCCGAGGCGCTCAAGCAGGTCGCGGGTGTCACCGTCGTCGAGGAGGAGAACGTGCCGGAGACGGATGCGGTCGCCAAGTCGATGGAGTCGATGATCAACATAGACGGTGCCAATCTGATCCTTGCGACCTCCTTCGGCTACTACAAGCCTTTCGTGCTCGAGATGGCCGCGAAATATCCTGCCGTCGCCTTCCGCCATGCGGCGCCGCTCTGGAACAAGAACACCGACCCGAAGAACGCCGGATCCTACTTTCCGTATCTCAATCAGGCGCATTACGTGAACGGGGTCGCGGCCGGGCTCTCGGCGCCGGGCGGCAAGATCGGTTTCGTCGCCGCGAAGCCCATTCCCTCCGTCCTCTCCAACATCAATTCGGTCCTGCTCGGGGCCCGGAGCGTCAACCCGAATGCCACGGTTCGCGTGATCTTCACGGGCGAATGGTCGTTGCCGGTCCGGGAGGCGGAGGCGGCCAACGCGCTGGTCGACGCCGGCTGCGAGGTCATCACCTGCCATGTCGACAGTCCGAAGGTGGTGATCGAGACCGCCGAAGGCCGCGGCGTCAAGACCTGCGGACACAATGCCTCGCAGGCATCGCTCGCGCCGAAGGGCTTCGTCACCGGCGCGGAATACAAGTGGGAGACCATTTACAAGTCCTATGCCGCCGACATCGCAGCCGGCAAGGAGCTGCCGAACTTCCTCGTCGGCGGCTTCGACAAGGACATGTTGCGTTCGACACCCTACGGCGCCGGCGCGACGGAGGAGGCCAAGAAGGCGGCAGACGCGGCCATCGCTGCGCTGACCAAGGGCGAGCCGATCTACAAGGGAACGCTGAAGGACAATTCCGGCAAGGTCGTCGTCGACAAGACCTACGACAATTACGACCCCTATCTCGACGGCATGAACTGGCTGCTCGAGGGCGTGCAGGGATCGATTACGTGATCTGGCAGGGCCTCTAGCGGGGCCGCTTCCGGACAGCTGGCAAGCGACGATGTCAGGGGCGCTACCCCAGCCGGCTGCGTCCTACGGAGCCGTCTCCCCGCTCGGGGGAGGCGTCGCCGGAAGGCGGATGAGGATTGAGTCTCGCAAGTCTGCCGACCGCTGAAGCAGCAATCTCGACCAGGAGACATCGATGACGATGACCATAGACGCCCCGGCAGCCGGTGCGGTTCGAGCAAGCCAGTCGGTGGCGGGGCTCAAACTCGCGGAGGCGATCGTCATTCCAATAGCTGCTCTCCTGGCATCGGCGATCCTGTTCGCCCTGTTCCTGCTGCTGCTCGGCAAGAATCCGCTCACCTTTTTCGGACTGATCTGGACAGGCGGCTTCGGCTCGAGCTTCTCCTTCCAGAATACGCTGCAGCGCGCCGCTCCGCTGATCCTGACCGGGCTCGCTTTCGCCATACCGGCGCGCATCGGTCTGACGATGATCGGCGCCGAAGGGGCGCTGGTCCTCGGCGGCTTCTCGTCCGCGGCCATCGCCATTCCGCTCGTGTCGAACGGCATCACGCCCTTGATTACCCTGCCCATCATGGCGGCCGCCGGCATGGCAGCGGGTAGCCTCTGGCTCGGTCTCACCGGCTGGCTGCGGCATTATCGCGGTGTCAACGAGACGATCGCTTCGCTGCTGCTCTCCTATATCGCGATCGCCGTCATGAACTTCTTTGTCGAGGGAGCACTGCGCGACCCTGCTTCCGCCAACAAGCCCTCCACCATGCCGATCGGCGATGCTTATCGCGTCGGGCCCATCCCGGGCACCGACGTGCATTGGGGCCTCGCCGCCGGCATCATCCTCGCGGTTGCGCTGCATGTGTTGATGACACGAACGACCTTCGGCTTTGCCGCCCGCATGACCGGCGGCAACCCGAGGGCCGCACGGGCCCAGGGACTGCCCGTCGGTTTCCTGCTGGTGAGTTCCTGTGCCATTGCCGGCGCCTGTGCCGGGCTCGCGGGCTTCTTCGAGGTCGCGGCGATCCATGGCCAGGCGAATGCCTCGCTGGTCGCCGGCTATGGCTTTACCGGCATTCTCGTCGCTTTTCTGGCCCGTCAGGTGCCACTCGCGATCATCCCGGTGGCGATCCTGTTCGGGGCGCTGGCCGCCGCCGGCGGCATCATCCAGCGGCGCATGGGCCTGCCGGATGCAACCGTGCTTGTTCTGCAGGGGCTGATCTTCGTCGTTCTCCTGACCTCGGATACACTCTACGGGCGCATCCCGTTTCTCCAGCCGAAATCCGGGAGTGCACGCTGATGGAAGACTCCCTGCTCGTTACCGCCCTGATCGCCATGCTCGGCGGCGCCATCCGGGTTTCGACGCCCTTCATGTTCGTGGCGCTCGGCGAATGCCTCACGGAGAAATCCGGCCGCGTCAATCTCGGTCTCGAAGGATCGCTCGTGCTCGGTGCGATGGTCGCCTATGCCGGCTCCTACCAGACCGGCAGCCCCTGGCTCGGCGTGATGTTCGCCGGCGTTGCCGGGATGATGCTCGCGGCCATCCACGGCTATCTCTGCAAGCTGCCCAAAGTCAATGACATGGCTGTCGGCATCGCCATCATGAGCTTCGGCACCGGTCTCGCCTTCTTCTTCGGCAAGCCCTACATCCAGCCCACCGCGCCGCGACTCGAGGCCATTCCCCTCGGCGGCTGGACCGGCGATCCGAGGCTTGCCCAGGCGCTCGAGGTCAATCCGCTGTTCTTCGTCGGCATCGCGCTCGGCGTGTTCCTGTGGTGGGCGCTCAGGAACACGAAATGGGGACTGATCGTACGCATGACCGGCGACAGCGCCCCGGCCGCCAAGGCCATGGGCGTCTCGGTCGATCTCGTCCGCTTCATCGCCACCTCGATCGGCGGTTTCATGGCCGGGATCGGGGGCGCCTTTCTGTCGCTCTACTATCCGGGGTCCTGGAACCAGGGACTGTCGTCCGGCCAGGGCCTGATGGCGGTGGCGCTCGTGATCTTCGCCCGCTGGGGACCGCTCCGCTGTCTGCTTGCAGCCCTCTTGTTCGGTGCTGCCGGCGCGCTCGGTCCGGCGCTGCAGTCGATCGGCATCTCCCAGGGCTACTATTTCTTCAATGCCGCCCCCTACATCCTGACGCTGTTCATCATGATCGCCTCGGCACAATCCAAGTCGGCGGCGCGGGAAGTGCCGGGCGAACTCTCGATCACCAAGTGAGGTAAATCCCATGCCATCCATGGACGAACGTATCGATGCGGCGATGATACCGGGCGGGGTCACGCTCGATGCCGATCCCTATCCCTGGCCCTTCGACGGCGATTGGGGGCCGCACAATACGGCGCTCGTCGTCATCGACATGCAGACCGATTTCTGTGCGCCGGGTGGCTATGTCGATTCCATGGGCTACGACATCTCGCTGACGCGGGCGCCGATCGCGCCGATCCAGGCCGTCCTCGCGGCAATGCGCGCCAAGGGCTATTTCATCATCCACACCCGCGAGGGGCACAAGCCTGATCTCTCCGACCTGCCGGCCAACAAGCGCTGGCGGTCGCAACGCATCGGCGCCGGCATCGGCGACCAGGGGCCGTGCGGTCGCATCCTCGTGCGCGGCGAGCCCGGCTGGGAGATCATTCCCGAGCTCCAACCCGAGCCGGGCGAAGCGATCATCGACAAGCCGGGCAAGGGCACCTTCCTCGCCACCGATTTCGACCTGGTGCTCTCGATGAAGAAGATCCGCAACATCGTCTTCACCGGCGTCACCACCGACGTCTGCGTCCATACGACCATGCGCGACGCCAATGATCGCGGCTACGAATGCCTCCTGCTCGAGGACTGCTGCGCGGCGACCAAGCTCTCCAACCATCTGGCCGCGATCGACATGATCAAGATGCAGGGCGGCGTCTTCGGCGCGGTCTCCAATTCGGCTGCCTTCATCGCGGCCCTGCCGGGGGCAAGGGCATGACAGGGGAAAGCGTGCGCGCGCCGTCGCTCGAGGCGATCGGCATGACCAAGACCTTCGGGAGCTTCACCGCGCTCGGCGACGTATCGCTGCGTGTCGAAGCGGGGAGCTTCCACGCCCTGCTCGGCGAGAACGGCGCGGGCAAGTCGACCCTGGTCAAGTGCATCATGGGCTTCTATTCCGCCGACAAGGGCGAGGTACGGCTCGACGGCAAGGATATCGCGGTGCGCTCGCCGAAGGATGCCCTCGCCCATGGCATCGGCATGGTCTACCAGCATTTCACCCTCGTGCCATGCCTCACGGCGGCGGAAAACCTTGTGATTTCCCGCGCCGACGTACCCTCCGTCATAGACTGGGCCAGGGAGCGGAAGGCGCTCGACGCCTTCATGCAGACCATGCCCTTCCGCGTGCCCTTGGACACGCAGGTCTCGCAGCTCTCGGCGGGCGAGAAGCAGAAGCTCGAAATCCTCAAGCTCCTTTATCTCGACCAGCGCTTCATGATTCTCGACGAGCCGACATCGGTGCTGACGCCCGGCGAGGCCGACGAAATGCTCGGGCTGCTGCGCGGCATGACGGAACGCGGCGAGATCACCGTTCTGATGATCTCGCACAAGTTCCGTGAGGTGAAGACCTTCTGCGACCGCTTCACCGTGCTCCGTCGCGGCCGGTTGACCGGCGAGGGTGATGCGCAGGCGGTCAGTGTCGAGGACATGAGCCGGATGATGATCGGCGACACCGAGATACGCGAGCGGGCCGAACGGGTGCCGGCCGGGGTCAGGCGCGACGTGCTCGATCTCGCCGGTCTCTTTGCCGAGGACGAGCAGGGCCTGCCTGCCATCCATGCCATCAATCTCAAGGTCCGGGCGGGCGAGATCGTCGGTATTGCCGGAGTCTCCGGCAACGGCCAGTCGGCGCTCGTCGAGGTGCTTTCCGGCCAGCGGCTGCTGTCGCAGGGGCAGATCTTCGTGCATGGGCAGGATTTCACGCCGACACGCGGCAATTTCGCCCGGTTCAAGGTCTTCGGGCTGCAGGAGGAACCGCTCAAGAACTCTGCGGTGCCGCGCATGAGCGTAGCCGAGAACATCGCGTTCCGCACCTATGACCGGCCACCGATCGCCAACTGGGGCTGGTGGATGAGGCCCGGACCGCTCAAGAAGCGTGCTGCGGACCTGATTGCCCGTTACAATGTCAAGACGACCTCGCCGGATTCGCCGATCGAGGCACTGTCCGGCGGCAACGTCCAGCGGGCGATCCTGGCGCGCGAGCTCTCGGGCGATGTCGATGTCCTCATCGTCGCCAATCCCTGTTTCGGCCTGGACTTCGCCTCCGTCGCGGACATTCGCTCCCAGATCATGGAAGCGCGCAATCGTGGGGCGGCGGTACTGCTGGTGTCGGAGGACCTCGACGAGATTCTCGAACTGGCAGACCGGGTGGCCGTCATGTCGGGCGGGACGATCTCCTACATTTCACCGATCGAGGATACCGACAGGAACACGATCGGCCAGCATATGGCGGGGCACTAGGATGGGTTCGATTTCTTGGCGTTACGCTCGTCTTACCTGCCGGACATCTCCCCGCCAACGGTGGCGATTGAATGGAGCTGAACGCTCTTTTTCGCCATGGTCGTCCCGGGTCCAGCGTGCCCGCCCGACAGGGGACGGAAAGAGCGTCTTCGGCGCGTCTCCCCGCCTGGGCGGCAGATGCCCCGGAGGGCAGAGCAGGGTAAGCCTATCCACCGGCATCATCTGGAGTGTTGCGCGATGATCGACGTACCCGCCCGTCCTTACCCCTATCCCCTGGACCCGGCGCATGTTGCCCTGGTCGTCATCGACATGCAGCGTGACTTTATCGAGAAGGGCGGCTTCGGCGACAGCCTCGGCAACGACGTCGCACGGCTCGCGGCGATCATCCCGACCGTGGAGGCGCTGATCGGTCTCTTCCGCAAGGAGGGCTGGCTGGTGATCCATACCCGCGAAGCGCACAAGACAGATCTTTCGGACTGCCCGCCGTCCAAGATCCGGCGCGGAAATCCCTCCCTGAAGATCGGCGAGACGGGTGCGATGGGCCGGCTCCTGGTGCGGGGAGAGCCCGGAAACCAGATCGTTGATGCACTCGCGCCCGTCGAGGGCGAGATCGTCATCGACAAGCCCGGCAAGGGCATGTTCTGGGCTACGGGGCTCGAAGAGACGCTCGCGGCCAGGGGCATCACCCATCTCGTCTTCGCCGGGGTTACCACAGAAGTCTGTGTACAGACCTCGATGCGCGAGGCGAACGACCGGGGCTACGAATGTCTTCTCGTCGAAGACGCGACCGAGAGCTATTTTCCGGAATTCAAATCCTCTGCCATCGAGATGATCATCGCCCAGGGTGGCATCGTCGGCTGGGTCACGCCGCTTTCGGCGCTCGCCCTCGCGGTTGCGGAGGCAAGGACCGATGCCTGAAGCGGGACCGCCGGTCATCACGGAAGAGGCGCTGACGGTCAACGATCCCGTGACGCTTGCCGAGGTGGAAGAGGTCTTTGCCCTCTACGAGGCAGCACTGCTCTGCAACGACAATTCCGTCCTGGCAGACTTCTTCCTGGATTCACCGGATACGGTGCGCTACGGCCTTTCCGATGTCCAGCACGGTTATCGGGAGATCATGGCGTTCCGGGCGACGCAGCAAGCCTTCGACCGTCAGCTTGACCGCACTGTCATCACCAGCTACGGCACCAGCTTCGCGACCGCACAGACCCAGTTCCTGCGTGCCGATGCGCCGGGCAAGATCGGCCGTCAGACCCAGGTCTGGGTAAAGGTCCGGTCGGGGTGGAGGGTCGCGGCGGCGCATGTCAGCATGATGGACGCCTGAACCCCGGTTCGAGCAGATGAACGGAAGGGCACGTGCTCAAGACACAGCCGCGCACCACTGCGGAGGACATCAGGCGCCAGCTCGCCGACCGTATCATCTCGGGGGATCTGGTTCCGGGTTCGGTGCTCGACGAGACCCAGCTCGCCGCGGAATTCGCCGTGTCCCGGACGCCGATCCGGGAGGCGCTGAAGCTGCTCGCCGCCAGCGGCCTGGTTGAGCAGAAGCCGCACAGCCGCACGATCGTGGCCAAGCCGGATCGAGCGGAACTCGCGGGTATGTTCGAGCTGATGGGTCATCTCGAGGGGCTCTGCGCTGAGCTCTCGGCCGAACGTATGACGGCGACCGAACGCCGGGCGCTCGACGAGCTGCACCGGGACATGGCCGGCGTGGTCTCGGCGGGAGATCGGCTCGCCTATATCCGCAGCAACGAACTCTTCCACACGACGATCTACCGTGGCGCCCATAACGGCTATCTCGAGGAGGTGACGCGACAGACCCGACAGCGTTTGCAGCCGTTCCGACGGGCGCAGTTTTCGACGCTCGGGCGTCTTGCCCGCTCGCATGCGGAACATGGCGAAGTGGTGGAGGCGATCCTGCGCGGCAATCGCATCGCGGCAGGCGACTGCATGCGGTCGCATATCATGCTGGTCGAAGACGCATGGAACGATTTCGCCGGCCAGTGAAGTCCCGCATCAGCCGGCCGACAAAAACGCACGCCAGCCGCCGAATGCGCTGATATCACGCGCGCCTTCGGTCGCGATCGCTTCGACGAGGAAGCCCTTGGCCGAGGTGCCGTCCGTGAAAGCCAGTGTACCGATCCCGAGCGGCGACGGAATGTTGGCGACGAAGGCCGCGAAGTCGGGCGGCGCAAGAGCCCAGATCTCCGTCCTGATCGACGCACCAGTCCCCGCTTTCGTCCGTAGCAGGCCCGGCTTGGGCGGGACTGTGCCCGGGAGCGCGAAGAGGCGATAGTCCGGGAGGGTTTCGGCCTCGCGGACGAAGACTGCGCCGAGCGACTTGAGCTCGCCGTTGAGCGGCAGGCCGCTCAGATGCGCCCCCACCACCGCGATTTCGAGACGATCGGCGCGAGACGCTATCGCCTCTGCAGATGCCCTTCCTTCGGCCAAGGCGCCGATGCCGGCGACCAGCCCGTCGGCGCCGGCCGGTGCGATGAAGGTCAGGCTGGATGGCAGTCCGTCGGCACGCTGGCCGACCGGAACGGAGATGGCGCAGAGGTCTAGGAGATTGACGAAATTGGTATAGCAGCCGAGGTTGGAATTGTAGACGATCGGCTCGCGCGCCAGGTCATCCAGTGTGTAGACGCGGGGCACGGTCGGCACCGCGAGACTGTCGATCGCGGCGAGCAGCGCCTCCGCCTGCCGCCTGAGGCGCCTGAGTTCGTATTGTGCCTCGAAGGCTGCAACCGCCGACAGGGATCTGCCGGGCCCGATGATCGACCGGGTCACGGGCAGCATTTCTTCCGGCTTGCTTTCCAGGAGCGATTTCGTCGCGGAATAGCGCTCTGCGACCCAGGGGCCCTCGTAAAGCAATCGCGCCACGGCATGGAACACCGAGAAATCCATCTCGACGATCTCGGCGCCGCGGGCCGACAGGGTAGCAATGTCGTTCTGATAGGCGCGCTCGGCGTTGTCGTCTCCGAAGAACAGCCGTTGACCCGGCAAGGGCACGCCGATTCGGAGTTGCGGAGGAAGATGCATCGCGGCAGGTGCCGGCAATCGGCGGGAGAAGGGGTCTTCGGCGTCGTAGCCGGCGGCGACGGCGGTGACCCTGAGCGCGAGATCGACGTCGCGGGCGAAGACCGAAATCGTGTCGAGGGTGCGGCAGGCGGGCAGCATGCCCGTCGACGACAGCAGCCCAAGCGACGGCTTGAGGCCGACGATGCCGTTCATGCCGGCGGGAATACGCCCCGACCCGGCCGTATCGGTTCCCAGTGCGAAATCGACGATGCCGGCGGCCACCGCGACGGCCGAGCCCGAACTCGATCCGCCGGGGATCAGGTCTGCCCTCACGGCGTTGCGTGGCACCCCATAGGGTGACCGGACACCCACGAGGCCGGTCGCGAACTGGTCGAGATTGGTCTTTCCGAGCACGATTGCGCCGGCGGCCTCCAGCCTTTCCACCACATGTGCAGATCGTGCCGGATGATAGGCGAAACCGGGACAAGCCGCGGTCGTCGGCAGGCCGGCGACGTCGATATTGTCCTTGACCGCGACTATCAGTCCGTAGAGCACCTTGCCGGCGGGACCCTCCGCCTCAAGACGCCGCGCTTCCGAAAGGAGCGCTTCACGACCCTTTACCGTAATGAACAGGGCGGGATCGGCCCGTTCTGCAAGGCGCCCGAGGGCAGCCTCTACCGTCTGCTCGAGGTTCGACACGCAACAGTCTCCATTGATGACGAACCAGCTTTGCATACAACGCAATCTTGTTAAACCAAAAAATGAGCACAAACAAGAAATGGCGAATAATTAGGCTGACTGAGTGGCTGGGCTCCCTGGGCAAGGTTCGTGACGTCGGTGCCGATCCCCAGCTAAAGAGATTCAGGGTCCCGAGGCAGGATAATGACGCTTGTGATCGCTCGAAACAGCCCGGTTCGGAGCATGGTGGCGAGATAGTCAGATAGATCTTCCGCACGATTCCGAAGTTGAAGAGACATGTAGGACTGCCGTCGGCTTTAACGTTACTTCCGAGATTCTGTTGTGTGACTGACGAGGCTTGATGTAGGGCTCGCGGCCGATCGCCGTGTCCACGCTTCATCATCCGAGAGATGATATCACACGCCAGAGAATTTCCCTTCAGGGAGTGCATGATGTCGTTCGAAGACCAGGAATACCGATCGCTGATACGCGAACTCGCTGCGGTCCATCATGAGATCGCCAGCCGTGCAAAGGCGCGGCGGGCCGAGCCGGTGACGACCCTCTCCTACAACGCCGATTTCGATCCGGTGGTCGATAGGCATCGTGACGTCGTCCGGCGCCTCCGCGCCTATGTCGAAGCGCGCGACCGGATGGCCGCTGCCGCCGAGGTAGGCGTCCCGCACTGACGCGATCCTACGTGCGCAGGACGCGACAGGCATTGTCGAATGGCCTGTAGGCGCGCCGTCAGACCGGGGCGCTCGCACCTTTGGTAACCGGGATCGAAGGTGCGGATCGGAGGCGTCCCTCGACGCCTGCAGGACGTCTCTGATGGCGGGATCGGCCGTGAGTTGGATCGCACGATCCAGCGCCAGTCCCGCGCCTGGGCGGTCCCCCGCCGCCCTTTCCACGTGAGCCAGCGCGACCCAGCAGGGCTGATGTTGCTCCATCCCCCGGGCGCGCAGCGCTGCCATCACGTCATTCCGCGCCCCATCGGGCCGTTGGGGGTCTGCCGGATCGTTCCGGCGAATAGGGAGACCCGGAAGGTATTCCAGATCGCCCCGAGGATGGCGATCGCCTTCAGCCAGAGCGGCCGAGGAGGCCCCTTGCTGCATGGACGACACCCTGTTGCGAAGGGCTGGAAATTGCCGCGGCCCGGGAACGCTGAGCGGAGGATGGGTGTTCACCGGATCATGTCACCCCCGATCATTGGCCAGACCCTCACTGTCGGATCCCAAGCCGTCCATTGCCTGTTCTCGGGCCGTGGCCGTCGGACGGTCGTCTTGCTGCATGGTTACGCCAGCCTCGCCCAGGAGATCGCCGCTGCGTTCCCACCGCAGGAAGGGGTCCGCTTTCTCGCTTTCGACGGGCCGGGCTACGGCCTGAGCGATCCGCTGCCGGCAGACGGCCCCGGTGGACCAGCCTCGCAGGCCGCCTGGCTTGCTGCGGCACTCGATGCGCTGTCCGTGCAGGACTGCGTAGTCGTCGCGCATTCGCTCGGATCATCGGTGGCGCTCTGGCTGGCGGCCCGGCGTCCTGATCTCGTCTCCCACCTCATTCTCCTCGCGCCCTTCTGCCGCCCGACCCGCAAGCTTGCGGCCGGGCTTCTGCATGCCGCGATACAGCCGGGCATCGGGCCGCTGATCAGCGACCGTCTGCTGCCGCGCATGGCGTCCGTGCTCGGGCCGCGGTTCCTCCGTTCGGTGCTCTTTCCCAATCCGGTGCCGGCCTATCTTGCGGATTTTCCGTTTGTCCATGCCGCACGGCCCGGTGCTCTCAAGCTGATGGCGCGCGACTATCTCGGATTCCAGCGTGACATGACGGTCTTCGACCGGCGCCGGCGGCTTCCCTGTCCGATTCGCGTGATCTTCGGTACGATGGACCTCGTCGCGGTGCCTCAGATGCATCTCGCCTGGTTGCAGGAACTGGAGGCGGTGCTGGACATCGATTTGGTCGAGGGGGTCGGACATGCGCCGCATCATGCCCGGCCGGATCTCATGAAACGCGCACTCGATGCCGTAATGTGACCGTTTGCAGGCTCAGCGGCGGATCACCTCGGCCGAAACCCGCGCCGCCCGGGCAACCGATCTCTCGATATCGGCGGCGTGCACCACACGGTATCGCGCTTCGATGAGGTTATAGGCGCCGAACGAAGCGAGGCCGAGGGCGGTGAGGCTGTAGAGAACTCCGCCGAAGGGCAGGCCGCGGATCCAGTTCAGCGCGTCGCCGACGCTGCCGGCCTTTTCGGGCGCGACCGTCAGCGCCGCATAGAGGAAGAGACCGCCGACGATCATGAAGAGCAAGCCCCTTGCGGCGAGGCCGTACATGCAGGCGAAAGTCATGGCGCTGCTGTCCGCCACTGCCGGGCTCATATATTTCTCATATTTCCGAAGCAGGCCCTTCGCGGCGGTGACAATGCCGCCCGCGACGAGGCCCAGGCCGATGGCGGCGGCCAGATAGCGGCCGAACGGCTGGGACATCGCCCATTCCGCCAGGCCGCGCTCGCCACCGCCCTGTTCAGCCGCCTGCCCGGCGGCACGTTCGAAGGCGTAATAGGCAAGCCCGACATAGACGACGGCGCTACCGAACAGGGCGGTCCTGATCGCCAGGCCCCTGGCATTTCTCTTCTGCCGATCGGCATTGCCGATGCTCTGAGCAAAACGCCAGATCACGAAGCCGGCCAGGCCGAGCGCGATCATGCCGACCCAGATCCGCCCGAAGGGCTGATCAAGCAGGGCCTCCACCGCCGAACGGGTGTCAGATCCTCCGCCGGAAAGGCCAGAGAACAGGGCGAGACCGCTCACCAGGAAAAAGACCGCGGCACGTGCCGTATAGCCAGCGCGCGCCATCCACTGAAAACCCGAGCCTATCGTCATCGTCGTCCTCCATGCTGGCGTCCCAACGACCTCGACCCGATCAGGGTTCCGGCCCGCCGATTTCGATCCAGACGGGGGCGTGATCGCTTGAGCCCGTCCAGCCGCGGACGTGGCGATCGACGCCGGCGGCCTGGAGCCGGGGCGCGAGCGTGGGGCTCAGGAGCAGGTGGTCGATGCGCAGCCCGGCGTCGCGAGCGAAGGCGTTCCTGAAATACTTCCAGAAGGTGTAGATCGGCTGGCCGGGATGACGGTCTCGCAGCGCGTCGGTCCAGCCAGATGCGACGAGGCGGGCGAAGTCGCGTCGTATCTCGGGCCGGAACAGCGCGTCATCAGTCCAGCGCGACGGATTGTAGACGTCGAGCTCGGTCGGCATCACGTTGAAGTCTCCGGCGAGGATCGCCGGAACCTTCAGATCGAGCAGGGATTGGGCATGGCGGTTCAGGCGCCTGAACCAGCGTCGCTTGTAATCGAATTTTGCCCCGGGCCAGGGGTTTCCGTTCGGGAGATAGAGGCAGCCGACGAGCAAACCTTCCACCGCGGCCTCGATATAGCGGCTCTGCCGGTCGTCGGCCTCGCCGGGAAGCGCGGCGCGCGTCAGGATCGGCGTGGCGCCCTTGGCGAGGATGGCGACGCCGTTCCAGCTCTTCTGGCCCAGCCAGACGGAGCCATAGCCCGCTTCTTCCAGTGTCCGCGTCGGAAACCTGTCGTCGGGCGCCTTCAGTTCCTGCAGGCAAACGATGGCGGGCTCGGCTTCCGCCAGCCAACGCAGGAGAAGATCGATCCGGCCATTGATGCCGTTGACGTTGAAGGTCGCAATCTTCATCGCGACCGCATTTTCTGGGCCATGCAAAGGAAACGCGCTGGGTAGGCGCACAGTTCCCGATCTTCGCTGTGGAAGGCGGAGACGGCGGCGATCAGCTGCCGTAGATCTGGTAGCGGTGACCGCTTCCGGCGTCCTCGCGCGGATCGAACAGGGTCACGCGGTTGCGCCCTGCATTCTTCGACCGGTAGAGCGCGGCGTCCGCCGCTTCATAGATATCCGTCGCAGCATAGGCCCGTCGCGACATCGCGGCCCCGAGCGAAATGGTCACCGCAACCTCGTCGTCGATCTTGCGCAGCCGGAGACCCTCGATGGCCGTTCGCATCCGCTCGGCAACGGTCCTGACCTCGTCCTCGTTTCCGGTGTTGAAGAGGATGGCGAATTCCTCGCCGCCGGTTCGGGCGAGATAGGTCCCGGTTCGCAGCGCATGGCGAAGGGTGACTGCGACGGTCTTGAGAACATGGTCGCCGAAGGCGTGGCCATAGGCGTCGTTGATCCGCTTGAAATGATCGATATCGGCGAGGATCAACGCGAATTCCGTGTCCTTGCCCAAAGCCTTGGCGATGCTCTCGTCGAAGTTCCGGCGGTTGGCGAGGCCGGTCAGCGCATCGGTATTGGCCATCTTCTTCACCGCCATGAGTTCCTCCTTGAGAGCGGAGACCTCGTCGCGGTTGCGGTCCATCTTCGCCAGGGCACGACCGCCGGCGGCGATCCTGCTCCGGCCCACATCGCTGATCGCGGCAACGACCTTCAGGAGCAGGTCGGTGGTGACGGCATCCTGCTCCGCCGAGCGGGCGAGGGCGGTCGTCACCCGCTCGATGGCGTTGTGGAAGGCTGTCATCTGCTCCTGCTCGGTGCGCAGATTGGAGGCCAGGCTGCCGAGCGCGCCGAGGACTGCGGTTTCGTGCCTGTTCATCATCTGCGAATCGACCGCTTCCGGGCAGAATTCGTCGATCAGCTGGTCCAGCTGGTGCTGGGAGGGAAACCGCCCGAGATTGCGCACGGCCTGGCGCAGCGCAGGGTTGGTGTTGGCGATGCAGGTGTAGAACAGATGATAGTTGCGCGTGATCGGCGACACGTTGAGCCGGTCCATCATGGCGACAACCTGATGTCCAATGTGCTTGGAACCGCCCATCCGTTGATTCTGCTACTCTCGGTTCGTGGGTTGCGTAAAAGGTGGTCGCCCTGCGACCGGCATCGGCAGTTCAAGCGCAAGTTGCCATGGCGCAGTTCAAGAAATTCGTGTCGCGGCCTTGGGCTGCAATCTAGAGGCAATTGTAGAAATACTTGGTTAGCAAGCTCTTAAACACGCTAGAGTGAATTCCGTAGCGTGAAGCGCCCGCCGATATATCGATTGGGGCTCGATCATGGCGATCTTTTGGCGCCGTGAATTTTCAAGAAACAGCAAGAAACGGAAAGCGGGCAGGTCGCTCGCCCGACATTGATATTGTCCGGCCGGGAAGCGCGGCAGGGACCACCGGCCGCGATCGTCCGATCAAGCGGCCCGCCCGGGTGCGGTATCGTGACACCGTCCCGTGCCTCATATATGTCCAAAGGTCTCAGGTTCCGCGGAGCGCCGGTCGGCGCCCCGCGTCGCCGGTGATCGTCAGTTGATCTTCTTCATGAGGTCGTTGACCTGATCCGTGGTCATTTCGCCCGTGGTTTCGACCTTGCCGTCCTTGATCTTCCAGAGCCGGAACGGACCGGTGATGTCGCCATACTGGTCGAAGCTGACCGGGCCGATCACGCCTTCATACTTGATCGGCTTGCCTTCGCTGATCAGCTTGAGCGCCTTGGCGAACTCTTCCTTGCCGGCATAGATCGGGGTTCCTGCGGGGTCCACGACCTTGCCGACGGCGTCCTTGATCTTGGCGGGATCCTGGGAGCCGGCGATCGCGATCGCAAGGCCGGCGATAGCGCCCGCGTCATAGGAGCGGTCGGCGGCCGGGTTGGACGGCTCGATGCCCGAGAAGTCCTTGTAGTTCTTCATGAAGTAGTCGGTCGACTTCGTCGGGTTGGTGCCGGACGAGGTGCCATAGGCCTCGTTCAGATAGTCGGCGCCCACCGAATCGATGAAGTCGGGGCTGTTCATGCCGTCGTTGAGCAGGAACTTCTGCACGCCGCCCTGGGAAACCCAGGTGCGGGCTATGGTCGCGCCGTCGACGGGCGTGCTGACCAGATAGAGACCGTCGGGCTCGCCGCCCATCGCCGCAGTGACTTCGGAGGCGTAGCTCGACTGCTTCTCGTTATAGGGCGTGACCGAGACGATCGTGCCGCCGAGCGCCTTGTAGGCGCGAGAGAATTCCGAGACCATGTTAACGCCGAAGTCGTTGTTGACATGGATGATCGCGAGCTTCTTGAAGCCGCTGTCGATGGCGTATTTCGCTGCGGCCACGCCCTGCAGCGCGTCCGACGTGATGGTGCGGAAGAAAATGCCGTTGGTCTTGCCTTCGCGGGCGAGCGCCGTCAGCGTCGGAGACGAGGAAGCGGGCGAGATCTGCACGATCTTGGCCGGCGCGGTGACCGAGGTCAGGATCGGGATCGAGACCGACGAAATGATACCGCCGATGACCAGCGGCACCTTCTTGACCTGGACAAGCTGGGTCGCCGCATCGACGGCGACGTTGCCGGCGCTCTGGCTGTCGCGGGTGTCGGTGACGAGATCGCATCCGAGCACGCCGCCGGCGTCATTGAGGTCGCGGAAGGCCATTTCGACGGATTTGGCGCCGGCCTGTCCGTATTCGCCGGCCGGACCGGTGAGCTCCATCACCAGGCCGACGGTGATCTTGCAGTCAGCGGCATGGGCGACGCTCGCGGCGCCGGCCAGCAGCAGGGCTGCGGTCATCTGCAGGAAGGTCTTCTTCATGTTGGTTCCCCTTTTGGTTCGACACATTCCGGTTCGAAGGTGTTGCCTGTCAGTCCTCCGCCGCCTGCAGCCAGGTTTCCTGCAGGTGGCGCCATGCGACGCCATGTGGCGCCGATGGATTTTCCGTGAAGAGGGCGGTCGCGCGGCGGGCGGTCTTCTGGCCGCGGCGGTTTTGCCGTTCGATATAGGTGACGAGGATCGCCTCGCCGCTTTCCCAGATCCGTTCGATGGCGTCGATCTCGATTGCGAAATCGCGGTCGAAGCTCGCGCGGTTCGCGCGGATCAGGTCGATCGTTTCCGTCCGGACGAAGGTCCTGCCGGTCGGCGGCGTCATCCGGAAGCCGTCCCCGAAGGCCGCTTCGCAGCGGGCGAAGCCAGTCTCTGCCGCGGTGGCCTTGTCGTACCAGGCGACGAAGAAGCGATGGAAATCGAGGATCTCCTCCCTTGCCCTGTCGTAGAGGCTCATCGCCATGGTCAGACCTTTCCGGCGTTCAGGTTGTAGTGCATGATCGAGCCGTGGCGGCCGGTGCGGTCACGCTCCAGCGTATACACGTCACCTTCGGGGCCCTTGCTCTGCACGATGACGTCGCCAATGACCGCGAGGTCCTCGGGCGACAGCGCGATATCCATGATCCGCGCATTGGCCAGCGCATGGGCCTGGTTGCGGGCACCGACGATGACCGCTGCGACATGGTCGCGGGTCAACACCCAGGCGCTGGCGATCGTGGCGATGTCGACGCCGTGGCGGTCGGCGACGGAGCGCAGGGCACGGAGAAGGTCCTGGAACAGGTCCCAGCCGCCGAAATCGTCGATGATCAGCTTGTATTTGACGAGCGAGCGGTTCTCGAGCGGCATGGTGGGCTCGGGCTCGCCGAGCCAGCGATCGCTGAGGAAGCCGCCGGCGACCGAACCGTAGCAGAGGAACTTGAAGCCGTGCTTGGCCGCGAGATCAGCGACATGGTTCTCCGGGCGCTGGTCGAGCACCGAGAATTGCAGCTGCTGGCTGACCAGTGGCACGCCGGCGCCGATGATCTCGGCCAGACGCGGCGCATCGAAATTGGTTGTGCCGACATTGCGGACCTTGCCTTCGGCGCGCATCTCGTCGAGCCAGCCCATCGCGTCGAGATAGCCCTTGTGGGCATAGTCCCACCAGTGGAACTGCACGAGGTCGAGCCGCTCCGTCTTGAGCCGCTTGAGCGATTGCTCGACGATCCCCCTGATATAGTCCCGGCTGATGCGCGGCAGCATTTCGAGATCGGGCACCAGCTTGGTATGCACCTTCATGCGGGCGGCGACGTCGAGACCCCTGCTGGCCGCGAGCTTCACCCGAGCGGCGCCGATCAGTTCCTCGACCCCGGTATAGATGTCCGCGCAGTCATAGGTGACGATGCCGGCATCGAAGGCGGCTACGAGATCGTCCACCGCCTGGGCCCGGTCGATGGCGCCATGGCCGCCCGCCAGCTGCCAGCCGCCGCGGATCACGCGGGAGATGGCGTAGCCGGGGCTGAGCTCGAAGGTCTTGGTCATGGTTTCTCTCATTCACTCTGTTCGTCGGATGCGGACGCGCCGGGAAGGGGGACCGCCGTGGTCTCGGCATGGCTGAAGCGGCGCTTGCCCAACCGCACGATCCGGAGGCGGCTCGCGCAGTTCGGGTCCGGGCAGGCGATTTCGGCATCCGAGGTCATCCAGTCGTTGCGGTGGGTTTCGCGCTGCTTGGCGGCCAGAAGCGGCAGGACGGCCGCAAGCGAATAGATTGAAAAGCCCTGGCCCGGCGGCAGCGACAGCATTTCGCCGCGCAGTTCGAAGTGGTCTCCGGGTCTGGCGCCGCAATAGATCGGCTTGCCCTCGGGAATGACGGCCTCGACCCTGAGGTCGTAAAGCTCGAATGCGTCGTCGGTGATGGCCATGTCAGGCCTCCGCGCGGCTGAAGGTGACGTCGCAGGCGCCGTTGCGGCGGATCACACCGCAGGCCGCCGCGAAATGGTCGCGTGCTTCGGGCGTCACCTGTGCCACGACCGAGCCGGCAAGCCAGCCGATCGGGAAGAGCATTCGCGCGCCGGGACCGTAGAACAGGCCGATATCGAAGATTGCGTCCGGATTGCCACCCCACATGCGCGGCGGCACATAGGCCAGCACGATGTCGCCGGGCTGCGGGTTGAGCGTCGCGTTTTCAGGCGGCAGCGGTATGGCATAGTCTGCGCCGGCGAGATGGGTGGACGGGATGGGGCAGGAGATTTCCGGGCCGGTCCACATCGCGTGGATTCCGCCGACGACGCGCGGTTCAGCAAGATAGGTCCAGAGGAAGGCGGCATTGGCGGGCGCCTTGCCGTCGAGCAGCGGCGCCTTGACGGACAGGCCGGAGCGCGGCTCCTCGATCAGGATGGCACGGGTCATCGGGCGGTCTCCTTTGCGGATTGTTGCTCGGCCAGCATCTTGCTGCGGAGATAGTCGAAGGGACGCGAAATGTCGGCCGCCAAGGCTTCGCGGGCGGCGTCGACATCCTTGGCCGAGAGCGCGCCGACGATGCGGCGGTGATAATGGGCGGTGTCGACTTCGCCGGCTTCTGAGAAGGCGTAGATCGCAACGCGGATGCAGGGACCGGATTGAAGCCAGAGGCTTTCGATCATCGGCATCAGCACGGAGGAGCCGCTGGACCGGTAGATCTCGAAATGAAAGTTCTGGTTCAACGTCAGTTCGCGGTCGATATCCTTCGGCTGGTCGAGCGCGCGCATCTCGTCCCATTCGTGCAGCAGTGCCTCGACACGGGCGAGCTGGGCGCCGGTCATGTGGGTGGTTGCGAGCGCGATCGCCTCGCCCTCGATCAGGATCCGGGTGCGGAGAAGATCGTCCATCCGTTCAGGCGTGATCGGCGGCACGCGGGCCGAGCGATTGGGCAGCGCCTCGAGGGCCTTCTCCGTAATTAGTCTTCCGACCGCCTCGCGCACGGGCATGGTGGACGTGGCGAGGGCGTCGGCGAGGCCGCGGATCGTGAGCACCTGGCTCGGCTCGAAGAGACCACCGATCAAGGCGCGGCGGAGTTCGGAATAGACCCGGTCCTGCACGGTCTCCCGGCCGACGGGCACGAGCTGGGCGGCGGCGATGTCCTGGTTCCTGTCTTGCGTTACCGATCGCATCGCGTCTCCGGTCCCTCGCGATTTTTTCCTTGCCAAATAGTTTAAGCTTAATATTGTGATCAATGCAAGTGTGATCACAAATCAAAAATCACGAGGCGACATACGTCTCGGCTGTCGAGGGGTCGATGAATTCGTTGCAAGGAAACCAGGCGGCGCCGCCCGGCACCGCGGTGCTCAGCGCCCGCAATGTGGTCCGCCGTTTCGGCGGGCTCTACGCGGTTAACGACGTGAGTTTCGAGGTTCGTCCGGGCGAGATCCTCGGACTGATCGGGCCGAACGGGGCCGGCAAGACGACGATGTTCGACCTTCTTGCGGGCAGCCTGCCGGTGTCGTCGGGTGAGATCAGGCTCCGGGGCGTCGATGTCTCACGCGAACTGGCGCACCGGCGGATCGGACGCGGACTCGGGCGCACCTTCCAGATCCCGCGACCGCTCGCCAATCTCAGCCTGGTCGAGAATGTCATGCTCGCCGCCCAAAAGCAGAGCGGCGAAAGCCTGCTCGCCAACTTCATCAGGCCCTTCCGCGTGGCCGCGGAAGAGCGTGCGGCCGAGGCCAAGGCGATGGAACTGCTCGACCTCGTCCTGCTGTCCAAGCTCGCGCAGGCCCCGGCACGCGTCCTCTCCGGCGGGCAGCGCAAGCTTCTCGAACTCGCCCGCGTCATGATGGCCGATCCCGCCATCATTCTGCTCGACGAGCCGGCGGCCGGCGTCAATGCCACGCTGCTCGAAGTGATCATGGACCGGATCCGCGAGATCAATGCGCGCGGCGTCACCTTCCTGCTGATCGAGCACAATATCGACATGGTGACCCGGCTCTGCCACCGCGTGCTGGTGATGGCGAACGGGCGGCTGATCTGCGAGGGCACCGCTGCCGAGGTGGCACGCGACCCGCGGGTGATCGAAGCCTATCTCGGGGGTGCGGCATGACACGGCCGGTCCTCGAAGTTTCCAACCTGGTCGCCGGCTACGAGCCGGGCGTGCCGATCGTCCGCGGCGCCTCGATCCGTGTCGACAGCGGCGAGATCGTCGTCGTCCTCGGCCCCAACGGCGCCGGCAAGTCGAGCCTGATCAAGGCGATCGCGGGTCTCGTACCTGTGTCCGACGGAAGGGTCCTTCTCGACGGCGACGACATCACCCGGCTTCCGGCCCATCTGATGGTCCGCCGCGGGCTGGCTTTCGTGCCGCAAACCGAGAACATCTTTCCGCTGATGAGCGTCGAGGACAATCTCAGGACCGCGGGTGGCATCCTGAAGCCGAAGGTTGCGGCCGAGCGGATCGCGCGGATGTACGAGACGTTTCCGGATCTCAAGAGCTTCCGTCGCACCGGCGCCGGCAATCTCTCGGGTGGCCAGCGGCAGATGCTGGCGGTCGCGCGCGCACTGATCGTCGAACCGAAGCTCCTGGTGCTCGACGAACCCTCGGCGGGCCTGTCGCCGAAATTCGTCGCGATGGTCTTTGCGATGCTCAGCGATATCCGTCGCGACGGGATGACTATCCTGCTGGTCGAACAGAATGCCAAGGCCGCGCTTGCGATCGGCGACCGCGCCTATGTGCTCGTCGAGGGCCGGGAGGCGCATGAGGGCGTCGCTTCCGAGCTCTGGAACGACCCCGTCGTGGCCGAACTCTATCTCGGCCAGCGCGGACACCGGAACGCGGGAGGAGAGACATGAACCTGCAATTCGTCGTCGACGGCCTCCTGACGGGCTCGATGATCGGGCTCGGCGCCATCGGCGTCACGCTCACCTATTCGATCCTGCGCTTTTCGAATTTCGCGCATGGCGACTTCATGGCCTGGGGTACCTATGCCACCCTCGCCGTGGTCAGCGCCATCGGCGCGATCGTCGGCAAGGTCGCGCCGATCGGGGCGCTGTCCTTCGGCTGGCCGTTGATCCTGGCCGTCATCCTCGGCGCCCTTGTGACCGGGCTGCTGGCGCTGGCGCTCGACATCGTGCTCTTTGCCCGACTCCGGGCGCGCGGCCAGGCGATCATCGTGGTGATGGCGAGCTTCGGCGCGTCGATGGCGCTGCGCAGCCTGCTCGAATTCGCCTTCACGTCGCGGCCCGCCTATTTCAGCAAGGCGATCCAGATGGCGATGCCCATCGGCTTCGGCATTCGCATCACGCCGGACCAGATTGCGCTCCTCTGCGTGACGGCGGTGCTGGTGGCGGCGACGCATCTCCTGATGACGCGCACGCAGACGGGCCGCGCCATGCAGGCGGTCAGCCAGAACATGGCACTCGCCCGTGTCGTGGGCATCGATGTCGCCCGCGTCGTCCGTGTCACCTGGGTGCTCGGCGGTGCGCTCGCCTGCGTCGCCGGCGTGATGATCGGCATCCTCGTCCAGATCCGGCCGCTGATGGGCTTCGACATGCTGCTGCCGATGTTCGCCGCCGCCATCCTCGGCGGCATCGGTTCGGTGCCCGGCGCCGTTCTGGGCGGCCTGATCATCGGCCTTGCCGAGGCCGCCGCCGTGCAACTGATCGGGGCGGAGTGGCGGGCCGCGATCTCCTTCGTGATCCTCATGGGCGTGCTGTTCGTGCGGCCGATCGGCCTATTCGGAGTGCGGGAACGATGATCGATATTCTCGGCTATGCCGCCTTCTTCCTCACCACGGCCCTGATCTTCACCCTGATCACGCTGGGTCTGAACCTACAATGGGGCCTGACCGGGCTCTTCAATGTCGGGGTCGCAGGGTTCGTCGCGATCGGGGCCTACGCCTCGGCGCTCATGACCACACCTGACGATCCCGCCCGGTTCGGCGGCCTCGGCCTGCCGATCCTCGTCGGTTGGCTCGTGGCCATGCTGGCAGCGGGCCTCGCCGCGGCACTGACGGGTTTCGCGACGCTCCGGCTGAAGAGCGACTACCTCGCGATCACCACATTCGGCGTCGCCGTCGTCGTCCAGCTCGTCGCCCTCAACGCCCAGCCTTTGACCGGTGGTGCCTTCGGCGTCGGCTTCATTCCGCGGCCCTTTGCCGGGCTTGCCGAGAGGCCCGTCGCCTTCAACCTCGCCAATCTCGCGGTCGTCGCCTCTGTGACACTCGTCGTCTATCTCGCTCTACAGCACCTTGCCCGCAGCCCATGGGGGCGCGTGCTGAAGGCACTCCGCGAGGATGAGCGGGCGGCGATCTCGCTCGGCAAGAATGCCCGATACTACCGTGTCCAGGCCTTTGCCGTCGGCGGTGCGCTAATGGGGCTCGCGGGGGCGGTGCAGGCGCATTTCATCGGCTTCATCGCACCCGACAACTACATGCCGATGCTCACCTTCCAGGTCTGGGTGATGCTGATCGTCGGCGGGTCCGGCAGCAATCGCGGCGCCGTGGTCGGTTCAATCCTGGTCTGGGCCATATGGGCGGGCTCGGGCGCACTGGTCAGCTGGCTTGCTCCACCCGATCAGCAGGCCCGTGCCGCAGCCCTGCAGATCGCCGCGATCGGCATCATGCTCTGCGTCATCCTGCTGGTGCGTCCGGAAGGCCTGTTCGGCGGACGGGCGGAGCGGCGGCGCGCCGACGTCGAGCGCGTGACCCCGAAACCAAACGCGGATCCGACATCATGAGCGACGTCTCGGTCTGGCATGCGGTCGGTGGAGACTATCCGCGGCGCCCATCGCTGTCGGCCAGCCTCGACGCAGATCTTGCTGTTGTCGGCGGTGGTTTCGCCGGGCTATCCACTGCGCTGCACGCGGCGGAGAAGGGGCTTTCCGTGGTCCTTCTCGAGGCAGAGAAGATCGCCTGGGGTGCCACGGGGCGAAATGCCGGCTTCGTGGTCCCGAATTTCGCCAAGCGCGATCCCGACGACATCGTAACCGAGCTGGGCGCCGAACGCGGCGAGCGACTGGTCGCCTTCGCTGCCGGCAGCGCCGATCTGGTCTTCGATCTCGTGCGCCGGCACGGCATCGCCTGCCAGGCCGATCAGAGCGGCTGGATACAGCCGGCCCATTCCGTCGCAGCCTTCGGCAAGGTGCGAGCACGGGCCACGCAATGGGCGTCCCGCGGCCGGCCCGCAGTGGTCATGGATGCAAGCGAGACCGAGCGAGTCACCGGGGCAAGAGGCTACGCCGGCAGCTGGAGCGACCGGTCCGGTGGCGTCATCGATCCCGTTGCCTATGCGCGCGGGCTGGCCACGGCCGCCGAGCGGGCGGGGGCACGGATCTTCGAAGGCAGCCCCGTGGCCGGGATTGCCGGAAACGGCGACGGGCACATCCTGACGACGGCGTCGGGACGTGTTCGTGCCGGCAGGGTCTTCATCGCTACCAACGCTTATGGCGGCGGGTTGGTGGCCGGCCTCGACCGCACTTATTTCCCTCTCCGGGTGTTTCAGATCGCCACCGAGCCGCTGCCGAGCGAGATCCGGACGCGTCTTCTGCCCGGCAACCAGTCCGTCTCGGATACGCGGCGCAACCTGTTCACTTTCCGCTTCGACGCTGACAACCGCCTGATCAGTGGCGGCATGCATGTTATCGGTCCGGGTGCCGCGCAGAGAGTACCCCGGACCATCCACCGGCGTCTCGCCGACCTGCTCGATCTTGCCGCCATCCCGCCGATCGCCCATGCCTGGTCTGGCATTGCGGCCGTGGAGCCCGACTTCCTGCCGCATCTCGTCGATCTCGGGCCGGGCCTGATGGCCGGCTTTGCCTGCAACGGCCGCGGCATCGCGCTGACAACCGCCCTTGGGCGGGTCATGGCAGACTGGGCCCAGGGCGTCCCCGCCCAAGCTCTTCCCATCCCCTTTGCGCCGCCGAAGGAGATACCGATGCACCGGCTCCTCCGGCATGCCCCGAACATGCTGTTGCCCTGGAGCATGCTGCAGGACCGGCTGGAAGAACGAAACCGGCATTAACCTACTGGGCCTCTCGGCTTCGCCGGCGATGCCTGTCGTCGTCGGATCGGCCTGGCGGGACGCCACCGTGGTGGTGGTAGGTCCGGAAGGTCTCGATCAATCCGATTCTCGATTTGAGAATTTGTCCCGGTACGCCGCGGGCTGCACAGTTCTACCCTTCCCCCGGCAGAGGCAGGAGGGTGATCATGGCGTCTGGAATGGGGGAGATCGGCTGGATCGGGCTCGGGAAGATGGGGCTGCCCATCTGCCGGCGCTTGCGTGATGCAGGTTTTGGCGTCGGCGTCCTGGCACGGGATGACGAGCGCGCGGCACGTGCTCGAGGCGAGGGTTTCGATCCGATCGCTTCGTGGCAGTCACTTGGGCGATATCGTGTCATTATCGCCGCGGTGCCCGACGATCCTGCCCTGGTCGGCCTGATGCGGCCGGAGTTTCTGGCAGAGCTCACCGCAGAGCACATCCTCATCGATCTCTCGACAGTGTCCCCCGACGCCTCGGCCGAGGTCGCCGAAACGGTCGGGCCGACCGGCGCCCGCTATCTCCGCGCGCCCGTTTCTGGTTCGACAGCCACGGCTGCCCGAGGCGAGCTGACCCTCATCGCATCAGGACCGGCCTCGGCTTTCGAGGATGCCCGGCTTATCCTAGCCACCTTCTGCAGCCGGATGTTCCATCTCGGGCCGGCCGAGGAAGCCCGTTATCTCAAGCTTGCCATCAATTCCATTCTCGCAGCCTATGCAGCCTTTACGGCCGAGGCCCTGGCGATCGGGGAAGCCGGTGGGGTCGATCGCCGCGCCATGCTGGAAGTGATATGTCAGAGCGCCATCGCTTCGCCGCTCCTCGGTTACAAGAGGGAGGCGCTGGAGGCGGGGTCCTATGTCGCCGCGTTCTCGGTGGAGCAGGTGATGAAGGATCTCGACCTCGTCCTGTCGGCAGCAAGGAAGGATCATGTCCCGGTGCCGCTCAATGCTCTGGTACGGCAGCGATTCGAACAGGCCTATGCGGAAGGTCTCGGCACGAGCGACTTCTTCTGCCTCGCCGGATCCCCGAAACGTCAGGTCCCGTCCAGAAGATCTGCGACATGATCGCCGATCGCCATGGACGCGGTCAGTCCTGGGCTTTCCATGCCGAACAGTTGCACCAGCCCTGGTACGCCGTGGTCCGAGGGACCAGCGACGACGAAGTCCCCGTCGCCCTCGCCCTGCCGGGCGACCTTCGGACGAATGCCGCAATAGTCCGCCGACAGTTTGCGGTCGGCGACACCGGGCCAATAGCGGGCAATCGCTTCCCGGAACGCCGAGGCCCGACCGTCTCGGATCGTGTAGTCGATGTCCTCGATCCATTCGACATCAGGGCCGAAGCGTACGGCACCCTGCAGGTCGAGAGTCAGGTGGATGCCCAGGCCTCCGGGCACCGGCGTCGGATAGACGAGGTGCCGGAACCGATGCGTCCCGTCGACGCGGAAATAGCTGCCTCTCGCATAGTGCGTGGCCGGCGGTTGCCAGCGCTCCGGCGTCGAAATGTTCTGCGCCAGAGCCGAGGCGTGGAGACCCGCCGCGTTTACGAAGATCTTCGCGCGGATGTCATGGGCTCGGGACAGGCTGTCGCGGGTTGCCACGCGCAGACCATCCTCCTGGGGCGTGACCGACAGGGCTTCGATCGAATAGGCTATCGTTCCGCCGGCATCCTCCAAATCCGCCACCATGGCGCGCATGAAGGCGCGGGCGTCGACGATGCCGGTTTCAGGCGAGAGAAGGCCGCCATGGCTGGCAATATCGGGCTCCAGCGTGCGGATCTCGTCATGGTCGACCCGGCGAAGTGTCTGGACACCATTGGCTAGGGCATTGTCATGCAGCCGGGTGAGCGCGGCGACCTGAGATTCCTCCGTCGCGATGATCAGCTTGCCGCAAAACCGGTGCGGAATCCCCCTCTCCCCGAGATAGGCGGCAAGCAAATCGCGGCCCCGGCGGCAAAGTCGGGCCTTCCGACTGCCGGGTCGATAGTAGATGCCGGCGTGGATGACCTCGGAATTCCGGCTGCTGGTTTCCAGACCGAAGTCGGAATTCTTCTCGAGGACGAGAACTTCCCGCCCCCTCAGCGCCAGGGCCCGGGCGATCGCAAGACCGACAACGCCGGCACCGGCGACAATGCATTCGACCGTTTCCAATTCCAGGTCCTTTTTCAGCCGCAACGTCCCGGGCACGGACCATATCCAACCCGGGCCTGCGGTTCTACACGGCTACCACGGCACCGTCCCGGCCGGCGGAGGCAACGATCGCTTCGAGCAGCGCTATATTGTCGACGAGGTCGTCTCCTGTGATCGGATAGGGTTCCAGCCCGCGAACGGCGCGTGCGAAGGCGACGAGATTGTCGCGCACCGGTTCGGCGGGGGGAACGTCCCGCACCGCGATCGTGCCGCCCGTCTCGGCGGAGGTCACGACCCAGCCGGCGGGCGCCTCCACATGGGCCTTGTCGCGGATGTCGATCCAGCCGCGTGTGCCGAACAGCGCGAAGCGTGACACGAAGGGCGTCACCAGGGTCGCGGAAACATAAGCCGTACCGCCGGATCGAAAGCGTATATGCGCGCTCATCGTGTCCCCTTGCGGGAAATCGGAGCCGAGATTCTCGCAGGAGACCCTGACATCACGCGCAGGCCCCAAGAGGGCGATCGCCAAGTCCGTCAGATGGATGCCTGTGGCTGTCATGCCCGCGACCGGCGCTTCCGCGGCGTCGAGGCGCCAGTTGCCGCTCGCCAGAGACAGAAACTTGTCGTGGCTGAAATTCGCCTCGACCTGCAAGAGCCGGCCGAGCCGGCCGTCGCGCGCGGCGCGGAGCATCTCTGCGACGGGCGGTTCCCACCGGCGCTCATGGCCCATGCCGAGAACGAGATTGCGGGCGCTGCAGGCCTGGACAGCGGCCAGCGCGCCCTCTCGGGTCTTGCTCAGGGGCTTTTCGCAGAAGACGTGTATTCCCGCGTCGGCGGCGCGCGCGATCTGCTCGCCATGGAGGGAATGCGGGGTGGCCAGGATGACGGCTTCGAGGCCGGGATGGGACAGGGCCTCGCGGTCACTGGCATAGCAGGGGATGCCGCGTTCGGCGGCAAAGGCGCGCCCGGCCTCGGTTGGTTCGGCGGCGCAGACGATCTCCAGTTCCCCTGCCGCCGAGCGGAGAACATCGGTCATCTTGCGACCCCACCAGCCGAGGCCGATCATGGCGACACGCACCGGTTCCTTGGACATGATGATTTCTCTCCCGCGACCGAACCATAGTCCGCGAGTGCGAGGGCGCCGCGCTCTGCGGCTGCCCGGTGATGCAGTGTCGCTGTCCCTCCCATGCGGTCGATCATGGGATGCTGGGCAAGGTTAGACGGGCCGGGGGCGGCTGGGCCTGAGCACAATATCCAAATTGGACAAACGCAGCATGGAAGCGGACCGATCGTTGCGCGACGATGGAAAGCGGGCGGAGGAGAGCAGGGGCATCGCTACGACAGTCCGCCATAAGGTGACGGAACGTTCCCCCTGGAGGGCGTGACGTCGTCCTGGAACGGATGCTCCGAGAGATCAGGGCCGCATTCAGCGGTTGAGGAGGAGAGATGAAATTCTATGCCAATTCCAAGCTCCGGCTGAGCCTGGTGGCGCTCGCCGCATCGGTTTGCGCTGTTGCCGCCGGGACCGCTTTCGCGGACGAGGCCAAGGTGGACCTCGCCAAAGACAAGGTGGGCAAGCCGTCCGAGATGCAGGACATCTCGAAATATTGCGGCAGCAAGGACATCAAGGTCGCGCTGGCTGACGGATACGGTGCCAATTCCTGGCGCAAGATCACCCGCGCCGAGTTCGAGGCGGAAGCCAAGAAGTGCCCGAACATCAAGGAAGTGCGCTACACCGATGCGCAGGGCAATGTCCAGAAGGCGATCTCCGACATTCAGGGCCTCGTCGCTCAGAAGTTCGACGTGATCCTGGTCTTCCCGGATGGTGGCGAGGCGGTGGTGCGGGCGATGCGGCAGGCAACCGCCGCCGGCGCCGTCGTCATTCCGTACATGGTCGGTGCCAACTTCCCCGGCGAGCGCGGCAAGGACTTCGAACTCGTCGCGACAGAAAGCGTCGAGGCCAATGGCCGGGTCAAGGCGCAGTGGATTGCCGATCACCTCGACGGCAAGGGCAACGTCATCGTACTCGGCGGCACGCCCGGCAACCCGACCTCCGCGGCCGAAGCGGTCGGCTGGAAAGAGATCTTTGCGAAATATCCCGACATCAAGGTTCTCGAGGGGCCGGTGACCACCAACTGGGATCCGGCGGAAACCCAGCGCGTGATGTCCGGCCTGCTCGCCAAGTATGACAAGATCGACGCGGTCTATTCCGACTACGGTCTCGGATCGATGGGCGCACTCCGTGCCTTCGTCGCGGCCGGCCGCCAGATCCCGCTCTGGGCCGCCCAGGATGCGAACGAACTCGGCTGCTTCTGGCAGGAACACAAGGCCGACAATCCGAACTTCCAGATGGGCAATGTGTCGGGTCGCAACTGGATCGTCCGGCTCGCGCTGCGCAAGGGCGTGGCTGCCGTGCAGGGCATCCCGAACGACGAGCCGTCGATCATCGAACTGCCGCTGGTGGAGGATACGTTCTCTTCCGATGCGAAGCTGCAGCCGGCCTGCGACAAGTCGCTGCCGCCCGACGCGCTCCTGTCGTCCGGATTGAGCCGCGACGAGCTCAAGGCGCTGTTCCAGTAGCGCATATGTGATCGGGGCGGTGCTCTTGCAGCCGCCCCGACAGTCAACCGTGAGTATCTATCAAGCCGGAACAGGGGATGGCGGCTTTGGACAGCAGTCAGACGATGAGCAGCAGCATGACGTGGCGCCAGGGCTTGCTCCGTTGGATCGTCGCCGGTGACGGGCTCGCGGTTATTGCTGTGGTGCTGCTCGTCGTCGCTTCGGCGCTGCTTGCGCCGAGTTCGCTGACGCTCGCAGCTCTCTACGCAATGCTTCCCTTTGCCTCGATTCTCGGGATCGCCGCGCTCGGCCAGCAGATCGTGATCCAGCAGCGCGGTCTCGACCTGTCGGCCGGCGGCATCATTTCCCTGGTCTGCGTCCTGGCGACCTATGAGCTGCCGGATGCCGCGCCCCTGGCGGACGTGCTCGGGCGCTGCCTCCTGGCCATCGCGGTGGCGGCAGCCGTCGGTCTTGTGAACGGGTTGCTGATCGTCCGGGTTCGGATCGCCCCTCTCGTCACCACGGTCGGCATGAATGCCGTGCTCATGGGCTTCGTTCTCTGGATTTCCAATGGCATCCCCGGCAACGCGCCCGACCTTCTTGACGGCTTTGCGCTCGGCCGCACTTTCGGCATACCGAATACCCTTCTTGCTGTCCTCGTCGTCACCGCACTATCTGCACTCGCGCTCGGCCGCACCGTCTTCGGCCGCCGGTTCGTTCTTGCCGGCACCAACCCCGCAGCCGGGCGTGCTGCCGGGATCCGGGTCGACCGTTACGAGATTTCAGCCTATCTGGCGGCCGCGGTTCTCTATGCGGTGGCCGGCATTCTGCTCGCCGGCCTTCTCAACGTGCCCAATCTCAATGTCGGCCAGACCTATCTGCTTGCGACCGTGGCGGCCGTCGTCATCGGCGGCAATTCCCTGCTTGGCGGCCGCGCCAGCCCCGTCGCCACCGTCATCGGCGCCCTGTTCATGACCCAGCTCGGACAAATGCTCGTGGCCGCCGGCCTCGAGCGCTCGTTCCAGTACCTCCTTCAGGGGGCGATCGTGATTGTCGGTGCCAGCGTCCATGCTCTCGTACCGCGCTGGATGGGGCAATGAATATGATCAATGGAACGATGGCGGTAGAGACGGCGACGATGCCTGTCATGCGGCTCGATGCGGTGACAAAGCGCTATGGACCGGTGGTCGCGCTTCGGGAGGTGACGGTCGATCTCGAGCCCGGGCTCGTCCATGCCATCGTGGGGGAGAACGGCGCGGGGAAGTCGACGCTCATCAACATCGCTTCCGGCGTCGTGCTGCCCAATGAAGGCCGCGTGATCTTTGCCGGCGAGCCTGTCGACAATGCCTCCCCGGCTTCCATGCGCCGGCGCGGCGTGGCCGTCGTTCACCAGCATCCGGCACTTGCACCCGACCTGACCGTGCGGGAGAACATCGCGCTGGGGCTCGATGGCCGTCTGCCCGCCGGGTCCCTGGTTGTGTCGGCTCTGGCGGAGATCGCCGAAGACGGAATGGGCATCCATCCGGACGACAGGCTTTCCGATCTGACGATCGCGCAGTGGCATGTCGTCGAGATCGCCAAGGCCCTGCTGCTCCAGCCCCGGGTCCTGATCCTCGACGAGCCGACCGAGCCGTTCAGCAAGGGAGAAGTCCAGCGGCTGTTCGCGCTCCTGCGGGAGCAGGCCCGCCGCGGCGTCGCCATTGTCTACATTTCGCATCGCCTCAAGGAAGTTCTGCAGATCGCCGATCTCGTCACGGTTCTGCGCGATGGGCGCCACATCGCGACCATGCCGCGGGCTTCTGTCGACGAAGGCGACATCGTCGCCAAGATTGCGGGACGCACGATGGACCGGTTGTTTCCGGAAAAGACCCCGGCGCCCGGCCCGCTGCGGCTGTCGACCCGTCAGCTTTCGGGCGCAGCCTTCAAGGATGTGAGCCTCGACCTGCCGGCCGGGATGATCGTAGGCCTTGCCGGTATCGAGGGACAGGGGCAGCGCGCGTTCATTCGGGCGCTGGCGGGTCTCGAGACCGTGTCGTCGGGGTCGATCGCCTGCGATGGCGCAGCCGTCGCCACGGGGGATCGCAGCGCAGCGCTCGCAGCAGGGATCGGCTTCATCACCGACGACCGGCATGCGGAAGGCCTGTTCAAGACGCTCACGGTCGCGGAAAATCTCACCGTCCCCGTCCTGCCCGGGCTCGTCCAGGCCGGGCTTCTTTCCCGCAGGCGGGAACTGGCGGTGGCCGGTGACATGGTCGGTCAGTTCGCGGTGAAGATCCCCGGCCTCGGGGCGACGCCGTCGCAGCTGTCGGGCGGCAATCAACAGAAGCTGTTGCTGACGCGGGAGCTCGCAGCACGTCCGAAGGTGCTTCTGGTCGACGAGCCGACCAAGGGAGTCGATGTCGGCGCGCGTTTCGAGATCTACAAGGCACTGCGTGCGCTTGCCGCCGACGGCACCGCGATCCTGGTCCTGTGTTCGGATGCGCTGGAGCTGCAGGGGCTTTGCGACCAGGTGCATGTCTTCTCCGGCGGGACCGTTGTCTCGACGCTCACGGGCGACGCAGTCACGGAAACCCGGATCGCCGCGGCCATGCTCGAAGGCGGCGACGGAAAGTCCGACGCTGCGGTGGCCGTGCGGTCCACTGCGCTCAAACGGTTTCTGCGCGGCGATGTCGCGCCGAGCATTCCGGTTGGCGCTGTCACGCTCGCCATCATGACCGCCGCAGCCCTCGTCAATCCGTTCTATCTGACCGAATTCAACCTGATGTCCATGGCGGGTCTGCTGGGCATTCTTGTCTTCGTGGCCATCGGTCAGGCTGCAGCCTTCTCCGTGGGTGGCCTCGACCTGTCCGCCGGCCCTCTGGCCGGGTTCATGGTCGTGATGGCGTCCTTCGTGATCGCCAATGACGGCGGGTCGATCGCCGGCGGCATCTTCCTGTGTCTGGCAGCCGCCGCCGCTGTCGGCCTCTTCCACGCCGCCGTCATCGTCTTGATCGGTCTGCCGCCGATCGTGGCGACGCTTGCGAGCTATGTTGCGATCGGCGGCCTGTCGCTTCTGCTCAGGCCGGAACCGGCGGGGACGATCAGCTTCGACTACATGGATGCCGTCGCGATGCCCGTGCTTTTCATGCCGCTGGGCTTGCTGGTCGCGCTGGCCGCGACGGTGGCCATGGCCGCTTTCCTCGGCTTTAGCGGCTTTGGCAGGAAGATGCGGGCATGGGGGTCGGATATGTCCGCTGCGCGGCGGCTTGGCGTCGGCGAGGGCCGCGTAACATGTGCGGCCTATATCGCGAGCGCGCTCTGCTCCGGTGCGGCCGGCCTGCTTCTCGCGGCCCAGATCGGAACCGGGTCCGCCGCCACGGGTGCGGAATACACTTTGATGGGAATCACGGCCTTCGTCATCAGCGGCGCCAAGATCACGGGCGGCAGGCTGTCCCTGTTCGCGGTCCTCGTCGCCGCACTGCTCGTACAGGTGACGCTGAACGTGACGACATTCCTGAATCTCGATACGGCTTGGCAGCAATGGCTCATCGGCGTCGCGGTGATCGTCGGAGCAGCCGTCTTCAGTCAGCTACGCGGCAAGAGCCGCGCGCATGGATAGGGTGAGGAGAACTTCATGTCCACGACATTGATCAAGAACGCGACCATTCTCAGCATGGACCCCAAGGTGGGTGAACTCCGCCGTGGCGACATCCTGATCAAGGACGACAAGATTGCTGATATCGGTCCGTCTGTCACAGCCACCGCGGACGAGACGATCGATGCCGCCGGAATGATCGCCGTGCCGGGCTTCGTCGACACGCATCGGCACACCTGGCAGTCGCTGCTCCGCTCGACCGGTGCCGACTGGACGCTGTCGCAGTATTTTGCCGGCGTGCGCGGTGTGATGGGCGACCTTTACACGCCCGACGATATGTACATCGCCAACCTCCTCGGCTCACTGGAGGCGCTTGATGCCGGCATCACGACGCTGTACGACTGGTCCCACAACAACAACACGCCCGATCACTCCGACGCCGCGGTCAAGGGGCTGAAGGACGCTGGCCTCCGGGCCGTCTTCGGATACGGAAACTCGAACCAGGAATGGTTTCCGGTCAGCGACAAGCGCAGCAATTTCGACGACGTCAAGCGCGTCAGGGATACCCACTTCGCCTCGGACGACGGCCTGGTGACGATGTCGTTTGCAGCGCGGGGGCCCCAGTTCGCCACGCTCGACGTCACCGAGGAGGACTTCCGCAAAGCCCGCGAACTCGGGCTGAAGATCACCGTGCATGTCGGCGACGGCCTCTGGGGCATGAGCAAGCCGCTGGTGCAGCTCAACGATCGCGGCCTGCTCGCGGACGATACGACCTATGTCCACTGCACCACGTTGCATGACGAAGACTTCCGCCTGATGGCGGACACGGGCGGCAAGGCCTCCATCTCGCCGGAGCTCGAACTTCATATGGGTCATGGCTTCCCGGCCACTCTCAAGCTCATGGGCGTCGGCATCCGGCCGTCGATCTCGATCGACATCGTCACCACGGTCGCGGGCGACATGTTCAGCGCCATGCGGGCTCTGCTCGCCGGAACCCGCTCGGTTGTCAACGATCTCGCGCTCCGGGAAAAGCGGGTCGTCGATCCGCTGCCGCTGATGACGCGGGACGTGCTCGAATTCGCGACGCTGCGCGGCGCAGAAGCCTCTGGCCTTGCTCACAAGACCGGATCGCTGACTGTCGGCAAGCAGGCCGATCTCGTGCTGATCGACACCAACCGGCTCAACATGTTCCCGATCAACCACGCGCCCGGCGCCGTGGTCGAGGCGGCTCATGTCGGCAATATCGATTCCGTCTTCGTGGCCGGCAAGGCGCGGAAGCGTCATGGCAAGCTGATGGGCGTCGACCTTGCCGACCTGCGCCGCAAGGTCGACACGGCGCGCGACGCGCTGTTCGAGCGTGCCGGCGTGCCGACCGACGGCTCATGGCTGCCGCGTCCCTACGAAGCGCCGGAAGAATCCGAGTTCTGATCGGAGCGCAAGGTGCTGGCATTCGACAGGCCCGGTATCGGTGAGATGGAACGTGGTGGGCCTGGTCCGGTCGCTGCCCGGGTTCCGGTGACGATCGTCACCGGCTATCTCGGAAGCGGCAAGACGACGCTGATCTCCGAGCTCTTGCAGCAACCCGGCATGGCCGGAACTGCCGTCATCGTCAACGAGCTTGCCGATGTCGGCATCGACCAGTCGGTGATTGCGGATGCCGGTGCGTCGGACGTCGTCCTGCTCTCCAACGGCTGCCTCTGCTGCGCCCGCGGGACCGATCTCGCTCGTGCCGTGCGCCGATTGCTCGACGTCGGCGAGACCGGCGGGCGCAGGGTGGAGCGGGTGCTGATCGAGACGAGCGGTGCTGCCGATCCCGGCCCGCTCGTCCGGCAGGTCTGCTTCGACCCGCAGCTGCGCGGTGCCTTGCGCTATGGCGGCGTGCTCTGCCTGTTCGACGCCGCCTTCGGGGCGGAGAATCTCGGGCGCGATCCTGTCGGCTATCGTCAGCTCGCTCTGGCCGATCTCGTGCTGCTGACGAAGACCGATCTGGTGGAGGCGACAGAGCTCGACGCCAGCATGGCCGGTCTCGCGGGATTGAATGTGATGCCGGTCATCGCGGCCGATCGGCAGGCAGCGCTGGCCTTCCTGAGCGGCGAGAGCCGGCAATCCGGCGGCGTCGGCAGCCCGACCTGGCTGGGACGCGCATCGGTTGCGCCCGACCCCCAGCCCCATGCGGCGATCGGCTCGTGGTCGGTCGTGGCAGTCGACGCGATCGCCTGGGACATCGCCGAGCAGGCGATGCGCCGCATCTTCGACCTGCACGGAGATTGCGTGCTGCGGACAAAGGGCATCATCCACACGCAGGACGATCCGCGCCCGCTGGTGGTGCATGGCGTGAACCGCCATTTCCATCGGCCGCTTCGGCTTCGATCCTGGGACGGCGTTCCCGCGACCCGCATCGTGGTCATCGGCTTTCCGCAGGCCCGCCGGGCCGCGGAGGATATCGCGGAGATCCTGGGTGGCATCGTGGCAACCGGGCCCTAGACGAAACGAGATTTTGGACAATCGGGAGGATCTGGAATGACGAAGATTTTGCATGGCAAGGTGGCCCTGGTGACGGGTGGTGCGCGCGGCGTGGGCCGCGAGATCGTCCGGCGACTGGCGCGCGACGGGGCAGACATCGCCTTCATCTACGGCGCCTCGGCGTCGGCGGCGCGGGAAACCGAAACGGAGCTCCAGGCACTCGGCGTGCGTGCCCGTGGCTATCATGCCGATCTCGACAAGCCCGAGCTGCTACCCGATGTGGCCAAGATGGTGCTGGCCGATTTCGGCAGGATCGACATTCTGGTGAACTGCGCCGGCATCTTTACGGTGGGCATGCTGAGCGAGGTGTCCTTCGCCGACTACGAGCGTGCGATGAACGTCAATCTCGATTCGGTCTACTACCTCACTAGCGAGGTCGCCCGCGCGATGCAGCCGGGCAGCCGCATCATCAACATTTCGAGCACGCTCGCCGAGCGCGCCGGTGGCGCCGCCATCGCCGTCTACAACGCGACCAAGGCCGGTGTCAGCAGCTTCGCGCGAAGCTGGGCCCACGATCTCGGTCCGCGCGGGATTCTCGTCAATGCGCTGCAGCTCGGCCATGTCAACACGGACATGAACCCGGATACGACCGAATACCACCACGAAATGGTCAAGCGCATTCCGCTCGCCCGCTATGCCGAGCCGAACGAGATAGCCGGCGTCGTGGCATTTCTGTCGGGGCCGGACGCCGCCTACATCACCGGCGCCACAATCAATGTCGACGGCGGCCTCAACGGCTGATGAGCGGAGACGGCAGCAACTATCCAGAATGAGAATCTTTGCGGGCTATCGGCGAGCGGGTTTTGGCACCCTGTCGTCGAAGCCCGACCAGGAGAAAGAGAATGACTCGCAAGAGTGGCTCGGCCGCGGCCAGCGCGACGCCGACCAATGACGATATCGGCATGGATCAGCGGCTGGAGCTCTACCGTCTGCAGGTGGAGATCCGGGACTGCGAGAAGCGGGCCTATGACCTGTTCATGCAGAACATGATCAAGGGGACAAGCCATCTATCGCTGGGCCAGGAGGCGATTGCGGCTGCCTTCGGGGTGGCGATGCAGAAGAACGACAAGTCGTTCTGCACCTATCGCGGCCATGCCCATACGCTGGCCCGCGGGGTGGGCATGGAAAAGATGTTGGGCGAACTGATGCTGCGCGACATCGGCCTGATGCGCGGCAAGGGCGGCTCGATGCATCTGACGTCGGCCGAGCATGGTGTCATGGGCTCCTATGCCATCATCGGCGCCCATCTGCCGATCGCCTGTGGTTCGGCCTGGCGGGCGCAGTATCTGGGCGAGCCTGATGTCGCTGTCTGCTTCTTCGGCGACGGCACCACCAATATCGGTGCCTTCCATGAGGCCCTGAACTTCGCGGCCGTCTGGAAGCTGCCCGTCGTCTTCGTCTGCGAGAACAATCTCTACATGGAATATACGCCGATTCACGAGGTCGTCCCCGTTCAGAATCCGGCGGGCGATCGCGCGGGCGCCTATGGTCTCGATAAAATCGTGATCGACGGCAACGACGCCGACGTCGTCTTCCGCGCGGCGCGGGCGGCGATCGAGAAGGCACGGGCCGGCGACGGGCCGTCGCTGATCGAATGCCTGACCTACCGGCATTCCGGCCATTCCCGCGCTGACCCGGCGAAGTATCGCCCAGCCGGCGAGCTGGAGCGCTGGCTCGAGCGCGATCCGCTCAAGATCTACCGGGCGCGTCTCAGGGAGCACGGCGTGGGCGAGGATGCCATCTCGGCCATCGAAGCCGAGAGCAAACGCAAGGTCGATGAGGCGACCGAGGCCTGCAAGGCCTCGCCGCCGGCGCCGGTCGAGCTTCTGACAACCGACGTTTATGCTGATGGAGGCTGGGCATGGCGGAACTGAGCTATCGCGACGCCGTCATACGCGGTCTCGCGCAGGAAATGCAGCGCGACGAGCGGGTCGTGATGATCGGCGAGGACATCGCCAAGGCTGGCGGCGTTTTCAAGGCGACGGTTGGGCTCTACGACCAATTCGGCGAAAAGCGGGTGCGCGACACGCCGATCTCGGAACAGGCGATCCTGGGCGCGGCCATGGGCGCGGCGATGACCGGCCTCCGGCCGGTGGCCGAGATCATGTTCTCGGACTTCATTGCCGTCTGCTTCGACTATATCGCCAACGAGTTCCCGAAGACCCGCTACATGACCAACGGCCAGCTCGGCTGCCCGCTGGTGGTGCGGACCGGCAATGGCGGCGGCGTGCGCTTCGGCGCGCAGCATTCGCAGTCGGTCGAGAACTGGTCGATGATGATCCCGGGCCTCAAGGTCGTGGCGCCATCCTCGCCGGTCGACGTGGTCGGCCTGATGGCAGCGGCGATCCGCGACAACGACCCCGTCATCTTCCACGAGCACAAGGCGCTCTACGCCACGAAGGGCGAGGTGCCCGATGGCGAGATCGTCGACACGCTCGGCACAGCGAAGATCCTCAAGGCCGGCAGCGACTGCACGATCGTGGCGCTCGCCATGATGGTTCCGCGGACGCTGGAAGCGGCTGCGATCCTGGAGCGGGATCACGGCATCAAGGCCGAGGTCGTCGATCTGCGCTCGCTTGTGCCGCTCGATACGCAGACGATCCTCGGCTCGGTCGCCAAGACTGGGCGGCTGTTTACTGTCGAGGAAAATCCGCGGCTTTGCGGCTGGGGCGCGGAAATCGCCTCGATCGTCGCCGACGAAGCCTTCTGGGATCTCGACGGTCCGATCGTCCGGATCACCACGCCGCATATCCCGCTTCCGGCCGCCGACCACCTCGAAGATCTCGCCATTCCGTCGGTGGGCCGGATCGTCGAGCGCGTCAGCCGCGTGATGAATGGGTAGCGCCATGGCAGAGAACATCATCATGCCGCAGCTCGGCGAGACGGTCGCCGAAGGCAAGATCGTGACCTGGTTCAAGACGGTGGGCGATGTCGTGAGCGCCGGCGACCGGCTGTTCGAGGTCGAGACCGACAAGGTGACGATTGATGTCGAGGCGGTCGCCAGCGGAACGCTGACATCGATCGCCGTCGCCGACGGTGAAACGGCAAAAATCGGGACCGTCGTGGCGGTTCTGGACGGTGCTGCCATTGCATCCGTTCCGAGCCCGCAGCCGGTGCCGCAGACCCCGCCCCCCTCCCAAGCGCCGCACGGGGCCGCGCCGACTGCAGCCGCGCCAGTGGCTGCCGCGCGCGGCCCACTCGATCCGTTCGAGGAGGTGCGCACGCCGGTTGGGCGCTTCGGGCGCCGCGCGCCGCTCGACGGTCTCCGGGTCTCGCCGCTGGCGCGCCGGCTGATCGCAGAAACCGGTGCGGATCTCGATAAGGTCGCGACGCTGGTGCGGGCGCGCCAGGGCAACCGGGTCGCGCGCGCCGATGTCGAGGCTGCCCTGGCTTCGACGCTGGCTTCTAAACTGGCCCCCGCGCGCGGAGCCGATGCGTCACCCGCGGCCATGCCCGCACCGAGCCCGCAGGTCGCTCCGGCGCGCGGCACGACACCGGCACCGATCGGAACGGTTATTCCGCTCAACACCATCCGCCAGCGCACCGGCGAGCGGCTTGCAGAGAACTGGCGTACGATCCCGCATGTCTTCCAGGCGGTGGAGGTCGACTTCACCCGCGTCGAGGCGGCGCGGCTCGCTCATCGCGAGGCCTTCAAAAAGGCGACCGGCTTGTCGCTGACCTATCTGCCCTTCATCGCCCGGGCCACGGCGATCGCGCTCGGCGAGTTCCCCCTCGTCAATGCGCGATACGAGGCCGGCACGCTCTTTGCGAATGGTGACGTGAACCTCGGCATCGCCGTCGATCTCGGTCACAACGGCCTGTTGGTGCCCGTGGTCAAGCAGGCGGACGGGATGACGGTGACGGGAATGGCGCGTGCGATCGGCCGGCTGGTCGAGAAGGCCAGGACCGGCAAACTCGGGGCCGACGATCTCTCGGGCGGCACCTATTCGATCAGCAACAACGGGGCCTTCGGGACCCTGTTCACGACACCCATCATCAATGCTCCGCAGGTGGCGATCCTGTCGACGGATGCGATCCGGCTGCGGCCGTCGGTCGTGCGCACGGAGGCGGGCGACGTGATCGTGCCCAGGCTCATGGGCATGGTCGGACAAAGCTTCGATCACCGCGCCTTCGACGGCGCCTACTCGGCGGCCTATCTCAGCCGCCTCAAGACAATCCTGGAGGAGCGCGACTGGCTGCTGGAGCTCGCCTGAGACCGGCCCACACCGCGACATCGTGACTGGAGGAACCCATGAAGTATAACAGCCCCTATTCGACCGCGTCCTGGGGCGCGACCGCCAAGGACTGGGAACAGGGCATCGACTATCACCGTCTGTCCAAGGAGCGGCTGAACCGGGCGCAGGAGGCGATCCGGTTCGCCGGCCTCGGCGGCGTGCTGTGCTTCAACTTCGACAATATTCGCTATGTGACTTCGACGCATATTGGCGAATGGGCACGCGACAAGTTCTTCCGTTACGCCCTCTGCCCGGCCGAAGGATCGCCCTTCCTCTGGGATCCGGCGCCACCGGCCAAGCGGCTCTCCTCGCCCTGGATCGCCGACAATGTCGCAGCCCCGATTACCACGATGCAGGGCGCGATCCCGCCCGGTATGAATGTCGCCCGCGACTTCGCCCGCCAGATCAAGAAGGCTCTCGTGCATTACGGCATCGACAAGGAGCCGCTCGGCATCGACATCATGGAGCTCGGCATGCTCCGTGCGCTCGAGGCCGAGGGGATCGAGGTGGTTGACGGCGCCCAGGCGCTGCTCGATGCGCGCGAGATCAAGACCGGCGACGAAATCGAACTCCTGAAGATGGCGGCCGCCATGGTGGATGCGACCTATGTCGACATCGCCCGGGCGATCCGTCCCGGCACGAAGGAGAACGAACTTGTCGCGATCGCCAACGACCGGCTGTTCCGCATGGGATCGGAGCGCGTGGAATGCGTCAATTCCGTCTCCGGGCGCCGCGGCCGGCCGCATTCGCACACCTTCTCCGACCGCATGATCCAGCCGGGCGACATGATCTTCCTCGACATCATGCATTCTTACAACGGCTACCGCACTTGCTATTATCGCACCTTCATCTGCGGCGAGCCCAACAAACACCAGATAGACGCCTACGAGACCGCGTCAAAGTGGATCAGCGCCTCGATCGACATGATCAAGCCGGGCGTGACGCCCGACGAGGTGGCGGCGGTGTGGCCCGACGCGCACGAATTCGGCTATCGCGACGAGGAAGAGGCTTTCCTGCTGCAATATGGCCACGGCGTCGGTCTCTCGCTCTGGGAACGGCCGATCTTCTCCAAGCGTTTCCGGGGGCAGAACACCTCGCTCAAAGAGGGTATGGTGTTTGCGCTCGAAACCTGGAAGGGTTCCGAGGACGGATCGGGCGCGGCGCGGATCGAGGAAGAGGTGGTCGTCACCAAGGACGGCTGCGAGATCATCACAAACTTCCCGTCGGACCGCCTCATCTCGTGCGGCCTGCCCGGTTGCGAGGTGTTCTGAGGAAGGGGGCGTCATGACGTCGGGACGCAGCGAAGCGGGTAGTAGAATTCCGGTGACCCTGGTCACCGGCTTTCTCGGCAGCGGCAAGACGACGATGATCAATGCCGCGCTTAAGGCGCCGGAGCTCTCCGACACGATCGTCGTGGTCAACGAGTTCGGTGAGGTCGGACTCGATCACTCGCTCTATTCGCGCTCGAACGATGCCGTGGTCGTGCTCGAGAACGGTTGCCTGTGCTGCACGGTCCGGAGCGATCTCGTCTCGACGCTCAACAGCCTGTTCCATTCCCGCCAAGCGGGGGAGATCCCGCACTTCCGCCACATGATCATCGAAACGTCGGGGCTCGCCGAGCCCGGCCCGGTGCTCCAGGCCTTCCTTTCCGAACCGACGCTCGACGGGCTCTATCGCGTGGCCGGCGTCATCACTCTGGTCGATGCCGTCAACTGGGTCGACACCGCCCGGGAGCACGACGAGGCCATACGCCAGGTGGCGCTGGCCGACCAGATCCGGATTACCAAGCTCGACATGGCCGAGGCTGCGACATACGAGCGGATCGAAACTGACCTCCGGCGCATAAATGCGGCGGCGGCGATCGAGCCCCTCGACCGGACGACGGCGGCGATCGCCGCACTGCTTTCGGCCCAGGGGTTCGACGCTGCCGATCCTTCGGCGGACCCGCGCCCCTGGCTCGCCGTCGAGCGGCACCAGCACGATCATGACCACCACGATCATGATCACGACCACGCCTGCGAGCCGGACTGCGATCATCCTGACCATCGGCATGATCACTTCGACCACATGCGCGCGCGGGGCATCGAATCCTTCGTGCTCACGCGGGACCATCCGCTGTCCCGCGACGAACTGCAGTTCCTGCTGGATGGCATCGGCCAGAATCTGGGCACCGGCCTGTTGCGGGTGAAGGGTCTCGTCAATGTCGCCGAAGAACCCGGCCGACCGGCTGTCATCCAGGGTGCCCAGCATCTCCTGCACACCATGACCTGGCTCGATGCCTGGCCCGATGCCGACCAGCGAACCCGCATCGTCTTCATCACCCAGGGCATCGCCAGGGACAGCCTGACCGAGGTCATCGCGCTGCTCGACCGAATGGCGGAGCGCACATTCAAGGCACGGGCCCGCGGCCGGTTGAAGATGGCGGAAACCCAGTCGATTCCGGACGGCCGATAGAAGCCCAGCGCAGGTAAACGTTCGCTCGCGTGTCCTCGGCCGTCGCACGAGCGGCGTTGCGCCGTCTCCAAGCGCGCCGGCGTCCGTCAGTAGTAGCCGGCTCCGCGCATGATGGAGTCGATTTGGGACTGGGCGTTTTCCAGCGCCTGCCGATCCGTGAGTTCCCCTGATAGCGCCCGATGGATTTCGGTGCCGAGGGCGAGTTCGATGGACAGATATTCCGGCACCGGCGGCCGTGGCCAGGATTTCAGCATGTTGCGTTTGGCGAGCCTGTCGACGATCGTGACGATCGGCGATGTCGCGGCGGCTTCCGGGTCTGCGGACACCGAAAAGCGCGGGGCGACCGGAAAGCCGTTGCGAACGCCGGCCTTCATGGCCTCGGGCGACGCCATCCAGGCGATTGCCTCGAAGGCGAGTTCCACCTGCTCCTCCGGCAGGTTCTTCGGGATGCAGAGAAGGAAGCCGCCGATCGGGTTGTTGGACGCGCCGCCGGGGCCGCGGGGCTGCTGCAGATAGGCCACCTTGTGACGGACCATCGAGCCGACATCGGTCTCGAAGCGGGCGGCGCGGACAGTCCAGCAATAGGCGAGTGCCGTCGAGCCGTTGAGGAAGGCTGTCGTGCGCCGGTCCCAGTCCATCGTCAGGATGTCGGGCGGCGAATAGGCAATGAGGCGGTGGAGATAGTCGAGCACATTGAAGGCGGCGTCGCAGAGGAGATGCGGACGAAGCTGCTCGCCGGTCGCCTTGTCGACGGTGAAGAAGGGCCGTGACTTCGGCAGGTCGAGAATGGACTCCCCGCAACAGGCCATCAGGAACATGAAAGTGGATGCGACCGGCATCCCCGCCGCCCCGTTCCAGGCGATCCCATAAAGGCCACGCGAGGGATTGTGGAAGTGCCGGGCGGCGGCGACGGTCTCGTCGAAGGTCGTCGGATATCGGTAAGCCTCGGCCTCGAAAATGTCCTTGCGGGCGGCTAGCAACTCGATCGTGCAGTAGATCGGCACGCCATATTGCTTGCCGTCCCAAGTACCCATCGACCAGACGGAGGTGTGGAAGTCGAGCGGCGAAATGCTGCTCTTGTCGATGAAGGCGTCGAGAGGGCGGAGAATGTCTTCCTTGACGGCTTCTCCAAGCCAGGGCGCATTGATCGCCACGATGTCATAGGAGGACTTCGGCTGCCGGCCGTTTTCGATGACGCGGGCATGCAGGTCAGGCAACTTGCGGAGGTCGAAGTTCTTGCGCGACGACATGGCGTTGCGGAAATCCGCCCACATATTCGACATCGAGTGGAAGTAGTTGTCGTCGTTCAACAGGAAGCGCAGTTCGCGCTTGCCCGAGAACAGACTCTCGATCAGCCGCGGCGGTGGGATGATCTGCGCGGCGAAATAGGAGCCGCCGAAATAGAAGTTCTCGTCGTCCTCCGGCTTGGAGCGCATGCCGAAGGTTTCCGCAAGCAGCGACTTCACGCGCTTGGCGTAGTTGAGGAAGTTTTCGCTCAGCTTGTCGCTGGGCAAGAGGACGAAGCTGCGCGCACCCTCCCGCGTCGGCTTCTTGACGATGTGCCCGGCATCGATCATCTCGTGGATGCGGCGCATGGCCGTGGCATAGGGTATGTTGGCAACCGACGCGAGCGTCGAGATCGTCACCGGCGTGCCGATCAGGCTCTGCTTCATCAGATAGAGGATGATGTTCCAGGACGGGTCTTCCTCCGCGATCGGGATCAGATCCTGGAACGGCGAGCGTACGCGCTCCAGAAACGCGATGATCCTCAGAATCTCATGTTCGGTCATGTCCACGCTGCCTGATTGTCCAGCGTTCATCGCACCTTTTCCGTCGTTTCTCAACAGCTTGGCAGGATGGATCGATGACCTTCGGGTACCCTCGCGGCCTTTCCGGCCGCCAGGCAGTCGGACAGTGCCGGATGGCCGGAACGCATAGCGGCGGAAGCGGTTCTGACGCCACAAATCAACCCAAACGACCGCCGGGACGACAGGCAAGGATCGGGGAGATCCCGAGGCCCCGTCCGGATCGGGCCGCTCGGTCGAGCCAGAGCGGCAGAATACGGAAGACGACGTCCAGAACGAATTCGAGCGTCAGATGAATCTGCAGCCGCAGCACGCCGAAGGCTCCGAGTTCGTAGTCGGCCAGCTCGCCATAGACCAGGGCCAGGCAGCCGAGAGCCGCGAGCAGGAATCTGGAGGCGCCTGGTTCCGCCAGGTGGAGCCCCGACCACGATCAGCGCCACGGCTGCCTGCATGTCGAGCAGGCCGCGATGATCGTGGGCAGGAACCGTCAGGCCGGGTTCATCGCGCTCGCTCCGTGTCCCGATGACCGGCACCGTTCACGTCATTGCGCCTTCAACGCGTTCGCGTGCTCGAGATGCACCTGCAGCGTGGGAAGGGTCTTCTGGGCGAAGGCGCCAAGGTCTGAATCGTCGGGCGAGCCGGCATAGGCCGAGAAGAGCCCCACAGCCTCCTCATGAGCTGCGCGCTGCAGCTCGGCATAGGCCTTGTCGAAGTTCGACTTGTCGTCCGCGAGACCCTGGAGCAACTGCTGATGCTTGGCTTCCATCGTGGCCGGCGGCGTCATGCCCTTCTTCTGCAAAAGGGCGGTCATCTCTTCGGTTGCCTTGGTGTGGTCCTGGATCATCTGGTTGGCGAATGCCTTCACGTCCTCGGACTTGGCCCGTTCGAGCGCCATCTGGCTCGACTGGATTTCCAGCATGTTGGAACTCGCGGCCATGGTGACGAACATGGTCTTGTCGACGGCCGAAGCCGCGGCGGCCTTTTCCTGGGCGCATACGGCGGTGGACAGGGTCGCGCCTGCGATCGTGGCGCTGAGAATCAATGCAGTCAGGTTTTTCATAGTGTCTCTCCGGGTTGGACCGGCAGAACAGCCCGCGCAGTCCGCGGTTCCCGACAGGCCGTGGCGCAGTGGGACAGGAACCTTGCCGTACGCTGCCGCTTTTGAGGCAAAACCTGCGCTAGGCGCATGGAGGATGGAAACAATCCCGCACCGATCCGCGGTGCCCTTCAGAGGGGATTGAGCGGCGACAAGCGGCGTGACTTCGATCCCGCCATGGCGCCGCCCAAGACAGACAGCGAGGAGGGCGGGGGTGCCACTGTCACCCGAGTAGCTGGCGATCGACCGGGCGCAGCAGGCCAAGGGCAGGCCTGACGGGTCGATGCCGGAATACAGCGACGCGATGCGGGCGCCCGAAGCCGGCCGCGCTGCCCGCCCGAGACACAACTGGCGCTGGGTCGTCGTTCTGGCTGTCGCCGTCGGTGTCATCGCAGCCGTCCCCGTCGGGCTCGTCCGACAGGATGTCAGAGCGGCTGTCCATAGACCGCCAACAGGACGATCGCGGGCACGAAGACGATCAGCACCATCCCGACGACCGAGAGAGCGATCATCGCCGGAACCGGAGCATCGGTCAGCATCGCGTGGGCCGCTGTCTCGGGCGGCACCGAATAGAGCGTCCGGTCTGGTTCCGACGTGATCACGATTCCGTCACTTTCCATCATTTGGCAATCTCCTGCATCGAAAGACGCAACTCTGTCAGCGGCTGGAGCTCCTCGTCGTAGATCTCGACGGAGATCATCTCCCAGTCGCTTGCCGGAAGCCGTTCCGTAACCAGCTGGGCCAGGAGGTGGCGCGCTTCGACACGGGCGAAGTCAAGGGTCGGATAGTCGAAGGGCAGGCGGTCGCGGACCACCGTGGTGTCGATTGTCGCGGTCACGATGAAGACGGTCATGGAAGGCTCCTTACGGCTCCAAACCGCCTCAATGCAGCGAAGTTCCCTCCGTTGCTGATGCCGTGAAGTCTCAGCCCTTCGGCCGGTGTGACGCGTCGCGGGGTGATCTGGCGGCCCGGACCGGCCTGCTGTCCATCAGCGTGGAAAGTGTTACGGGTCGGAGGCCTTGCGGATCGACGCCCACATCGAACTGGCGCGGCATCGGCGTCAGGCGGCCATGCGAATGGCCGTGCAGATCGATCGAACGCCGGCTCATCTGGTTCCAGGTTCTGAACGGATAATGGCAGAACACCAGAAGATGGCCGTCGATGGTGAGCTCGGCATAGTGCTGGACGCTCGCCCACCCCTCTGCCGCAGTCGTCTCCACCGGATCGTTGTTGCCGACGATCAGATGCTTTCTGCCATGGAGCTGGGCGAGCAGGTTTTCTGTCAGTTGCGGCTTACGGGCGGCAAAGTCGCCGAGATGCCAGACCTCGTCCTCGACGGCCACTGTGACGTTCCAGTTGGCGATCAGCGCGGCATCGTGTTCAGCCATCGTGGCAAATGGCCGCCGATCGATGCGCAGCACGCGCGGATCGCCAAAATGGGTGTCGCTGGTGAAGAAGATCCTTGCCATTCTCTCTCAGGCGATTTCACCGAGGGTGTCGGCCATGACCGCGCCGCGCTCGCCCATCGGCCGGGCGGTCCCGGTCGTGGAGTCCCGCGCGGTCTGGTGCTCGAGCTCGGCATTGAGTTCGGCGCCGACGATCAGGATGCTGATCGAGAGCCAGATCCAGACCATGAAGCCTATCAGGGCACCAAGCGCGCCGTAGGTGGCATCATAGCTCGAGAAATTGAGCAGATAAATCGAGAAGAGAATGGTGGTGAGCGCCCAGGCTATCGTGCTGAAGCCGACGCCCCAGCTAAGCCAGCGGATTTTGGCCGGCTCGCGACTCGGGCCATAGCGGTAGAGGATCGCTGTTGCGCCGGCGGTGAGGAGGAGCACGACAGGCCATCTCAGGAACTTCGCGGCCATCTCGGAAGCGCTTCCGAGATAGAGGTGTTCCAGCAGCGCCGGCACCAGGCCGACGACCGTGATCAGTGTGATGAGAATGCCGACGGCGCCGAGGGTGAAGCCGAGCGCCTCGAGATTGAGCCGGAAGAAACTTCGCTTCTCCGCCTCGCCATAGGCGACGTTCATGGCCTCGAACAGTGCCTTTACGCCGCTCGTCGCACTCCACAGAGCCAGCAGGAGGCTGGTCAGGAAGGCGAAACTGAGCTGGGACTGGCCCTTGCGAGCAAGGGCGTGCAACTGCGGAAGCAGCAGGTCATAGCCGCCCGGCGGGAGCACATCCCGGAGGAATTCCATCTGCTTGGCGATGTCGGAGGGATCCGAGAGCAGGCCGTAGATGGACACAAGAACGCCCATGCCGGGAAACAAGGCCAGGACAATGTAGTATGTCGCCCCCGCCGCGATCAGCGACACCCTGTCCACGAGCATCTCGCTGTAGACCCGCCAGAGAACATCCTTCCAACCGCGCAGCGGAATCTCCGAGGGCCGCTCTGCATCCCGACCATGGGACTCGTCCTCTATCGCGTCGACGGCCATCGTCTCGTCCCTGGCGGCGTGTGTTGAAAAGTTGTTGGAAATCGTGACTGCGTACGAATGCGGCCGGCACGCTTCGGTGCACCGGCCGCACCAGGTCAGTGGTGGCGTGGCTGCGCTGGATCGGCATCCATCCGTTCTGCGACCTTGCCGAATTCCTCATTCAACCGGGTCTTGGCAGTGTCGTGCAGGTCCGCTGCGGCCGCGGAAGCCGTCTCATAGGCGTCGGAAGCCAGTTCCTGACCCTTGTCGAGGACTGCCTCGGCCTTGTGCGACAGATCCTTCCGGATCTTGCTGGCGGCCTCGCCCATAACGGCACTTTCCTGCTCCGTTTTCGGGAGGACGGCACCGATTGCGGCGCCCGCGGCAAAGGCCAGCGCGCCGCCGACCAGGGGCTGGTCGCGGAAGGCGCCCCGGATCATCTCGCCGAAACGCGTCGTCTGGTCCTGCACCGCTGCATAGGAGGCAGACGCGTTGTGAGACAGCGAGCGGCCGGCGTCCGACAGGCTGCCTTGGGCGTCACTCGCCGCGTCGGTTACCGCCGACCAGGCACGTTGGGCCCAGCCCGAGGCCTCGTCGAGGAGGTTGCCCGCCTCGTCTTTGATGCGGTCGATCTGCCGGCCGGTCGCGTCGGCAAAGCCACGGAACGTGTTGCCGCTTTCGTCGATGAAATGGCCTGCGCGTCGGCCGGTCTCGTCGGACAGCGCCCGGAAACGCTTGCCGGCGCCGTCCTCGAAGTGGCTGTAGCGGCTGCTGCCATCCAGGATCGCCGAACGCGAGCGCCGCACCTCGCCCGTCACGGTCGCCAAGGGATAGGTCGACGCCGGACGGCGCGTCAGGCTGTCTGCCGTGGACGCCGTCGCGGGCTTTGCCATCAGCCAGGCAAGACCGATCCCGATCAAGGTGACCGGAAGCGGATTGGCGACCGCGCTGGTCTTGAGGTTGGTGGCGAATTCGGCACCGCCATGATTGCGGGCATAGGCCAGGACTTCGTCCACCATCTGGCCGGGCGACAGCTTTGCCTGGATGGCGTCAATCCGCTGCTCGATGCGGCGCCGGTCTTCAGCGATCTCGCGTTCGATTTCCGAGCTCTTGTCCATATGGATCATGACAGTCTCTCCTTGACGACCTCGGCATCCCTGCGCAGCGAATTGGTGGTACGCGGCAAGGTGAGGCTGGAATTGCGAATGACGGAAAGGCCGCGCGAGATCGTCAGCCAGGCAATCAGGCCGACCACAACGGCCACAATGATCGACGAGAGCGCATCGGCATTGGGCTCGGTCATGCCTTGGGCAGCAAACACTGCCGACAGGCCGTTGACGATGGCCGTCATCAAGACACCGATCGCGCCGATCGCCAGTACGAGGCCTGCGGCGAACATCTCCATGCCCGACAGGGCATGGGAGAACTTGGCCGATGCTTCCGTCTTGGCGAGATCGATCTCCTTGCGGAACAGGCCCGAAATGTCGGACACGAGCCCGGTCACGAGCTCGCTCAAAGGGCGGGAATCTGCATTAGCCATTGTAGGTCTCCTTCGCAGCCGGATTGGACGAGATGGGCTCCGGACGGGCGACGCCGGCCGGCATCGAACTGGGCGACCGCGGGGGCGTGGCCATCATGAAGCGACTTGCCGCGAGTCCCGCCAGCGCGGCCATGCCGAGGAAGGCGAGCGGTTGACGACGGCCGAAGTCCTCCGCGACGGCGGCGATCTCCCTGAGATCCTTGTCCTGCACGCGCTCGGCGAAATCGCGGGCCGACGTGCCGAGACCCTTGGCATAGTTACCGACGCCGTCGGGATCCTTTGCCTGGAGTTCATCTCCGACCTTCTCCAGCGCCACGGCGAAGCGCTGGATCTGGCCGGCGATGTAGCCCTTCTGGGTTTCGGCGACGGCGGCGGCCTTGTCCGTCACCGCCTCCTTGGCGGATTCCGCCACCTGCTTGACGGCGTCCATGTCGTCGTCGATCTTCTGCCTGAGCGTATCGGCCGGTTCCGGCTCCTGCGCGGCCGACCGTGCTACCGACCGTTCGAATTCGGTGTTGCCGCCGTTCGCCGACAATGAGTTTCCTGAAGTCGGCGGGGCCTGCCCGCCTGGCTGATTGCCAAAAGCCGTCATGATCATCTCCCGTTTGCTGATCTCGGGGCGCTCGCCTAATGCGAGCAGCCGATAGGCATCAAACGGAGGTGCCCAGATTTGGTTCCGGCGTCCTCGGGCCGTCGCGCACGGCTTTGAGGGTCGGTCAGCCTCGCCCATCTCAATCGAGCTTGCGGATGAGGGGCGCGACCCTGTCCCGGCTGTTCCGACCACCTTGACGGCAGCCCTCACCGGGTCCGGAAGACGGTGCCCGAGACCTTCGACGTGAGGTCGCATTCTGGCTCACGCCTAAGCGCGAGGCGACGCCAATACTGGTCGTCGGCACCTTGGAACCAAATGCGCCCCGACTTGTTCGTCTCCGCCGAACGGGGAAAAGTCATGACGAACGATGAAGACGCCATACGCCGACGCGCTTACGAGCTCTGGGAGCTCGACGGGCGCCCTGACGGCAGGCACGACGACCATTGGCGGCGGGCGCGGCTGGAGCTTGCAACTCCGAAGCTTCTGACGGAGGCCAAGCCCGAAAAGGCCCGGGCGTCCCGTTCGGCAAAACCCTCCAAGCCGGCACGACCGCCTTCCGCCAAGCCCAGCGTTCGCGTGGCGAAAGACGTCTGAGCAGGCAGGGTGTTCGCGTGGACGGGCCGCCGGGTCATCGCTGGCGCTACGTGACGCAGCAGCGCGGCACACGGCTCATCGACGGGACCGCACCAGTGGGCTTGGCGACTCCCATCCTCGCATGCGACCGGCTCGCGGACCGGCCCAGCTGAAGCGCGGCCGCAGTGCAGTAGCGGGCGCGAAACCCGCGATCCTGCAAGGACCTTCCTTGAGGCCTGCAACGCAGCTGCGTGAGGGTGGGCCTGCGACGCGCTTTGCGCAAGGCATCGGCTCCATGGCGTTCGGGCGGGGTGCTTCATGCCAATGATGACAGGCTGGTCCGGCAGGTCCTTCAGCGCTTCCAAGGCAAGGAGCTTCCGGTCCGGCTCCCGGAGCAGCAGGGTGCTTTCGCCGTCTTCTTCTCGACATGTAATGCCGCGGCATGGTGATCGAAGCAGGGCTCTAGAGCATCGGCCTAGCTTATGCGAAGGCTCACCTCCCTAGACCTCTGCCGTCACCTGATGCTCTCCGGTCGGCCGGCGCCGCAAGAACGAGAGCCTGGCGGGCTGAAATGTGTACCGCCTGAAACATCAAGGGAACATTTCGTCTCCGATATGAAATCGAGCCATGAGTTCTAATTTCTCTGAGAAGTCACAAAGTTCGATCTTGCTGTGACGCTGGGCCAATTCAACCCGGAACATCTTCGGAGATAAGCCGTCGCGCTCGGCTCACCCTGCTTTTTACAGTCCCGACGGCACAGCCGCACCGGGCGGCAACGTATTCGCAGCTTTCGCCCATCGCGATCAGCAACAGAGATTCCCGAAATGACGGCGGAAGCCGCTTTATGCTTTCGGAGACTTCCAGAAGCCGTTGGGCGTCTTCCTGTGAGGGATTGATGGAGCGCCCGTCCGAGACGCAAGTTTCGTGTCCCGGATGTTCACGCAGAGTACGGACGCGGTCATTGTAGAACGTGTTGCGCATGATCGTGAAGAGCCAGGACTTTAGCCGCGTCCCGGCGCTGAACTGGTGCCTGTGCGCCAGCGCGCGCAGAATAGTCTCCTGCACCAGATCGTCCGCGTCGCTGGACGTTCGGATAAAGGAGCGGGCAAAGGCCGTCAGAGCTGGTCGCAATTCGAGCAGCTCCTCATCGCGAAAGTTGTCTTCGTGCATGACGATACCGCCTTCCGTTGGATGATGCCGTCTCAACCTGCCGGCCGCATGACTGTTCCGAGGTGAGCGGAATGGTACGGTTCCGTACAATCGGCGTCGCTCTCCGAAGCCCCGCGCACCGTGGAGCAAATGTCGGCGGCGGGGCGCGCATGAACCATCCGCGCCTGCCGGCGTTGTGGTCGTTGTTCAGACGAAGGGGGCCCGAGATGACGATTTCCACGATACGCCTTGCGATCCTGGGCACCGGCTCGATGGCTCGGCAGCATGCGGAGCGGTTCTCGGCCATAGAGGGCGTGAGCGTCGTCGCCGGAATCGATGTCGATGCCGGCCGCGCCGATGCGTTCAGCAAGCGGCACGCTATCCCGACCTCTTTCGGTGATCTCGGAGAGGCGCTTTCCTGGGGCGAGTTCGACGCGATTGCCAATGTCACGCCGGACAGCGTGCATTATGCGACCACGCTGCAGGCGGCGCTCGCCGGCAAGCATGTGTTCTGCGAGAAGCCGCTCGCCATGAACTACGGCCAGGCAGAAGAAATGACCCGTGCCATGAGCGAAGCCCGCCTGATCGGCATGGTCAACCTCTCCTACCGCAACGTTCCCGCCCTGCAGGCCGCACGCGAACTCGTGACCTCAGGTGCGATAGGGGAGGTGCGCCATGTCGAGGCCTCCTACCTGCAAAGCTGGCTCGCCGCGAAATACTGGGGAGACTGGCGGACCGAGAGCCGCTGGCTGTGGCGGCTCTCGAAATCGCATGGTTCGAACGGTGTCCTTGGCGATATCGGCATCCATATCCTGGATTTCGCGTCCTACGGCGCCGGCTCTGCGATCGAAAACGTGACCTGCCGGCTCAAGGCCTTCCCGAAGGCGCCAGCCAACCAAATCGACGATTATCTGCTCGACGCCAACGACAGCTTCGTCATGGCGGTGGAATTCGAAAACGGGGCGCTCGGGACCATTCATGCGAGCCGCTGGGCGACGGGCAACCGCGACGATCTCAGCCTGCGCATCTTCGGCACCAAGGGCGGACTGGACATCCGCTACGGCGGACGTGACGCACTCGGCCTGCGCGTGGCCCAGCTCGATGCCTGTCTGGGCGAGGACATCGAAACGCAGACCTGGCGTCCCTATCCCCTTCCGGTCGTCGAGAGCAACTACGAACGGTTCATCCGGGCGATCCGCCAGGGCGAGACGCTGGAGCCGTCTTTCGCGCATGCGGCCAACCTGCAGCGCATTCTCGACTCTGCGATGGAGGCCGACACGGCACCACCCGGAAGGACCGTGGTCGTCAATACCTGAGCCCCGCTGTGTTCGCTAGCGAACCGGAACCACCATACCCGCCGCCTGTTGCCCTGCGACTGATATGGGAGACGCCGATGCCGATCGAAGACAGACCAGTGGCGCTGATTACCGGAGCCGGATCGGGGATAGGCAAGGCAACAGCCGAAACCTTCGCACGGGCGGGATATGCCGTCGCCCTTCTCGGCGACGATCTGGAAGACGTCGCCCCGGTTGCAGGCGCGCTCGCGGCCGCGGGTTGCCGGGCTTCTGCCGTGAAGGCGGACATTTCCCGCGAGGACGAGATGAAGGCAGCGGCGATCTGCACGGTCGAGCGGTTCGGCCGGCTGGATGTGGTCGTCGCCAATGCCGGCATCAACGGCGTCTGGGCGCCGATCGACGACATCAGGCCGGAGGAATGGGACCGCACGATCGCCGTCAATCTCCGCGGCACCTATCTCACCATCCACACCACCGTGCCGTATCTGAAGGCGGCCGGAGGCGGGTCGATCGTCGTGGTTTCTTCGATCAACGGAACCCGCACCTTTACGACGCCGGGCGCCACCGCCTATACCGCCACCAAGGCGGCGCAGGTCGCGATCGTCCAGCAACTGGCGCTCGAACTCGCGCGCCACCGCATCCGCATCAACGCGGTATGCCCAGGCGAAATCGACACCAATATCGATGACAACACGGCGCTGCGCGGCGAGGACGAGACGGCCATCCCGGTCGAATGGCCGGCAGGCCAGGTGCCGATAACCGGCGGGGCTCCCGGACGCAGCGAGGACGTGGCCGCGGCCATTCTCTTCCTGGCTTCGGACCAGGCGAGGCACATTACCGGCTCACCCCTCTGGATCGATGGCGGGCAGGGGCTGCTGCGATGACGGCGATATCCGAAAGCTACAGCTGGGGTCCCAGCCTGACGAGGGACGGGGGGACCCGCTTCCGTATCTGGGCGCCGGCGGAAAGCCGAGTCGGTCTTAGGATCGATGGCCGAGATCTCGCCATGACGCGGGACGAGGAGGGCTGGCACCAGATCACGATCGCGGACCAGCCGTTCGGGTCTTCCTACGGTTTCGTGCTCGGTGACGGCAGGATGGTGCCCGATCCTGCCTCCCGCCGCCAGCAGGAGGTCCTCGGGCCATCGACGCTCGTCGACCCCGCGCCCTATGTCTGGAAAAACCCTGGCTGGATGGGGCGCCCCTGGCGGGAGACGGTGCTTTATGAGCTGCATGTCGGCACCTTCACGGAGAAGGGCACCTTTCAGGCCGCCGAGCAGCATCTCGCCCGGCTCGCCGAGATCGGGTTCACCGCCATCGAGGTCATGCCGTTGGCGCATCTGCCCGGTGAGCGGGGATGGGGCTATGACGGTGTGTTCCAATATGCACCCTTCGCCCCCTATGGCGGCGCCGACGACTTCAAGGCCCTGGTCGATTCCGCACATGGGCTGGGTCTGATGGTGTTACTCGACGTGGTCTACAATCACTTCGGGCCGATCGGCAATTTCCTGCCGGACTACGCGCCGGGCTTCTTCCATGCCGACAATCCGACCCCCTGGGGGTCCCGCATCGCCTTCGAGCACGGCCCAGTGCGGCGTTTCTTCATCGAGAACGCGCTCTACTGGCTGTCGGACTACCACCTCGACGGGCTCAGGGTCGATGCCGTCGATCAGATCCTGGACTCGAGCCGACCGCATGTGCTTGCCGAACTGTCGGCCGAGGTCCGTGCGGCCTTCCCTGACCGCGAGGTTCACCTGATCATGGAGAACCCCGCCAACGCGACCGATCTCATGGTAGCGGACGCCAACGGTCACCGCATTTTCGAGGCCGACTGGAACGACGATTTTCACCACGCGATCCATTCCGGCATCACCAACGAGGACAAAGGCCATTTCGCCGTCCATTCGGCGGCGCCCTGGGCGCGGACGGCCGAGGCTCTGGCGAGGGGATATCTGTCGCCCGGCCGGCCGATCATTTCGGACGATCCCCCGCCGCCGGAATCGCTTCCGGCATCCTGCTACATTCATTTCCTGCAGAACCACGACCAGGTCGGTAACCGCGCAACCGGAGACCGCATCTACCACGGCATTGACCACGAGTTCCACGAAGCGCTCGTGGCCATGCTGGCGCTGGCGCCGCAGATCCCGCTCTTCTTCATGGGCGATGATCACCTGTCTTCGCGGCCGTTCCGCTTCTTCGCCGACTATCAGGGAGACGTCCGCCTTGCAGTCTGGAAGAACCGGGAGCGGGAGGCAGAGAGCTTCGGCGGCTATCCCCCCGGCCTCGGTCCCGACGACATACCGGACCCGTCACTCGTCAGCACCTTCCTGGAATGCAAGCTCGACTGGGCCGAGGCTCGGAGGGAGATGGCCGAAGCCTGGCGAGCTCATCTCAGCCGGCTATTGGCGTTGCGGCAGCGCGAGGTGGTGCCGCTGCTTGGTCCTTCGCTGCGAGGCGGGCACGTCGTCCCGGCACCGGACCGGTGCCTATCTGTCGACTGGCCCTTCGATGGAGGCGTCTACAGGCTCCGGGCCAATTTCTCGCGTTCTGCGGCGCCGATCGGCCATGATCTCGGTCGCATGATCTATCCGGGAGCGTCCGGTGCTCGGGCCGAACTCGGCCCCTGCGAGGTGCGCTTCTTCATCGCCTGAGCCAGACTGGTCAAATGTACCGTGCGGAAAGGGGCGGTGTCGGGATTCTTGCATGTCCGAAACCCGGTCAGCCAGGATCGTGCTCGAGAAGGGCAAGAGCGCGGAGGCGAAGGGGTTCGTGCAGGACATGATCGCCGACCACCAGAAATCAACGCGCATCTCCGGGAGGCAGCGGTGAAGGACGCGATCACTTCGCCTGCCGATCTCGCCAGCAGGCTGGAGGCGTTGAAGCCGCTGTCCGGCCCGAAGCCCGACGCCGCCTGCAAATCGACGCAGGTCTCGGTCCAAACCAAGGCGGTCGAACTCTTCGACGGCTTTGCCAAGGACGGTTCCGGCCAGTCCCTCAAGGGCTTCGCCCAGAGAAAAATTCGACGATCCGCACGCATCTGGTGCGGGCGCGGAGCTTCAACGTCGAGAACTGACGGCTGGTGCAGGGTCAGCCGAGCGTCATGATCCGCTGGTATTCGGCTTCCGGAAGGCCGTAACAATGGCCTGCAATCTCCTTCAGAAGGCTTCGACTTCTGACGATGATGAGACCACGGGTGCCCCGGATGGCACCGTGTCCCTCCAGGAGATGCAGCGCGTCGGTGACGCTTGCCCGTCGAACGCCGAGCATCAGGGACAGGAAGTCGTGCGTCAGGGGTAGATCGTTGCCGTCCATCCGGTCATGGCACATCAGCAGCCAGCGAGCGATCCGCTCCTGGATGCCGTAACGCCCGTCCGCGAGCGCGGTCGAGGCAATCTGGATCATGAAGACATGGACGAACTTGAACAGAAGCAACGAGAATGTCGGGCTCTCGCCCATCGCGAAGGCAAGGTTCACCCGCGAGATCCGGCTCGCCCGCCCATCGGTCTCCATGAACGAACGGTGCGGTGAGCTACCGGCGCCCAGGATCAGCGGCGTTCCGGTAAAGCCTTCCCGCCCGACGCAGCCCACTTCGATCGTCTCTCCGCCGGCATCAATAACGACATCGGACGAAAAGCCTGCATCGAGGAAATAGAGATGCTCGATGGGCTGGAGCGGCTCATGGAGAATGTCCCGCTGGCGCAATTCCACGGTTTCGAACAAGGCTGCGATTGCTGCCTGTTCGTTTGCCGGCAATTTCGCGAGGAGGACGTTTCGACCCGCCTTCATCTTCGGCACCGTCCTGCGATATCGAACAACGAGCAAGCCGCACCGGCCTTGGGTGGTATCGGACATTTAAAGACGAAATTCATGGCGCACCAACAAGCGCGCCGCCATCCGGTTCCGGACCATGCGTGTCGACAGGGGTCACGAGGAAAGATCATGTCCTGTCGCACCGTCAGGCGGTGCTTTCGTCGTGGTCAGCCCTTGGCCTCCCATGGGGGGCGCCCCCGCGCATCGCTCAGGACTTGCTGATCATCGCATCTGTATCGCGCAGCAGTATGCGCACGGCCTGGCGCGCGCCCTCGGGGTCCTGCAGGCGGATGCGCCTTTCGATCTCGGCATGCAGTTCCTGGGCATAGCGCAGGCTGTTGGCTTCACGAGTGACGTGAACGAAGAGATTGTTGAGCGCCGACTCGATCAATGTTCCGAGCGGTATCAGCAGTTCGTTGTGCGTGGCCTTGAGGATCGCGAGGTGAAATTGCGTGTCGGCGCGCGTCCGCTCGGAGAGCGTCGGTGCATTGGCCATGCCTTCGAGCGCGCGCGTGATCTCCGTCATTTCCGAGTCGCTGCGCCGCTCAGCGGCAAGGGCCGCGGCTTCCGGCTCGATAATATAGCGGAACTCCTGAACCGTCCTGAGAAAGCCGAGAGCGTTCGGTGCGCTGGCATACCAACTGAGAACGTCGCGATCGAGCAGGTTCCAGCGATCGCGATTCTCGACCCAGGTGCCGACCTTGGGGCGCGAGTTGAGCAAGCCCTTGGCCATTAGGATCTTGATGGCCTCGCGGATCGCCGATCGGCTCACGCCAAAAAACTCGCTCCATTGGGCTTCGTTCGGAAGACTGGAGCCTTCCGGGAAGTCGCCCCGCACGATGCGCGAGCCGATCTCCTGTGCAACGGAGTGATGGACACTGGATCCGAGGAAGCGACGGCCCGGCGGGGTGGACCCCCGGAACGGTTCGAGCGCAGGCGCCCGGCTTCCAGTGCGGGGGGCAGTCTGTTGGTTTTTCATCGTCCTCGGCAGTATCAGTCGTCCAGCTGTCGATGCGCGCGAATACGGTCAAAAGCCACTGCCAGAACAATGAAACTGCCCACGAACGCACCTTGCCAGAATGTACTAATCCCCAACAGTGTCAAGCTGTTGCGAATGATTTCAATCAGGGCTGCGCCAACCACCGAGCCAAAGACGGTGCCGGCGCCCCCCATGAGATTGGCTCCACCGATGACGGCTGCGGCGATGACGCTGAGTTCCATCGACTGGCCGAGATTGGTCGTGACGCCGCCAAGCCAGCCCGCTTCGAGAACCCCGGCTATGCCGGCGAAGAGGGCTGAGAACATATAGACGCTGATCTTGAGACGCCGCACGGCGATACCCGTCAGAACGGCGGCCTTTTCGTTGCTGCCGATCGCAAAGACGTGGCTGCCCCAGCGCGTCCATTTCAGCATCAGCGAGGTGAGAACCGCGAGAATGAGGAGCGCGATGACCGGATTGCCGATGCCGGCAGTCGAGCCGCCGCCGAGCCAGAAAAGTGTCTTCTCGTCGGGTCCGAACTGGTAGATCATCTTGTTCTGCGAGAGCACCATGGCCGCACTGCGCGCGACCGAGAGCATGCCGAGCGTGACGACGAAGGGCGGGATGCGGATATAGGCGATGAGCGCGCCATTGATCGCCCCGACCAGAAGCGCGACAAGCAGGGCCGCGCCGGCCGAGAGCCACAGCGGATAGCCCGCATTCATGACGATGGCCAGCACCATCGCCGACAGGCAGAGCACCGAGCCGACCGAGAGATCGATGCCGCCCGATATGATCACGACAGTCATGCCGAGCGCGATGATGGCGACGAAGGCGAAGTTTCGGGTGACGTTGAACAGGTTCTGCGGCGTGGCGAAGGTATCCGTCAGCAGCGTGAGCGCGATGCAGGCCAGCAGGGCCGCCAGAAAGACCCAGAATTCCGGTTTCGACAGCATGAGGGTGACAGGCGTGTGGGTCTGCCGGTCGATTGCCTTTTCGATATCGAGTGCCATTCCGCTCAGGCTCCTATGCTCGCTCGATCGCGCCGGTTATGAGGCCGGTAATCTCCTCGGGCGACGTCTTCGTCGTTTCCTTGTCGGCAACCTTGCTGCCGCGGCGCAGGACCACGATCCGGTCGGCCACGGAAAAGACGTCCGGCATGCGGTGGCTGATCAGAACCACGGCGACGCCCTGCTTCTTGAGTTCCTGGATGAGGTTGAGGACTTCGGCGACCTGGCGTACCGAGATCGCGGCGGTCGGCTCGTCCATCAGCACGATGTCCGCCGAGGAAAGTCGGGTGCGGGCGATGGCAACCGCCTGCCGCTGTCCGCCCGACATGTCGCGAACGAGGTCCTTCGGTCGGGTTTCCGACTTCAACTCCTTGAAGAGCCGTCCGGCGACCTCGTTCATGCCGCGGTAGTCCATCACGCGGAACGGTCCGATGCGGCGCGTCTTCTCCCGTCCCAGGAAGACGTTGACGGCGGCGGAGAGGTTGTCGCAGAGAGCGAGGTCCTGGTAGACGATCTCGATGCCATGTTGCCGGGCCTCGACGGGACGATGGAAGGACACTTCCCTGTCCTTCATGTAGATCCTGCCGTGTGACGGGCGAAAATTTCCCGCGATGATCTTCACGAGCGTGGACTTTCCGGCGCCATTGTCGCCCATCAGTCCGACGACTTCACCCCGCCCGATCGTGACCGACAAGTCGTTCAGGGCCTGAATCGCCCCGAAATGCTTCGAAATGTTCTCCAGCCGCAAGACCGCCATGCCTGCCTCCCCTTCTGGCGGGAGTAAGGGCCGAAAAAATGGCCGAGGTCAATAGCTGGACAAAACATATAAAATGATTTATCGGACAAATATGAGGATATGAGTTACGTGCCTCATCGGCCGTAGGGAGGAAGGATGCGCATTCTCGTCACCGGCGCGACCGGCAAGGTCGGGCAGGCGTTCATCGCCGCCGTCCTTGCGGATGCCAGGCACGCCGATACGGAAATACGGGCGCTCTGCCACAACCGGCTGCTGCCGGAAGGGCCGCGGCTGTCCGTGGTCCATGGGTCGATCGACGACAGGACGGTATCCGACGCGGCGCTCCAGGGGGTGACGCATGTCGTTCATCTCGCCACCTGCAAGGAAGTGCCCGAGACGGTGATGGACGTGACTGTGAAGGGGCTATTCTGGCTGCTCGAAACGTTCCGCAGCAGTCCGACGGCCCGCCGTTTCGTGCTGATCGGCGGGGACGCCGGCGTCGGGCACTTCTTCCACCGCCATCCCGGTCCGATCACCGAGGATGCGCCGCATATGGCCTATGCCGGCTGCTATGCCCTCTCCAAGGTGCTGGAGGAGGTGATGGTGCAGCAGTTCGGCATCCAGTACGGTCTCGACTGGTGCTGCCTGCGTGCGCCCTGGATCATGGAGAAGGACGACTTCAAGGCGAGCCTGTCTTTCGGGCCGGACCTTTTCGGCGGACCCGACTGGGCGGCGATGGTGGGTCCGGAACTGGCTGCGGCGTGCCTGGCCCAGGGGACGATCCCGCTTCTGCGCGATGCCGAGGGTGCGCCGATCAAGCGCAATTTCGTCCATGTCGACGATCTCGTCGCCGCCATCCTGCTGGCACTCGACGCGCCTCTGGCGCGGCAGCGTCTCTACAACATCGCCATGGACGAACCGGTGGACTATGCGCGCGTGGCCGAGCATCTCGCCCGCACCCGCGGCCTGCCTTCGATCGACATAAGCAGCCAGTTCGTCAGCAACTGGCTCGATAACACGCGCGCCCGCTTCGAACTCGGCTGGCGGCCGCGCTACGACCTCGAGCGACTGATCGAGAGTTCCTGGACCTATCAGCGCGCCGCCGATGACCCGCGGCGCGTCTGGTATCCGGGCTGAATGGCCGGTGTCCCCGGCACGCATGCAAGTCAACGGAGTAACCGGGTCAAGGAAAACTGGGAGGATTTCATGAGAAGAATACTGACTGCGACACTCGCGATTGCTGCCCTGTCGCTTGCGGCGACATCGGCGCTCAGCGCCGACAAGAAGGTTCTGGCCGTGGTGGTCAAGGGCCTCGACAATCCCTTCTTCGAGCAGATCAACCTCGGCTGCCAGAAGTGGAACAAGGAGAATGCAAGCTCCGAATACGAGTGCTTCTATACCGGCCCTGCCTCGAGCGCCGACGAAGCGGGTGAGGTGCAGATCGTCGAGGACCTGCTCAACCGTCCCGACGTGGCGGCGATTGCAATCTCGCCGTCGAATGCGCCGCTGATGGCCAACCTGCTCAAGAAGGTCCAGCCCAAGATCCCGGTCATGACGATCGACGCCGATCTCGCCGAGGCCGATGCGGCGCTCCGTGCAACCTATCTCGGCACCGACAACTACCAGATGGGCGTAAAATTTGCCGAGCACCTCAAGAAGCTTAAGCCGGAAGGCGGCACGGTCTGCCTGCAGCTCGGCAATGTGGCCGCGGCCAACATCAACTCCCGTGCCGCAGGCACGCGCGACACGCTCTCCGGACAGAAGGGCATCGAGCGGCTGAAGGGCGAGGGTGGCTGGACCGAGATCGACGGTTGCCCGGTCTTCACCAACGACCAGATCGACCTGGCCAACCAGCAGATGGCCGATACCTTTACGGCCCATCCCGACCTCACGGCCTTCATGCTGATCGGCGGCTGGGCGCAGTTCGCGCCGCAGGCTTATGCGCAGGTGACGGACCAGGTCATGGACAAGCTCAAGTCCAAGTCGCTGGTCATCGTCGCGGGTGACACGCTGCCGCCGCAGATGGAGGCGCTCAAGGCCGGCCGCAGCCACGTCCAGGTCGGCCAGCGTCCGTTCGAGATGGGCTACCGCGCGCCGAGCGTGATGCTTGATCTGATCGGCGGCAAGTCGGTCGACCCGATCATCTTTACCGGGCTCGACGAGTGCACTCAGGAGACCGCCGACACCTGCATCGGCGGATAAGTCTCCTCGCGGCCGGCCCCAGCGGTGGCCGGCCGCTTTTTGCTCCCTCTCATGCCGATGACGACCTCCGTCGTCCGCGTCGGCGAAGCCTTGTCAATTTCGCGGGCAGAGACCCGCAAGGAGGAAACCATGCGTACCAGACAGATCCTTTCGTCACTTCTGCTCGCCGGCGTCGTCGTCGCGGCCGGAGCACTGTCCGTCCAGGCCCAGGAGAAGAAGCAGCTCGCCTTCGTCGTCAACGGCGCCTCCGACTTCTGGAAGCTCGCCGAAGCCGGCGTCCGCAAGGCGCAGGGCGAGCTGCCCAACTACGAACTGGTGTTCAAATATCCCGAGCAGGCCGCAGCCGCGGTGCAGCAACGGCTGATGGACGACCTCGTCGCCGCGGGCGTCTCCGCCATCATGGTTTCGGCCGTCGATCCGAAGTCCTCGACGGACGCGCTGAACCGCATCGGCAGCCAGGTGCCGCTGTTCACGACGGATTCGGATGCGCCCGACACCAACCGCATCGCCTATATCGGATCGTCCAACACGGATGCCGGCAAGCAGGCGGGCGAGATCGCGCTCAAGGCGCTGCCGAATGGCGGCAAGTGCATCGGCTTCGTCGGCCTGCCGGGCGCCGACAATGCCCGGGAGCGCATCGAGGGCATGAAGGCGGCGATCGCGGGCTCCAAGGTGGAACTGGTCGACGTGCGTGGCGACGACATCGACATGACGCGCGCCAAGCGCAATGTCGAGGACGCGCTCGCTGCCAATCCCGACGTGACGTGCATGGTCGGCTTCTATTCCTATAATCCGCCGCGCATCTACGAAGTGCTCAAGGAAGCCGGCAAGCTCGGCCAGGTGACCGTGGTCGCGTTCGATGAAGATCCGATCACGCTCGGCGGCGTTCGCGAAGGGACGATCGCCGGTACGGTGGTGCAGCAGCCCTATGAATGGGGCTACCAGGGCATGAAGCTGATGGCGAAATATCTCGAAGGCGACAAGTCGGTCGTTCCCGACAACAAGCTCGTCATCGTTCCGACGGCCATCATCGACAAGTCGAATGTCGATGCATTCGAGGCCGAACTGAAGTCCCGTATCAACGGCGGCTGAGACCTCGGAGGATACAGGCCGGCACCTTCCTCATACCTCCCGCCGGCCTGTATTTCCCGTGATTTCAGGGAGGAAGCATCGTCATGACCATGCCATTCATCCAGCTGACCGGTATCTCCAAGACCTATCCGGGCGTCGTTGCGCTCGAAGGTGTCGGTCTTGCCATCGCCCCAGGCGAGGTGCTCGGCCTCGTCGGCGAGAACGGTGCCGGCAAGTCGACACTGATGAAGATCCTCGGCGGCGTGGTGGCGCCCTCGGCGGGGTCTATCACCGTCGACGGTGCTGTCCATGAGCGACTGACCGTCCGGGGGGCGATGGAGGCGGGCATAGCCTTCGTCCATCAGGAGCTCAACCTCTTCGACAATCTCACGGTGGCGGCCAACATTTTCATCGGGCGCGAGCCGCGCCGGCAGGGTGCGCGATGGCTGATCGCCGAGGGGCGGATGAAAGCGATGGCCGCGCCGTTCCTGCGCCAGCTCGGCGCCGAGTTCGACGCGGACACGCCGCTTGCGCGCTTGTCGCTCGCCGAGCGGCAGCTGGTGGAGATCGCCAAGGCATTGTCCATGGAGGCGCGCCTGATCATCATGGACGAGCCGACCTCCAGCCTGACTGCGGGAGAAACCGAGCGACTGCTGGACACGATCGGGCGTCTGCGGGCCGAGGGCGTGAGTACGATTTTCATTTCACACCGGCTGGCGGAGGTCGAGCGCGTCGCCGACCGTGTCGTGGTGCTGCGCGACGGCCGGCTGACAGCAGAACTCTCGGGCGGCGAGATCGCGGCCGACAGGATGATCCGTCACATGGTCGGCCGTGACATCAAGGCACTCTACACCCCGCCACGCGCCGCTCCGGGCGAGGAGATCCTGGCCGTCCGGGGACTGAGGACGAGCCACTGGCCCGCGAGCGCGGTGAACATCACCATCAGGGCCGGCGAGATCGTCGGACTGGCCGGGCTGATCGGCGCTGGCCGCACCGAACTCGCGCAGGTCCTGTTCGGCCTCGACATGCCGGTGGACGGAGAAATCCGCATCTGCGGCCAGCGCATGAACTTCGGCTCTCCCCGGGATGCCATCGCTCAAGGGATCTATCTCGTTCCTGAGGACCGGAAACGATGCGGGCTCGTGCTCGATTTCTCGCTGCGCGAAAACATGACGCTTGCGAGCCTCAGCCTCTACAGCCGCAACGGCCTGTTCGAGCGGGACGCGGAAACCCAGGCCGCCGAGCGCCAGCGGCGCTCGCTCGATATCCGCTGCCCGAATGTCGGCGTCGAGGCGCGGTCGCTTTCGGGCGGCAACCAGCAGAAGATCGTGCTCGGCAAGTGGCTGTCGATGTCGCCCCGCCTGCTGATTTTCGACGAACCGACGCGGGGCATCGATGTCGGTGCCAAGAGCGAGATCTATGCCCTGATGCGGCAACTGGCCGACAGTGGCGTGGCCATCGTGATGATTTCGAGCGACATGGAGGAGGTTATCGGCGTGAGTGACCGGGTCTTGGTGATGCATGAGGGGCGGATTGCCGGCGAACTCGGCCGGGAGGCGCTCGGCGAGGCGGCCATCATGGCGCTGGCCGTCGGCCGGGAACGCGCCGGCCCGTCCAACGATACGATGACAGGCGCACGGACATGATCAACCGCAAGGACCTCTGGCTGCTGATCCTCATCCTCGTCGTGGGAGCGATCGTCGCTATCATCAACCCGCGATTCCTGTCGCCGATCAACCTCTCCAATACGGCCAACCTGATCGGACTGTTCGGCATTTTCGCCGTCGCGCAGGCCTTCGTCATCATCGCCGGTGGCATCGAACTGTCGGTAGGCTCGATCATCGCGCTGCTCGGCGTGATCTTTATCGACCTGGTTGCGCTCGGCAGCCTGAACTGGACGTTCGCACTGGTGATCGTCATCCTGCTAGGCGCGCTGATCGGCCTGGTCCATGGCTGGCTGGTAACCTATATGCGGCTGCAGCCCTTCGTGGTCACGCTCTGCGGATTGCTGATCTATCGCGGCATCGCCCGCTATTATACCGACGATGCCACCGCCGGCTTCCCTTTCGGCGCCAGCTTTCCGATACTGGAATGGCTGACCACCGGACGCCTGCTCGGCGTGCCGCACAGCCTGATCGCCTTCCTGCTGATCGCCGGAGCGATGGGAATCATCCTGCACCGCTCCGTCTTCGGCCGCTACCTGTTCGCCGTCGGCAAGAACGAGGAGGCCGCCCGTTACAGCGGCATCCCCACCGACCGAGTGATCATCCTGTCCTATGTCATCTGCTGTGGCCTGACGGCGGTCGCGGCAGTGTTCATCGCTATGTACACGCGATCGATATCGCCTTCGTCCCATGGCAACTTCTATGAGCTCTACGCGATAGCGGCGGCGGTCCTGGGCGGCTGTTCGCTCCGGGGCGGTGAGGGGTCGATCGTCGGCGTGGCCCTTGGTACGGTGCTGCTCCAGGTGCTGCAGAATCTCGTCAACCTGCTGGGAATTCCCAGTTCGCTGAACTTCGCAGTCATGGGTTCGGTGATTCTGATCGGCGTCGTTGCCGACCAGCAATTCGGCAAGTCTGGCTTCATGCTCAGGCGCAGGCCCGGTGCGTCACCGGATGCTTCTCCGGCAGCGCCAAGAGCAGACTCCTGACGGCGGGGTCAGGTTCGGGAGATCGTCAGCTGCGTCGATAGACGAGGGGTGTCACCCCGGTGATGTTCCGGAAGGCTCGAATGAAGGACGTCGGCGTGGAGAAGCCGGTTGCCTTGGCAACAGACGATATTGGCAGTTCTGTCTCGGTCAGCAGGCGCTTGGCCGTATCGATGCGCCGCTCCATGATATAGCGGTATGGCGCGATGCCGAACGTGGCCTTGAAACGCCGGGCGAGATAGAAGCGGCTGAGTTGGGCAAGCCGGGCGAGGTCGCTAAGCGAAATCTCCTGGGTGCAATGCGCCTCTATGTAATCACGCAGCATCGTCTCCTGCGTGCGCGTGAGCCGGCCGGTCAGATAGGGCCGCAGCGCCTGCGGGTTCTCTCCCTGGAGCATGCCGAGTTCGAAGACGGCGAGGAGCGCGAGCGTTTCGACATAGACCAGCGAACATTGCATCTTGCCGGAAGCGACCGCCTCCAGCTTCTTCATCGTGGATTGCAGCGCGCTGTTTTCGAAATAGAGCAGCGGCTGCACATCGTCATGACCCAGCATGCCTTCGGTCTCTTCCGTCAGCAGCGAGCCATCGAAGTGCAGGATCGTGAAGCCGTTCTGCCGGTCGGCGGTCCGTGTCCAGCCCGACAGGGCGCGATTGGCCGGCACGAATGACATCTTGTTGCGGAGGTCGGTTCCGGCGACGGGAGAAAGCCCTTCGACCTCCATCTCGCCATCATGCATGATCAAGTCCTGGAAGGACAGGTAATGGTTCTGCGCCGACCGGGCGAAGGCATATTCGGCCTGCGGCGCCACACGGGAGTGTTCGAGGCTGAAGCCTTTGAACTGCAGGGCCGCGTGGGTGTCCAGGCTCGAGCTGCCGTTTCGAAAGGAGAGGCTTATCGTTTCCAAGGTCGTCATACGATCCGGTGCCGCGGACAACCGGCTGCCCGCTTCGATTCCGGAAGATATCCGGCACGCTCGGGGATTTCAACTGTGAGGCGATGACGAAACGGTGAAGCAGGCACTGTGGTGGACGTGACCGGCTCCGCTGGAAAAATTCATCTTTTCCGTCATCTAGTGTCCGCAACAATTCGGCCCAGTATGGCGCGATTTGCTATACGTGCGTTCAGCAAGCCTATATCCTTCTGGTATTTTTCGCTAAAATTACGGCAATCGTCGAAAGCACCACGCCTTCGGCAGCGGGCCGTTCCAACCCGCGCAGCACTGGTCTATGCTGTCCGGGAAGTCATGGATGGACTAGGTGTCGCAGGCAGTCTTCATTCGCGAAACTCTGGTGCAGCGGATCGTCGGATCGTCCCACGCGGTCGTCGTGCTCGAAGCGCCGGCCGGCATGGGAAAATCCGTGCTGCTGCGGCAGGTTGCTGCGCGATCCGGTGCGCCCGTCCATGTCGGTCTCACGCCGCCAATGCCCCGCGACGGGCTTTCGCTCTGGGACATACCACCCTACGGCATTCCGGAGCCGCTGCCGGAACACCTCTTTGCCGACGGACGACGCATTGTCATCGCCAAGCGGCCCGGCGTTCAGCTGGCGGGCCTGACCCGTGCCTTTGCCTATGGTCACGCAACGCTTCTCGACGGCCGCGCACTTCTCCTCGACCGCAGCGAAGCCGTGGAGGCGTTCGGCCGCCAGCGTGCCGAGGCAGTGCTTTCCGAGACTGGAGGCTGGCCGCTTGCGGCGTTCAACGGCGAGCATATTGCCGATCTCGCCGAGTTCATGCAGGCTGAGATTCTGGACCACGCCTTGCCGGAGGAACTGGTCGACCTCAAGCATCTCCTGGCCGGGGGCAGCGTGCCCGCCCGACTGGAGAACCGGCTGCTGCCGTTTGCGCGACCCGGGGCGAACCACCGGCTGGAACTCACCCTGCGCCGCTGGCCGGAGGCACTCGGGCGCGCGCTGGACAACGTGATCGCCGCTCACGTGCAAACGGCCGGTGGCGCAAAGGCAGTCGCCGGGGCCTATGCCGCCCACGGACGGGTTGTGGAAGCGATCACGACCTTCCAGTCCGCCGGCCTGCTCGACAGCGCGCTCCAGCAATTCAATCGCTCGGGCGGCCTGTTCTTCACCTATTACCACGGGCCGGCGGCATTCGACCGGGTGCTGGCCGGCTTCCCGCCGAGCTTTGCCCATCAGAGTGAGATCCTCGTCCTGTCGCTGGCGTTGCAGGCGCTGAAGCGAGGCGACGTCTCGCGAGCGCGGCGCCTGCTGATCGACCGTTTCGGCGACCTTGCGCACGACTTCGACGCCGTCTTCAATTCCCGTTCGATCTTTTCCCGCGAGTTTCGGGAGTTCCGGTTCCTCATGCTGATCTACGAGGACTATCAGTTCACCGAGGAGATGCTGGCGGCTCTTTTCCGACTGAATGCGGAGTTTCCGGCCGACGCGCACCTGTTTCGGGGCAGCTTCTACAACTCCGTCCTCGAGTTCTACATCCGACGGCGACGCTTCGCCGAGGCCGAGGAGGTTGCCCAGCGGGCGATGCACCACTATGCGGCAGCGGGCTCGCCGATGTTGTGCTTCTATATAAGCCTGCATCAGGCGATGATCGGCCTGATCAAGGGCGACACGCTGACGGCGCGCAAACACGCGGCCCTCGCCGCCAAGTCGCTCAGCGAAGTGACCTTCGAGACGCCGAACGACGCCCGGCTGCAGCTTTTGCTCGAAGCCTGCATCGAATACGAGGGCGGTCGGGCGGAGCCGCTGGCGCGCTTCCTCAACACCGAGATCGACGATTTCTCGCATGGGGAGATTTGGCCGAGCCTGATGGAATTCACTCTGCTCTACGGCAGCCAGGCCATGGCGACCCATTTTTCCTTGCTCGCTGCACGGGGCTTTCTCGATCGCTGGCGCGTGTATCAGATATCCAATCTGCAGTTCCAGGCAATGGTCAGCATCCGCGAAGCCGTGGTGCTGCAGAATGCCAATCGCTGGTCGGAGGCAAGTCTTCGCCTCCAGGATCTGCCCTCGGCGATCGACCGTGCTTCGATCCTTGCCGCGCCGGAACGGCTCGAGCATATTTTCGATCGCGACGAGATCGGCCTGTCTCTCGTGTGGCTGCGCCAGATGCTGCACGAACAGCCGGATCTTCCCGCGCTCGAACGCGCGCTCGAACACGCCCATGCCAATCTCAACGTCACCGACCGCCAGAGACAAGCCGTCGGCATCTGGCTCGCCTTTCTTTACAAGCGCAAGCAGGACCTGACGCGAACGCGGGCGCTGCTGCTCAGGATCTTCGAGGATGCGGCCCGGCTCGGCTCCATCGCCCCGCTTGCCGAAGAGCGGCTTTTTCTGGGCGAGCTCATCGAGAACAAGCGGATCGGCGAGTTCCTGTCCGCCTCGGCGCCGGCGCGTCAGGTCATCCGCAAGCTCCGGGACAGCGGTCATCTCGCGGCCCTGTCCGGCATTCGCAGCGAACTGTCGCGGCGTGAAAACAAGATCCTGGTCATGATTTCCGAAGGCGCCGCCAACAAGGCCATCGCCAGCATGCTCGGCGTCAGCGAGGCGACGGTGAAGTTCCATCTCGGCAATGTCTACCGCAAGCTCGGCTGCAAGAACCGGCAGCAGGCGATTAGCACCGCCCGGGCGGCGGGGATCGTCGGCTGATCGCTACCTGTCGCCAGACGCCCGCTCAACCCGGGTCAAGCAGCTGATAAAACCTAGACCATTTAGGCAAAAACCTAGACTTGTCGGCCATTGTCACCGGCAGGACCGCCATGCATTCTTCCTTTCACCGGTGAGCCTGAGGCTTTGTCGGAGAAAATGACGGTCCGGATGCGGGCCGCGCGGGAACTCGTTTCAACTGGGAGACAGCATGAGCAAGCTCAGGATTTTCGCATCCACCGCCATCGCGGCCTTGATCGCCGGCAGCGCCGGCCTCGCCTCGGCCCGGGCCGAGAATATCGTCACAATGAATACCGTGCAGATCTTCGGGACGATCGATCCGGCCAAGATCTCCGACTACACTGACTACATGGCGGCGGTGAACCTCTATGACGGCCTGATCTCGGTCGACTCCAAGGGCAACCTGATCCCGGAATTGGCCGAGAGCTGGACGGTGTCCGACGATGCCAAGGAAGTGACCTTCAAGCTGCGCGCCGACGCGAAGTTCTCCGACGGCACGCCCGTGACGGCCGCCGATGTGGTCTACTCTGTCGACCGGCTGCTTCGGATCAACCAGGGACCGGCGACCATGTTCATCGGCATTCTGACGCCCGGGTCGGTCACGGCCGTCGACGACCACACCGTCAAGTTCACGCTTGCCAAGACCTTCTCGCCGTTCCTGACGACCGTTCCAGCCATCTTCATCGTCAACTCCAAGGTCGCTGAGGCCAACAAGGGCTCGGACGACGGCCAGACCTGGTTCGCGACCAATGTCGCCGGCGCCGGCGCCTATACGCTCAAGGAGTGGGACCGTGGCGCGAAGATGACGATCGTCCGCAACAAGGACTACTACAAGGGCTGGGGCGAGGGCGCGATCGACGAGGTCCGCTGGATCATCACCAACGACGAAGCGACAGTGCGTTCGCTGGCGGCGTCCGGCGAGTTGACGATGACCAGCCAGTTCCAGTCGCCCGAGACCTACAAGGCGCTCGAGGGCATGGGCCGGTTCAACATCGTCACCCAGCCCACCGGCACCGCCTTCTACCTGAAGCTCAATTCCAAGGTCGCGCCGACAGACGACATCCATATTCGCCGCGCCATCGCGCTCGCCACCGACTACAAGACCATCCGCGAAGTCATCTTCCCGGGTGGCGAGATGAACGGCCCGCTGCCGGCGGCCTTCGCGGCTTTCCATGATGCCTCGATCCCGGCGCCGACCTATGATCTCGAGGCCGCCAAGGCCGAGGTCGCCAAGTCGAAATATGCCGGCGCGCCGATCGAGATCACGCTCGGCTATGTTGCCGGTACCAAGTTCGAGGAGGAGATCAGCCTTCTCATGCAGGCCAATCTCGAGCAGATCGGCTTCAAGGTAACCCAGCAGGCCGATCCCTGGAACCGCATCACCGAGATTGCCGGCAAGGTCGAGACGACTCCCACGGTCAACCAGATCTTCTTCGGACCGACCTATCCGTCGCCGGATTCGATGTTCTACAGCCAGTATCACTCGAAATCGGCGGGTACCTGGATGTCGATGGAATGGATCAACGATCCCGCGGTCGACAAGCTGATCGACGATGCGCGCTCCACCGGCGATACGGCCAAGCAGGCCGAGATCTACAAGGAATTGCAGAAGAAGCTCGTCGACATGCAGTCGGATGTCTACCTGCTGACGCAGAACGTCCAGCATGCCATGGACAAGTGCCTGACCGGCTTCAACGCCGTGCCGATGCAGTCCTTCGACTACGACTTCACCCGCTACAGCTGGACCTGCAAGTAAGGCTTTCCCCCCGGTCCCCCTTACCGGGACCGGTCTTGGCAGTGCGGGTCGCGCCATCCCTGCGACCTGCCCTGCCCTTTCCACCCAAACTTGATACGCGCAACGTGGAGCGCCGCAGTTGGAATTCCTCCTTTTCCTAGGCCGGCGGGTTCTATGGTCGATTCTGGTCCTTGTCGGGCTGTCGATCGTCATCTTCGCCATTGCCCGCGGCATGCCCGGCGATCCGGCGCGGCTGGCGCTCGGGCCGCGCGCCACGCAGGAACAGGTGGACGACCTCAACCGCAAGCTCGGCCTCGACCGGCCGCTCTACGAGCAATATGGCATGTTCGTCTCCGGCCTCGCCCGCGGCGATCTCGGCCGATCGCTTCTGACGGAGCGCCCGGTCAACGACGACATCCGCGACACGTTCGCGGCGACCTTCGAACTGGTGCTGGCCACCATCACGATCGCCTTCGTCGTCGGCGTGCCCCTCGGTGTCGCCGCCGCCCGCTGGAAGGACCGTTGGCCCGACAATGCGGTGCGCATCATTGCGATCGTATCGGCAGTCACGCCCAGCTTCTTCCTGGCGCTCTTGCTGCAGATCTTGGCTGGCTATGTGCTCCACATCCTGCCCACCACCGGTCGCCTGCCGCCGAATATGGGCTTCGTCGCCAATTATACCGGCCTGGTGACGATCGACTCGATCCTGTACTGGCGCTGGGACGTGTTCGGCGAGGCGTTGCGCTACCTGTTGCTGCCGGCCTTGGCACTGGGGGCGGCGACCATGGGCCAGATTGCCCGCATTACCCGCGCCTCGATGATCGATGTCTCCAGCCAGGACTATATCGAGGCGGCGCGTGCCTTCGGCGTGCCGGAGCGCCTGCGCGTCTTCAAATACATGCTGCGCCCCGCCTTCGTGCCGCCGCTGACGATCTCGGGTCTGGAATTTGCCTCGCTGATCGGCAATGCCTTCGTTGTCGAGCTGGTCTTTGCCTGGCCGGGCATGGCGGCCTATGGCGTGCGCACCATTTTGCAGAAGGACCTCAACGCCGTCATGGGCGTGGTCATCGTATCCGGCGTGTTCTTCGTGGTCGTCAACCTCTTGATCGACGTGGCCGTCGGCTTCGTCGACCCGCGCGTCCGTATCAGGGGGCGCCGCTGATGGCCGACTTCGAGACCGTCGCGACCGAGCCGGTCAGGCTTTCCAACGCCTATCAGAACTGGTACCGCTTCTCGCGCAACCCGACCGCCGTCGTCGGTGCTGCCATCGTCATCCTCTGCATCCTGGCCGCGATCTTCGCGCCCTATATCACGCCCTATCCCGAGCATGTGGGCGCGGTCGTGAATTTTCGTGCCCGCCATCTGCCGCCGTCAGGCGAATACTGGTTCGGCACCGACAATGTCGGTCGCGATCTTTTCACCCGCACCATTTTCGGCATGCGCATCTCGCTGCTGCTCGCGCTCGTCGTGCTCGGCACGGCGGTGCCCCTTGGCACGGTGCTCGGCCTGCTCGCCGGCTATTTCGGTGGCTGGACCGAGACGATCATCATGCGGCTGACCGATATCGCGCTCGCCATCCCGCCGCTCGTCATGGCGCTCGCCGTCGCCGCCGTGCTGTCGCCGGATCTCATCAATTCCATGCTGGCCATCGCCGCGCTCTGGTGGACCTGGCATACGCGGCTCATCTATTCGATCACGCGCCAATTGCGCGGCCAGGAATTCGTCGAGGCGGCGGAGACACTGGGAGCGTCGAAGTTCCACATCCTGTTTCGCGAGATCCTGCCCAATTGCGTCTCGGCGCTGGCGGTGAAGACCTCACTCGATTGCGGCTTCGTCATCCTGGTCGGGGCCTCGCTTTCCTTCCTGGGCCTCGGCATCCAGCCGCCGACGCCGGATCTCGGTACGATGGTATCGCAGGGCGCGGCCTTCCTGCCCGACTACTGGTGGGAGTCGGTGCTGCCGGGATTCGCGATCCTGTTCGTCGCGCTGGGCTTCAACCTGCTCGGCGACGGGCTCCGCGATCTCTTCGACGTGCAGGAGGTCCGATGAGCGACGCTCTGCTCTCCGTCCGCGATCTCTCCGTCGAGTTCTCGACCTATGGCCGCATCAACAAGGTGCTGCATGGCGTATCGCTCGACGTGCCCGCCCATTCCCAGGTGGCGCTCGTCGGGGAAAGCGGCTCCGGCAAGACCGTGACCATGAAGGCGATCATGGGGCTGCTGCGCGAGCCGCCGGCAAGGATCACCTCGGGCCGCATCCTCTATGACGGGGCCGATCTCCTGACCATGGCCCCCGCCGAGCGGCTCAAGCTGCGCGGCACGGCGATGTCGATGGTGTTCCAGGACCCGATGAGTTCGCTCAATCCGGTGTTCACCATCGGCGACCAGATGGGCACCATTCTCAAATATGCCGACAAGCGGCTGGGCCGCGCGCGCAACGGCCGCGCGCGCATGGCCCGGGTGCACGAGGTCCTCGAGCAGGTCCGAATGCGCGATCCGGAGCGTGTCACCGGTTCCTATCCGATCGAGCTGTCGGGTGGCATGCGCCAGCGCATCCTGATCGCCATGGCTCTGCTCAGTGAGCCGAGACTGCTGATCGCCGACGAGCCCGGCACCGCGCTCGACGTGACCACCCAGGCCCAGATCCTCAAGCTGCTCAAGGATCTCGTCGAGGCACGCGGGCTGGCGCTCCTGATGATCACCCACAATCTCGGAGTGGTGCGCGAAACCTCGAACCAGGTCTATGTGATGAACAAGGGCGTCGTGGTGGAGCAGGGGCCCACGGCGGAGATCTTCAGCGCGCCGAAGGACCAATATACGCGCGATCTGATCGCGGCCGTGCCGCGTCTCACCGGCGGCATGCAGTTCGGAAATTCGGGGGCGAGGCCATGAGCGCGCCGATGCTCGAAATCCGCAACCTCGTCAAGGTCTTCCCTATCCGCAACGGTTTCGGGCGCCAGACCGGCGAAGTGCGTGCCGTGGACGATGTGAGCTTCTCGATCGACCGCGGCGCGGTTTATGGCCTTGCAGGCGAGAGCGGGTCGGGAAAATCCACCATTGCCCGGATGATCATGGGGCTGGAAACGCCCACATCCGGCGAGATCCGGATCGACGGTGAAAGCGTCGCGCAGGGCGCCCGGATCCATGGCAAACGCGTGCAGATGGTGTTCCAAAATCCGGGTTCGTCGCTCAACCCGCGTCGCACGGTCGGCCAGTCGATCGCAGTGCCGCTCGACGCGCACGGCCATACGGCATCGGGCCGCCGGCAACGCATATCCGAACTCCTGGAAATGGTGCAGCTTCCGGCCGGTTTCGCCGAGCGCTTTCCGCACGAACTGTCCGGCGGGCAGAAGCAGCGCGTGGCGATCGCCCGCGCGCTCGCCGTGGCCCCGAAGCTCGTGGTGCTCGACGAGCCCACCTCGGCACTGGATGTTTCGGTCCAGGCGCGGGTGATCGACCTCCTGGTCGATCTCGGTCACCGACTGGACCTGACCTTCCTGTTCATCTCGCACGACCTCAGCCTGATGCGAAACTTCGCCAGCCGGGTCGGAGTGCTCTATCGCGGAAAGATCGTCGAGACCGGCCCGACGGCGCAGGTCTTCGTGGATCCGCAGCACGACTATACGCGTCTGCTTCTCGCCTCGGTCCCCGTGATTTCCGAGGACGAGGAGGCGATGCGACCCAAGATTCCGCTGATCGACGGTGAGATTCCGACGGCCGAGAAGCTCATCGAACTCAGGCGCTCCGCTGCCGGTCACGCGTCGAATGCCAACAAGCCTTCAAGTGAGGAACATCCGAGATGATTAGAATCGGGATCGACGTCGGCGGCACCAATACAGATGCCGTCGTGATGGACGGCAACACGGTTGTCGCGGGCGTGAAGTCGGCCACCACGGCCGATGTGATGAGCGGCGTCGTCAATGCGCTGAAAGATGTGCTCGCCGCGTCCGGCATGGACGCCCGTGCGATCGACGTCGTCATGATCGGGACGACACATTTCACCAATGCCGTGGTGCAGCGACGGGATCTTGCCCAGACTGCCGCGGTGCGCCTCGGTCTTCCGGCCACGGCGTCGCTGCCGCCGATGGTGGACTGGCCGGACGACCTCAAGTCGGCGATCGGCAACCACAGTTGGCTCGCCCATGGCGGCAACGAGTTCGACGGTCGTGTGATCTCGCCGCTTGACGAGCAGGAACTCGTCGGCATCGCCAGCGAGATCAAGGCCAGGGGCATCAACACGATCGCGATCACCTCGGTCTTCTCGCCGGTGTCGAACGAGTTCGAGAAGAAGGCCGGCGCGATCTTCGCGCGCGAGATTCCCGGCGCCCATATCACGCTTTCGAGTGAGATCGGCCGCATCGGCCTGCTCGAGCGCGAGAACGCGGCGATCATGAATGCCTGCCTGCGTGATCTGTCGGCGCATGTCATCGAGGCTTTCCGCAAGGCGATATCGGAGACCGGCATCAAGGGCCGCTTCTTCCTGACCCAGAACGACGGCACGCTGATGGATGCGGCCTTCGCGGAGCAGTTCCCGGTGCTGACCTTCGCCTCCGGCCCGACCAATTCGATGCGCGGCGCGGCCTTCCTGTCGGGCGTGCAGGATGCCATCGTCGTGGATATCGGAGGGACGACCTCGGATGTCGGGTCGCTGCAGAAGGGCTTTCCGCGCCAGGCGACGGTCGCCGTCGAAGTGGGTGGCGTGCGCACCAATTTCCGCATGCCAGACGTCTTCTCGATCGGCCTTGGCGGCGGTTCGCTGGTCGTCGACGGCCCGGATGGCGTCAAGGTCGGCCCGACCTCGGTGGGTTACCGGATCAAGAGCGAGGCATTGATCTTCGGCGGTTCGACCCTCACCACGACCGACGTGACGGCTGCCGCCGGCGGTGTGGATCTGGGTGACAGGTCGAAGGTCGCCCATCTCGGCAAGGAACTCATCGACCGGACGCAGGCAAAGATCCTCGCCATGCTGGAGGATTGTGTCGAGCGGTCGCGGCTGTCACCGGAGCCGCTTCCGGTCATCGTTGTGGGCGGCGGTTCGATCCTGGTCAGCGGCCCGATCGGCGGGCTGGAGGTGATCAAACCCAATCATTTCGGTGTCGCCAATGCCGTCGGCGCGGCGATCGCCCAGGTCTCGGGCGAGATCGACCGGGTCTATGCGCTGGCCGAAATCGGCCGCGACCAGGCGCTTGCGGATGCGAAGTCGCGGGCCGTCGATGCGGCGGTGGCGGCGGGTGCGCTTAGAGAAAGCGTCGAGATCGTCGATGTCGAGGACGTGCCTCTCGCCTATCTGCCGGGCAATGCGACGCGGGTTCGCGTCAAGGCCGTCGGCGAATTGCATATCGGAGGCGCGCAGAATGCCGCGTGATTTCAAGATTCTCGAAGAGGCCGACCTGCAGCCGCTGGCGCTCGGCGCGGCCCTGCTTGGAACCGGTGGCGGCGGCAATCCCTATATTGGCATGCTACGGACACGCGAACTGATCCGCAAGGGCGCCAGGATCGAGATCATGCCGCTCGAGGCGCTCGCCGACGATGCCTGGGTCGGCGAGGTGGGCGGCATCGGCGCCCCGGTCGTCGGCGTCGAAAAGGTCGAGGAAGGCGGCGAATGCCACCGCGCCATGATGGCGGTCGAGGAGACCGCCGGGGTGAAGATGTCGGCGGTGATCTCAGCGGAGATCGGCGGCGCCAATTCCATGGAGCCGATCATCGTTGCGGGCCTCGCCGGCCTGCCGGTGGTCGATGGCGACGGCATGGGCCGCGCCTTCCCCGAAGTGCAGATGACCACCTTCTTCATTTACGGCGCCAAGCCGGCGCCGGCGGCAATTGCCGACGACAAGGGCAATGTGGTGGTCTTCAAGGACATGGTCGACATGTTCTGGCTCGAGCGCTTCGCTCGTGACGTGTCGGTCGGGATGGGTGCCGGCGCTGGATTCGCAGTGGCGCCGATGCGCGGCGATTTCATCCGCCGGACCGCGGTTCCGGGCACTGTCACCCAGGCGATCGGCATCGGCCGCACGGTTCTCAACGCCCGCGCGAAACACCAGAACGTGGTCGAGCGGATCGTCGAGGAGACAGGCGCCAAATTGTTCTTCACTGGCAAGATCTCCGACATCGAGCGGAACCTGGTCGGCGGTTTCGCCCGCGGCAAGGCGAAGATCGTCGGCGTCGGCGACTGGACCGGGTCTGAGGCTGAAATTGCGATCCAGAACGAGAACCTCGTGCTCTGGGTCGACGGCGAGCCCGTCATCATGGTCCCCGATCTCATCATGAATCTCGAACTCGAGACCGGCGAGCCGATCACCACCGAGATGCTGCGTTACGGCCAGCGGGTCGCCGTGATCGGATTGCCGGTGCACGACCTGATGAAGACCCCGCGCGCGCTCGACATCGTCGGACCCGCTGCATTCGGTTACCCGGAACTTACCTTTAAACCGCTCTGACGGAGGCTGAGATGAAAGTCCTGCGCACGGTCTATGCCGAGGACATGGAAGATATCGCCATCGGCGGCGCGATTCTCGGGACCGGCGGCGGCGGCGATCCCTATGTCGGTAAGCTGATGGCGCAGCAGGCGATCCGCAAGCATGGCCCGGTAAAGATTGTCGATGTCGAGGACCTCGCCGACGACGCTCTCGTCGTGCCCGTCTGCATGATGGGTGCACCGACCGTCATGACCGAGAAGCTGCCACAGGGCGACGAGCTGATGACAGCCTTCCGCCAGCTCGAGCAGCTGCTGGGCCGCAAGATCGATGCCGTGCTCTGCGGCGAGGCGGGCGGGGTCAATTCCACCACTCCCTTCGTGGTGGCAGCGGCGTCGGGGCTGCCGCTCGTCGACGGCGACGGCATGGGCCGGGCCTATCCCGAGCTGCAGATGGTGACCTTCACCATGCACGGCGTCTCGGCGACCCCGATGGTGCTCTGCGACGACAAGGGCAATTCCATCGTGCTCGAGACCGTCAGCAATGCCTGGACCGAGCGGCTGGCACGTGCCGCGACGGTCGAGATGGGCGGCTCGGCGCTGCTCGCCTTCTATCCGATGGATGGCAAGACGGCGAAGAAGGCGGTGGTGCGCGGGACGCTGACGCTCTGTGCCAATCTCGGCCTGGCGCTCCGGGAGGCTCGAGCGGCGCATGTCGAACCGGTTGCAACGATTGTCGACATGCTGGGCGCGAGCGTGATCTTCCATGGCCGGGTCAAGGATATCGACCGACGGACGGTGGGTGGCTTCGCCCGCGGCAGCGCCTGGTTCGACGGCGTCGAGGACTGGAAGGGCCACAGTTTCAAGCTCGACTTCCAGAACGAGTTCCTGATGGCGGAGCGCGACGGGGAGATCCTCGTAACGACGCCGGAGCTGATCACGCTGCTGGAGGCCGACAGCGGCAACCCTGTGACGGCGGACTCGCTGAAATACGGGCTGCGGCTGATGGCGCTCGCCTTTCCCTGCAATCCGCAATGGCGGACGCCCGAGGGCATTGCCCTCGTCGGCCCGCGCTATTTCGGCTATGACGTAGACTACAAGCCGTTCGCCTTCGGATGATTCCGCGCACCCGGCCCGCTTTCCCGCGATCGCAGGCCCGGCGGTCTTCCGCAGAGACGCCGCCGGACAGACCGGCGGCGCTCGGGTCGGGGTGACTCAGAGGTCGAAATTGGTCGGCAGGATCACGACGTCGCGGATTGTGACGTTCCGGGGCCGCGTCAGCATGAAGATGATGGCGTCGGCGACTTCCGAGGGTTCGATCAGGCTACCGCTCTCCTTGGCCTTGCGGAGATTCTCTTCCGGCCAGTCCGCGAGCAGGGCCGAGATGACCGGTCCTGGAGAGACCGAGCCGACGCGGATGCCCTTGGTGTTGACCTGGCGGCGCACGGTCTGGACGAAGCAGGTCATGGCCCATTTGGAGGCGGCGTAGACTGGCTCCCAGGGTGTTGGGAAGTGGCCGGCGACGGAACTGGTGACGACAATGTCGCCAGACCCCCGTGCGATCATGTGCGGCAGCACGTCGTGGACGTTCTTCATCACCGCGTTAACATTGAGGTTGAGCATCCTGTCGATGGCCGCGGTGTCCGCATCCACGAGGTCGCCACCGATATAGGTGCCCGCATTGGCATGGAAGATGTCGAGCTGGCCGGTGAGCTTTTCGATCGAGGTCATCAGGGATGCGCAGCTCGCCGGATCGAGGAGATCGATGACGAGCGGCAGGGCAGCGCCGCCGAGTTCGGCGCAGGTCTTGTCCAAGGCCCTCGCGTCGCGATCGACCAGGATCACACGTGCGCCTTCCGCGATCAGCGCGCGCGTGGTCGCAAGGCCGATGCCGGATGCGGCACCGGTTACGGCGGCAACTTTTCCGGTGAGGTGTTGGGTCACTGTGGTCTCCTCTGCATTGAACCCGTTCGCCGAAGCGGTGGGTCAGCCTCCCTGGCGTGCTTGGAAAGCGCATGACCATATCCCCGGTCGTGGCTTCCGCTGCGCGCGGCACCCTTCTGGATTACCAGATCCTCGGTGCCCATGCCTATTCGTCCGACTGGTTTTTCTTGAACGGTCGGGTATCGCCTCCATCGTTTCGAGATTGATGTCGCGCGGTGCCCGCGTCAGGTTCGGTTTTTTTAGGCGCACTAAAAAAATCCCGTTGACAAGCCGCCGTATCGCCGCCAATCTTTGAAGTAATACTAAAAAGAGGTGGGACGTGAAGGCGAGGGAAATCGCGCAATCGACGGCGGCCGAATCCGAGCTCGATCTCGGCGAGCGGCTACGCAACCGCCGCAAGGCACTGAAGCTGACGCTTCAGGACGTTGCCGATCGTGCCGGCTTTTCCGTTGGCTTTATCTCGCAGATCGAACGCGGCATCACGGTCCCTTCGCTGGTATCGCTGGTCGCGGTCTGCCGCGCGCTGCAGGTGGAAATCTCGGACTTCCTAAAGCAGCCGGCCGGCAATCCGGTGACCCGGCATGACAATCGTCAGGTCTATGGTCTCGCCCGCGACGGCCAGAGCGCCGTGACCTACGAGCGCCTCTCCGCTTCATTTCCCGGAAACGTGCTGCATTCCACCCTCATTCATGAGCCGCCCGGCTTCCGCAGCGAGCCGATGAGCCACGAGGGCGAAGAGATCTTCTTCATCGTCAAGGGCGAGCTGACGCTCGAACTGGATGGTGAACGGATGATCCTGCAGGCGGGGGACACGGTGCATTTTCCATCCACCCGCACCCATGTGACATGGAACCACACGACCGAGCCGACGACAATCTTCCACACCTGTACGATGGATGTGTTCGGCGACGGCGCGGAAAAGGGAGATCCGAAGACCAGCCTGGCGGTGAACCGGGCAGTCCATCGGCGCAGTGCACCAAAACGGCCCAAAATCATCAAGGGGAACAAGACATGATGACGAGATACAGCCTGCTGACCGCGGCCTTCCTGGCCGCTGCCTCCATCCATTCCTACGCGTCGGCGGAAACCGTTCTGCGCGTCGACGAAGTCCCGGTCGGCGAGATCGATCCCGCCAAGGCGACCGACTATGCCGACAGCGTGCTGATGTTCAATCTCTATGACACGCTTGTCATCCCCAAGCAGGGGCAGCCGGGTTACGATCCGTTCCTGGCCACCGGCTGGGAGTCCGACGGAAAGACCTATACGTTCAAGCTTCGCACTGACGTCAAGTTCCAGAGCGGCAATCCGGTGACGGCGGAGGACGTCGTCTTCTCCCTCGATCGCATGAAGGCGCTCGGCCAGGGGCTTTCCTATCTCTTCACCAATGTCGAGAAGGCCGAGGCCGTCGACGCGGCAACCGTCAAGTTCACGCTGAAGGAGCCCTATGCTCCCTTCGTCTCGTCTCTGACCCGCCTGCCCGTCATCGACAAGACGCTGGTCATGGCAAATCTCGGCGAGGGAACCGGCGACATGAAGGATTGGGGCCAGGCCTATCTGTCGGGCCATGCCGCAGGCTCCGGCGCCTACAAGCTCGTCTCGCACAATCCGCAGGAAGAAACCGTGATGGCCAAGAATTCGGCCTATTTCCTGCCGATTTCGGCCAAGGCGCCCGACACCGTCCGCTATCGCTACGGCCTCGAGGCCGCGACGGTGCGGACGCTGATCGCCCAGGGCGAGCACGACATTTCCTCGCAATGGCTGCCGCCGGAGGTGCTGAAGTCGATCGCCGCCGATGGCGGCCAACTGCTCACCGAGAAGGGCACCAGCGAGTTCTACATCAAGATCAACACCGCCAAGCCGCCCTTCGACGACGTCAATTGCCGGCTGGCCGTGACCTATGCCTTCGACTATTCCGCCGGCATCCAGATGGTGGCGGTCACCGACCAGGTCTCGCAGGGTTCGCCCGCAACCGGCGCGCTGCCGGTCGGCCTGCTCGGCTCGCTGCCGGCCGACCAGACCATCCAGAAGGACATGGCCAAGGCGAAGGACTATCTCTCCAAGTGCAAATACAAGCCCGAGGAGATGAATGTGGAGCTTTCCTGGATCGGCGAAGTGCCGCTCGAAGAGCGTTTCGCCCTCCTCATGCAGGCGAATTTCTCCGAGCTCGGCATCAAGTCCGAAGTCAAGAAAGTGCCGTGGGCGCTGTTCACCGAGCAGGTGACCAAGCCTGAGAATACGCCCAATATCAGCCAGGTCTTCGTCAACACCATGACCGGCGACCCCGATACGCTGCTTTACGGCATGTATCACTCCTCCGCCGCCGGCACCTGGATGTCGCCCGAATATCTGAAGGATGCCAAGGTCGACGAACTGCTCGACAAGGGCCGCACCGCACCGGACGCTGATCGCGCCGCCATCTACGAGGAGCTCAACAAGCGCCTCAAGGAACTGGCACCCTCGATCTATGCGCAGGACCAGACGGCGGTCTTCGCCGCCTCCAAGCGGGTCTCCGTGCCGGCGCTCAGCGATCCGAGCAAGGCTTTCGCACTTTCGGGCTTCGGCTTCACGTTCCGCCTGATGGAAATGAACGAGTAGAGCTAACACATCGGGAGGCTCACCCCTCCCAAACCCTCCCCACAAGGGGGAGGGCTTAATGCTCAGCCTTCGCCGTGCCTCAAGCAACGTTGCTACCCTCTGCATTGCTGCAATGGGTGAAAGCGCTGCCGCAGGTTAAGCCCTCCCCCTTTGTGGGGAGGGTTTGGGAGGGGTCTTGCCCCCCGCAACCGACGAAAGAAAGACCCTGGAATGCCGCCATTCGTCCGCCTTTTCGCGAAGCGGCTGGGAACCTCGCTGATCGTGCTTGTTGGCGTATCCCTGCTGATCTTCGCCATCGCCCGGGTGATCCCCGGCGACCCCGCCCGCATCGCGCTCGGCCCGAACGCGACGGCGGAGGCGGTGGCGGCCTTGCGCGACCGGCTTCATCTCAACGACAACTTCTTCACCCAGTACGGCTACTTCATCGCCGACCTCATGCGCGGCGATCTCGGCATTTCGCTCTACACCAACAGGCCGGTCATGCAGGACATCGCGCAGTTCCTGCCGGCGACGCTCGAACTGGTCATCGTGTCGGGCGTGATGATGGTGGCGCTCGGCGTGCCTCTCGGGGTTCTCTCTGCCCGGCATCGCGGCACCTGGATCGATCATGTCGTGCGGCTCGTCACCCTGCTCGGCGTCTCTGCGCCCGGCTTCGTCTGGGCCGTCATACTTATGCTGGTCTTCGCCTACTACATCCGCATCTTTCCGATCGCAGGACGCATCTCCGACGTCTACACGATCCCGCCCGCTACCGGCTTCATGCTGGTCGATACGCTTGTGGCGGGCAATTTCAAGGCCTTCGGCGATGCGGTCTGGCATATCGTGCTGCCCGCCTTCGCGCTTGCGCTCTCGGGCATTGGACAGGCGGCGCGGCTCGTGCGCTCCAACATGGTCGAGACCTACGACAAGCCCTATATCGAGATGGCCGAGGCCTACGGCTTTCCGGCCAAGCGGATCGCCAACCGCTATGCGCTCCGACCCTCGCTGATCCCGTCGCTGACGATCATCGGGCTGGATTTCGCGGCCATGCTCGGCAACGCCTTTCTGGTCGAGGCCGTCTATGCCTGGCCGGGCCTGTCGCGCTACGGGGTCGCGGTCATCCTGCGCAAGGATCTCAACGCCATTGTCGGCACGGTGCTCTTGATTTCGGCGATCTTCCTCATCGTCAACCTCGTCGTGGACCTGCTGGTGTCGATCATCAATCCGCGCATCCGCCTGTCGCAGAGGGCCGGCTGATGAAGACCTTGCTCGTTCTGACCCGCAATCCGCTGTCGCTTGCCGGCCTCGTGCTCGTGGCGATCGTCGTGCTGTCCGCCATCTTCGCCGATTTCATCACGCCGTTTCCCGCCCATGTCGGTTCTGTCGTCGACTTCACCAACTTCAACAAACCGCCGCACTGGCCGAACATATTCGGCACCGACCTCGTCGGCCGCGATCTCTTCACCCGCGTCGTCTATGCCTATCGCATCTCGCTGATCCTCGGCGTCGTGGTTCTGGCGCTCGCGGTGCCGGTCGGCGTCGCGATCGGGCTCGCCGCCGGCTATCTCGGCGGCTGGACCGAATATCTCCTCATGCGGCTCACCGACGTCTTCCTGTCGATCCCGCCGCTCGTGCTGGCCATGTCGATGATGGGCTTGCTCGCGCCGACGCTCACCAACGGCATGATCGCGGTCACCGTGATGTGGTGGCCCTGGTACACGCGCCTCGTCTACAACATCGTGCGCTCCGAGAAGGAGGAGGGCTACGTGCTCGCCGCCGAGATCATCGGGGCGTCGCGGATGCACATCATGTTCCGCGAGATCCTCCCCAATTGCGTGCCCTCGATCGTCACCAAGATGACCCTCGATTTCGGTTTCGTCATCCTGATCGCCTCGTCGCTCTCGTTTCTCGGCCTGGGCGTGCAGCCGCCGACCCCCGACCTCGGCTCGATGGTGGCGGAGGGCGCCAAGTACCTGCCGGACAGCTGGTGGCTGACCGTGTTCCCCGGCCTTGCCATCCTCGTCGCCGTCTTCGGCTTCAACCTGATCGGCGATGCGCTGCGCGAAATCCTGGGGGTCGACCAATGACCACGCCGACGCTCCGCATCGACAATCTGAAGCTCGGCTTCAAGAGCCATCGCGGCATGGTCGAGGTCCTGCACGGCATTTCGCTGCATATCGGCCGCGGCGAGAAGGTGGCGCTGGTCGGCGAATCCGGATCGGGCAAGTCGGTCACCGCCCGCATCGTGCTCGGCATGCTGCAGGCGCTGAAGAGCGCGCGGATATCGGGCACGCTCGAATTCGAGGGCACCAACCTCGAAACACTGAAGCCCGCCTCCCGGCATGCGCTCCGCGGCACGCGGATGTCGATGATCTTCCAGGATCCGACCTCGTCGCTCAATCCGGTCTACACGATCTTCACACAGTTCCACGAGGTGCTCAGGCGCGCCGAGCCGGGTATCGCCACCGAACAGGCGCGGCAGAGGGCGATTTCGGCGCTGTCGGACGTCTCGATCGCGGAGCCGGACCGGGTGCTGGATTCCTATGCCTTCCAGCTCTCGGGCGGCATGAACCAGCGGGTAATGATCGCGATGGCGCTGGTCAACAATCCCTCCCTGCTTCTGGCCGACGAGCCCGGCACCGCGCTCGACGTCACCGTGCAGGCGCAGACGCTCAGGCTGATGTCGGAACTCGTCGAGAAGCACCGGACGTCGGTCCTGTTCATCTCGCACAATCTCGGGGTCGTCAGGGAATTCGCCGATCGGGTCTATGTGATCTACAAGGGCAACATCGTCGAGCAGGGGCCGACGGACGCGCTCTTCGCCGATCCGCGCCACCCTTATACACGGGCGCTGCTCTCGGCCGTGCCGCGCATCACCGGCGGGGGCATTCCCGATATCGAGGACGATCCGGCGCGGTTTCTCGAACCGCTCGTCGCCCATCCGGGCGCGAGCGAGAAGGAACTTCTCGGATGAACGCGCTTCTCGAAGTCCGGAACGTCTCGAAGGCGTTCGATGTGGGCGGACACAAGGTCCGGGCGCTCGACGACGTGTCGTTCGACGTTCTCCAGGGGGAATGCCTGGCGATCGTCGGCGAATCCGGATCGGGCAAGTCCACCATTGCCAACATTATCCTTGGCATCTATGGCGCATCGGGCGGCGAGCTCATCTTCAGGGGCAAGCCGCTGCCTGACAGCCGCGACAAACCTCTGCGTCGCGCGATCCAGCTCGTGCAGCAGAACCCGCTTTCCTCACTCAACCCGCGCCGCTCGGTCGGCGCGTCGCTCAGGCTCGCGCTCGACGTCCACGATATCGGGCCGCGCGCCGGCCGGGCGCGGCGGGTCGAGGAACTCCTCGAGGAGGTCGGCCTGCCGGCCGCGTTCCGGACGCGCTCGCCCGCGGCTCTCTCCGGCGGCCAGCGCCAGCGCGTGGCCATCGCCCGGGCACTCGCCTGCCAGTCGGAGCTGGTCGTGCTCGACGAACCGACCTCGGCGCTCGACGTGCTTGTGCAGGCGCGCGTGCTGCGGCTGCTCGCCGAGCTCAAGGAGAGCCGCGGTCTGACCTATGTCTTCATCACCCACGACCTCTCGGTCGTGCGCAACATCGCCAGCCGTGTCGCCGTCTTCGAGCGCGGCCGGCTGGTGGAGATCGGCGAGACATCAGCGATCTTCGAACGACCCGAGCATCCCTATACGCGCCGGCTGATCGGCGCCGTGCCCGTGGTGAGCGGCGAGGAGGCCGCGCTCAGGGACCGCATCATGGAGAATGGACATGCCTGACTACTCATCCTTCGTCGCTGCCATCGAGGCCGACGGTACCGGGGCCGAACGCGCCTTCGCGGCGCTTGAAGCGCTCACCCGCGAGACTGTCGGTGTAAAGCTCTTCACCGTCATGACCGCCGACACCGAGAGCAAGGTGTCCGAGCGCGTCTATTCCAATATGCCCGACGCCTATCCGGTGTCGGGCACCAAGCCCTACAACGACACGCACTGGTCCGACATCACGCTCCGGGAAAAGCGCACCTTCGTCGCCAATACGATCGGGGAGATCGCCGAAGTGTTCGACGACCATCCGCTGATCCAGTCGCTCGGCTGCGAGAGCGTGATCAACGTGCCGATCATCGTCGGCGGCGCCGTGATCGGGACGATCAACTGCCTGCATGAAGAGGGCCATTACACGGAAGAGCGCGTGCGCGCCGCCGACGCACTCAAGCTGCCGGCGGCATTCTGCATGCTGCTTCACGACAAGTCCAAGGGGGAGAGCCGCGCATGAGCGGGAAGACAATCCGGGTTGCCACCGATGTCGGCGGCACATTCACCGATCTCGTCTGTTTCGAGACCGACCTTGCGACGGGCGTCTCGCGCGTCACCACCGCGAAGTCGGACACGACGCCGCCGAATTTCGAGGAGGGCGTGCTCAACGTCCTGGAGAAGGGCGGCGTTGACCCCGCCAGTGTCGATTTCCTCGCTCATGGCACGACCGTGGTCATCAACGCGCTGACCGAACGCAAGGGCGTCAAGGTCGGGCTGATCACCACCGAAGGCTTCCGGGATTCGCTCGAGATCGCCCGCGGAAACAGGCCGGATTTCTTCAACCTGCATTACGAAAAACCCGAACCCTTCGTGCCGCGCTATCTGCGTCGCGAGCTGCCGGGCCGGATGAACTATCACGGCGAGGAGTTGCGGCCGCTCGATCTCTCGGGCCTGCCCGACATTCTTGACGGTTTCCGGGCCGAGGGGGTGCAGGCGATCGCGATCTGCTTTCTGCATTCCTACGCCAACCCTTCGCACGAGCGGGCGACGATGGCGGAGGTCGGCCGGCTCTGGCCGGAGGTCGCGGTGGTGTCCTCGCACCAGATCACGCGCGAGTGGCGCGAATACGAGCGCACCAGCACGGCGGTGCTTTCGGCCTACGTCCAGCCGGCTGCGGAGCGCTATCTGCGGCGGCTCGAAAGCGGGCTCACTGCACGCGGCTTTGGCGGCAATCTCTTCATCATGCAATCCAATTGCGGCGTGGATTCGCTCGAGAGCGTGTCGAGAATACCGATCACCATGGTGGAATCCGGTCCTGCTTCGGGCTTCTGGGGCGCAGCCGAGCTCGGCAAGCTGATCGGCGAGCCCAATGTGCTGGCGCTCGACATCGGCGGCACCACCGCCAAGTGCTCGCTGATCGAGAATGGCGCGGTCAAGATCATGACCGACTACTGGATCGAGCGCGACAAGACGTCCGCCGGTTATCCGATCATGGTTCCTGTCGTCGATCTTGTCGAGATCGGCAATGGCGGCGGCTCGATCGCCTGGGTCGACGATTTCGGCAAGCTGCATGTCGGCCCGCAATCGGCCGGCGCCATGCCGGGACCGGCCGCCTATGGCCGCGGCGGCGACAAGGCCACGACGACGGATGCCAATCTCTGGCTCGGCCGCATCAACCGCGACTATTTCTGCGGAGGCAGCGTCGTGGCCGACATGGCTTCGGCCGAGGCGGCGCTTGAGCGCGTCGGCACGCGGCTCGGCGTATCGCCGGACGAGGTGGCGCGAGGAATCATCCGCATCGCCAACAACAACATGGTCAACGCCCTCAAGCTCGTGTCGCTCAACCGTGGCTTCGATCCGCGCGACTTCACGCTGGTGGCCTTCGGCGGCGGCGGAGGCATGCACGCCGTTGCGCTCGGGACCGAGCTCGGCGTCCGCAAGGTGGTGGTGCCGGCCGGTGCCTCGGTGTTCTCTGCCTGGGGCATGATGATGTCCGACTTGCGGCGAGACTACTTCGTGACCAAGCTCGCCGATCTGAAGCCCGGATCGGCAACCGAGATCGAAGCCGTCTTCGCCGAGGCCGAGGCGCTCGCCACCCGGCAGTTCGGCGAGGAGGGTGTCGACCGCGCCAAGATCCGCTTCGAACGCTACGGAAAGTTCCGCTACCAGAACCAGGAGCACACGACCGAAGTCCTGGTCGAGGGTCCGATCACCGATGCGCGTCTCGCCGATATCGAGACTGCTTTCCACGAAACCTACGAGCGGGAATATACCTACCGGCTCAAGGCGCCGGTCGAGCTGGTCGGCATCCATCTCGTGGCGTCCGCCGAGGTCGGGAAGCTCACGATGAAGGCGCAGCCGCTCGGCGGGGCGGATGCAGCGCCGGCCGTGAAGGGTCGCCGCGCCGTCGATTATGCCCTGGAAGGCGTTCATACGGCGACGATCTACGACGGTGAGACGCTCCGGCCGGGCATGGCTTTTGCGGGGCCGGCGGTCATCGAGGATCCCGGCACGACGGTCGTCATCCATCCCGGCAACCGGGTGGAGATCGACGGTTTCGGCAACATCCACATCCATCTCAAGGCTTGAGGAGAGACGCAAATGACGAGCTCATCCCACGACCCGATCACGCTCGAGATCATCCAGAATTCGCTGCAGGCCACCGCCGACGAGATGTTTGCCGCCATGCGTAAGACGGCGATGAGCTCGATCATCTACGAGGTGCTCGACATGGGCACCGGCATCACCGATGCGAAGGGCCAGCTCGCCTCGTCGGGCGCCGGCATTCCCGGCTTCATCGGCGTGCTCGACAAGTCGGTGAAGGTGCTGCTGGAGAAGTTCTCCAATCCGGGCGACATCGAACCGGGCGACGTCTTCATCACCAACGATCCCTATTGGGGCGGGGTGACGCATCTCAACGATCTCGTCGTCTGCATGCCTGTCTTCGCCGACGGCCGGATCATCGCCTGGACGGCCAATATCGCGCACAATTCCGATGTCGGCGGCAAGTCGCCGGGATCGCTTTCGGCCGATGCGACCGAGATCTTTCAGGAAGGACTCAGGCTGCCGGCGATCAAGATGATCGCCAAAGGCGAGCCGATCCCCGGCATCTTCGACATCATCACCGTCAACTCCCGCATGCCGGATTTCCTCGAAGGCGATCTCTGGGCAGCGATCGCCTCGGTCCGCATCGGCGCGAAGCGGCTCGCCGAGCTTGCCGACAAATACGGTGTCGCCACCTTCGAGGCGGCGATGGAGAGCTTCATGGATCACGGGGAGAAGATCGCGCTCGCCGAGCTCGCCAAGCTGCCGAAGGGAACGTTCGAGCTGACCGAGGAGCAGGACGACGGCCGGTTCTTCAATGTGAAGGTGACGATCTCGGACACGGAGTTCGTCATCGACCTGCGCGACAACCCTGATCAGGATGCGGGTCCCTCCAATGCCGGCCGCGACGATACGCTGGTCAGCATGCAGGTGATCTTCAAGGCGCTGACCGATCCGACCTCGCCCGCCAACGAGGGCTCGTTCCGGCCGCTCAAGGTGCTGACCCGCGAGGGGTCCTGCTTCCATGCCAAGGAGCCGGCCGCCGTGGGCTTCTACTACGAGATCGGCATCCGCGGCTACGACCTCGTCTGGCGGTGCCTCGCGCCGCATATCCCGGAGAAACTGCCTGCCGGGCATTTCTCATCGATCGCAGGCACCTTTATCGGCGGCATCCACCCCGATACCGGCCGGCAATACACGATCATCGAGCCGCAGATCGGCGGCTGGGGCGCGAGCCCCGGACGCGACGGAAACAGCGCGATCTTTTCCGGCGTGCATGGCGAGACCTACAATTGCCCGGCCGAGATTTCGGAGGCGCGCAACGGTCTGTTCGTCGACCGGATGGAGCTCTCGACCCTACCGGGCGGCGAGGGTAAGTGGTCGGGCGGCCGCGGCATCCGAATGGACTACCGCATCCGCCGCGACAATTCCTTCCTGACGCTGGGCTACACCCGCTCGCGCATCCTGCCCTGGGCGCTCGACGGCGGTCACGAGGGCTCCGGCAACTATGCGCTGGTCATGCGCAAGGATGGCTCCAGCGAACGCTATGCCTTCGGCTCCGGCATCCGGGTCGACCGCGACGATGTGATCCGCATCATCACCGGAGCCGGCGGCGGCATCGGCGACCCGAAAGAGCGGGATCCGGCTTCGGTCGCCGACGATATCCGCAACGGCTTCATCACCCCCGAGCGCGCGGCGGAGGTGCATGGCTACAAGGGGTGAATGGCCGGCCGGCGTTCACGGTTCGAACCGCTCCTGCGGCTTTCGTCTGACGATCAATTCAAACGAGGAACTACCATGACGGAACAGACCACACGCCGCCTGGCGGCCCTGCGCGAGAAGATGGCGGCGACCGGGACCGGGCTGGTTGCCATCGGACCGGGTTCGCACATGGATTGGGTCGTCGGCTTTCACCCCCATCCCGACGAACGGCCCTGTCTGCTGCTGATCGGCCCGGAGCGGCACACCTTCCTGATGCCGGCGCTGAATGCCGAGGGATCGCGGGAAGCGACCGATATCGCCTTCTTCAACTGGTCGGATGCAGAGGGCCCGGAGGCGGCGCTTTCGGCGGCACTCGACGACATCGGGGCTATGGCCCCCGGCAAGGTGGCGCTCGACGAAACCATGCGCGCCGATTTTGCGCTCCTGCTGATCGATGCCCTTCCTGCGGACACGGCGCGCTGCTTCACGCCGGAGACACTGGGGGCGCTCCGCATGCGCAAGGACGAGGCGGAATACCGCAAGCTCAAGATGAATGCCGGCATTGCCGACCGCGCGATGCAGGCGGCCTTCGCCAGGGTGCGTCCCGGCATGACGGAGAACGAGCTTGCAGCCGAGATCCGGTCGCACTTCGTTTCGGAGGGCGCTTCCCCGCAGTTCTGGATCGTCGGTGCAGGTGGGAACGGGGCGTTTCCGCATCATTCGGCGAGCGACCGAGTGATTGTAGAAGGCGATGCGATCGTCATCGACATCGGTGGCCGCAAGCAAGGCTTTCCCTCCGACATCACCCGCATGGCCGTCGTCGGCCAGCCGCCGGAGGGCTATGGCCAGATACACTCGATCGTCGAAAAGGCAGTGCAGGCGGCGCTCAAGGCTGCGCGTCCCGGCGTGATGGCCAAGGAAGTGGATGCTGCGGCGCGTGGCGTCATCGAGGCAGCGGGCTATGGCGCGTATTTCGTCCACCGGACGGGGCACGGCCTCGGCATCGACATCCACGAGCCGCCTTATGTCACGGCGACGGCGGAGACCGTGTTGGACGAAGGCATGGTGTTCTCCATCGAGCCGGGGATCTACCTGCCCGGTCGGTTCGGCATCCGTCTCGAGGAGATCGTGATCCTGCGTCAGGACGGACCGGAGATCCTGTCCGGCCTTCCGCGGGACGTGCATGTCGTCAGCGTCTGAGGCAAGGCGGAGCGTTCCTTCGGGGCGCCTTCAAAGGGTCAGGCGGCGAGACGCGGGAAACGGTCCTTGATCTTCTCAAGATAATAGGTTGCGGGGGAGGGAGCGCTGATCAGCGATGCGACCTCGCCTTCGCCGACATCGCCGAACACCCTTTCCTCGCCGCTCCGGAGGCGCACGCGGAGCCGACCGTCGGCAGGGCTGAAATAGACGGCCTCGATAAAGTCGGAGGCGACCGGCAGTTTCTGCACGCCACCGGCATCTCGTGCGGCGGCCAGCGTCGCTAGCGCCTCGCGGACCCGCTGCCGGGTTGCCCGTCGCTCATATCTGACTTGGCGGAGCGCGTTGTAGCCATAGGCGAAGATCGCGCCCGCCAGCGCGCCGGCGCCCTTGACGATCGCATCGTCCAGCCGGGCATGCCGCGTCGGCGATAGAGCCTGCAGAAGTTCCATGCCGCCCGCGCTCAGGACAACGCAAGCGCCGACCAGGAAGGCGTGGCGCGGATAGGCGACCATGAACATCGACGACATCAGGCCAAACGCCAGCGCGCGGTCGATGTCGACGGAGAAGATGTCGCCCGGCCGCATCTCGATGGGCGACACGGTGACGAAGACGATCGCCGCGAAGGCGGTCCACGCCGCGATCTGGTATTTTCTGCTTTTCATGATCTCCACTCTGGCGCCGAACTTCTAACGCTTCGACAGTTTCCGCGTTCGAGTTTTAATAAAGGTTAACTTTTCAGGCCGCGGGCCCCGCGCCGACAGATATCGGACGATGCTTTTCCGTTGCCAGACCGGGACTTTGCTCTAGGATCGACAGTTCAGACCGGAACGACCGCATGCTCATCGAAACGAAGTTGCGACCCCCTGTCCTGAAGTCGAAGCTGGTGGAGCGGCACGAACTGCTCGCGAGGCTCGACGGATTGCGCGACGCGCGCATGGCCGTCCTCTCGGCCCCGGCAGGTTTCGGCAAGTCGACGCTGGCGAGCCAGTGGCTGAAGACGCGCCTGGCTCCACCGGATGCCGCCGCCTGGTTGTCGATTGATCCGCAGGACAACGATTTCGGGCGGTTCGTGAGCTATTTCACGGCAGCCATCAACCGTGCCGATCCCGATATCGGCAGCGCGCTCGTGACCACGATCGAATCGAGCCCGGTGGTGCCGACCGAGACTGTTCTCACTCATCTCGCCAACGCACTGGCAGCCCGCAACGGCCAGATGTTCCTCGTGCTGGACGACTGTCATCTGATCGAGAATGACGAGATCCTCGCATTTCTCGATGCCTTCATCGCCTACGCCCCAGCAAGCTTTCACCTGGTGCTCGCCACGCGCGGCAAGCTGCCGGTGCGGGTCGCCAATATCACCGTCCGCGGACATCTCGTACGTCTCGACGAGACGAGCCTGCGCTTCTCGCTCCGCGAGACGGAAGCCTTTCTCGCGGCCACGCTCGCCGAGCCGCTGCCCTCCGAAGATGTGGTCTTTCTCCAGCACCGTACGGAAGGTTGGGTAGCGGGGTTGCAGCTGGCATCGCTCTCGCTGCACGATCCGGGGGAGCGGGGGGAGTTCATCCGGCGCTTTTCGGGCACGGATCGCGACATTGCCGAGTTCCTGCTGCAGGACGTTCTCGCTCGACAGCCGACGGACGTCATGTCCTTCCTGTTGCAGACGGCGCTGCTCGAACGTTTCAATGCCGACCTTGCAGATGCGGTCACCGGTCAGGGCGATGCGCAGGCGATGATTGCGCATGTCGAGAACGCCAATCTCTTCCTGATCGCGCTCGACAAGGAGCGGCGGTGGTTCCGCTACCATCATCTCTTCAGCGAATTGCTGCGGTCCCTGCTCGCCAAGATCCGCCCGCACGATGTCGCGGGCCTGCATCTGAGGGCGGCACGCTGGCTGTCCGATAACGACTTCATTCCCGATGCGGTCCACCATGCGCTGGCAGCCGGTCATTCCGATCTCGCCGTCAACCTGGTCGAGCAATGCTGCATGCCGCTGATCAAGCAGGGTCATATCACCCGCGTCAGCGCCTGGATCAACCAGCTTCCGGAGACGCTCGTCGAACGGCGGCCGCGACTGCAGCTTGCCCGTGTGTGGGTGCTTTTCCACATGAGCCGGGCCCGGCCCGCGGCTGCGATCCTGCGTCAGGCGCGGAACGCGATCGCGCGGGAGGCGCAGAGCGGGCTTCTCGGCCCGCGTGAACAGGCCGAGCTGGTCGCCGAGCTTCAGACATTGACCGCCGGCGTCATCAGCGCCGCGGACCGCTCGCGGCGGGCGAGCGCACTTGCACGACAATGGCTGCCGGGGATGGCCGATGCGCATGCCTTCTGCAAGGGTACGCTCGGAAACGTGCTGGCCTTCTGCGAATTCACGATGGGGCGGCTCGACCAGGCACGCTTGACCAGTCTCAGGGCACGCGACAGTCACGAACAGAGCGGGTCGGTGTTCGGCGTGGTCTATTCCGATCTGCTTCTCGGCCTGACCGAGCGGGATGCCGGCAACCTTGTTCTGGCCGGGGAACATTTCGGCCGCGCCGTCCGTCGCGCCACCGCGGAGCTCGGCGAGGGCTCCTATGCAGTGGCGCTGGTGGCGATCTTCGAAGCCGAGATTCGCTTCGAATGGAACGACATCGACGAGGCGGAGAGAATGCTGCAAGCCTACCGCCAGGTGATCGAGGAATGCGGGCTCGTGGTGCACGAAATGGCCTGCAAGATGCTGGCGGCTCGGATCGCCGAAGCCCGCGGGCGGCATGACGAGGCGCTGTCGGTCCTCGAACGCGCCGAGCGGCAAGGCCTGAAGACGGGCTACCGGAGGCTCTTCGCCATGGCGATCCATGAGCGGGTCCGGCTGCTGCTCGAGCGTGGCGACGTCGCCGCGGCGCGACTGGTGCTAAAGGCGCGGGGCATAGACGACGCACGCCTTTCGCTTCCAGAGGCGCTCAAGCCTGCCGCGGAGCCGGAGCATATGGCGCTCGCCCGCCTGCTCATCGCCGAGGGGCGGGCGGAGCAGGCATTCCGCGTTCTGGCGCCGCTTGCCGAGCGTGTCGGGATGGACGGCCGCAATCGCCGCCTCTGCCAGATCCGCGCGATGATGGCGGTTGCCGCCCATCGCGCGGGCGACGGCCTGGCAGCGCTGGACGCGCTCGGCGACGCATTCGCGCTCGCCGCACGGGGCCGGCTGCTCGCAAGCCTTGTCGACGAGGGACCCGCGCTTCGGGCCGTGGTGGACTTTGCCGGCCAGCGAATCCGCGCCTTCCAGCCCGGCGGACTGCATCATTCACTCGCTGCCGGCGTGCTGGCGGCGATCGGTGCCGTGGCGGAGCAGCCGCCGGCGCCGGGGCGGGCGCGGCGGGAGGCGCAGCTCTCGGGGCGGGAATTCGACGTCGCTCGCCAGCTCTGCGGCGGCATGGCCAACCGGGAGATTGCCGAGACCCTCGCGATGTCGACAGACACGGTGAAATGGCATCTCAAGAACATTTTCGGCAAGCTCGGCGTCGCCAATCGAACGGAGGCGGTGATCCGGCTGCGCGCCCTCGGCATTGGTCCCACCGGCCAGGGCGAGGCTCGCCTACCCAAAAGGGTGGGATAGATTTTCGTCCGCTACCCGCTCGGGGCGGGACAGTCACAATCCGCTCCGCCACCTTGCCCTCCTAGCGGGAGTGGATCATGGCGACGGGCTTTGTCTTTCACGAACTTTACCTCTGGCACAATACCGGCACTTACGCTCAGGTGTTCCCGCCGGGGCTGACAATCCAGCCTGGCGAGCATGCCGAGAATCCCGAGACGAAGCGGCGTTTCCGCAATCTGCTCGAAGTTTCGGGTCTGCTCGACGACCTCGTTCCGATCAAGGCACGACCCGCGACCGAAGACGAGATCGCCCGCTTCCATACCCGTGACTATATCGCCCGCATCAAGGCGATGAGCGATGCCGGTGGCGGCGATACCGGTGCGCTGACACCCTTCGGTCAGGGCTCCTACGAGATCGCTCTCCTGTCCGCGGGGGGTGCGATGGCCCTGCTCGATGCGGTGGTGTCGCGCCGGGTGCGCAACGGCTATGCGCTCGTTCGCCCGCCGGGTCATCATGCCGAGGCTGCACAGGGGATGGGGTTCTGCCTGTTCGGCAATGTCGCCGTTGCGATCCTGCACGGACGGGCTGCGCATGGGCTCGGACGGGTGGCGACGGTCGATTGGGATGTCCATCACGGCAACGGTACTCAAGCCGCCTTCTATTCGGATCCGCAGACGCTGACGATCTCCATCCACCAGGACAACCTCTTCCCGCCGAATTCGGGCGGTCTCAGCGAAGTCGGCGAGGGCGCCGGGCGCGGATACAATCTGAACGTCCCCCTGCCGCCGGGCAGCGGCGACGGCGCCTATCTCGCCACCTTCGAACGCGTGGTGATCCCGGCGCTCCGGCGCTTCCGGCCCGAGATGATCGTCGTGCCCTCGGGTTTTGATGCGTCAGGCGTCGACCCGCTCGGCAACATGATGGTGACTTCGGAGGCCTATCGCGCGCTGACGCGCATGCTGATGGAGGCGGCCGACGAGCTCTGCGGCGGTCGACTTATGATGAGTCACGAAGGTGGCTATTCGCAGATGTACGTGCCCTATTGCGGCCTTGCGGTCATGGAGACCCTGGTCGGCCGCCGGACGCATGTCGACGACCCGTGGGCGCCGCTCATGGCGCAATGGGGCCAGCAGGCGCTGCAGCCGCATCAGGACGCGCTGATCCGACAGGCGGAGGCGCTGCTGGAGGCTATTCGCTGACCACAAGAACTGGGCAAGGCTATCAGGGAATTCTATCAAAAACAGGGGAACTGACATGAATGACAAACTCGCAAGCCTGCATGTGATTCCAAGCCGCCGATCCTTTCTCAAGGGCGCAGCGGTGCTCGGCTCCGGCGCCGCCATCCTCGGCGCGATGAATGACGGCGCACGCGCCGAGGGCGATCCGATCCCCGTCGGCCAGGCCGCGCCGCTGACGGACTTCGCCGCGGCCGACGGCATCGAGTTCAAGAACGGGCTGACGCTGGCCTGCGAGGAGATCAATGCGCTCGGCGGCATTCTCGGTCGGCCGCTCGAACCCTATTTCGAAGACACCAAGCAGATGGGTGACGCGACCAACATCCAGGCCGTGCAGCGTCTGATCGACCGGCATTCCGTCCATGCGGTGATCAACGGCTATAATATCGGCTCGGGCGCTGCGATTCAGGATCCGATCGCAGATTCCGGCATCATCTATGTCCACTACGATACGACGATCGGCCACAACAATCTGATCAAGAGCGATCCGGACCGTTATTTCGGTTCCTTCCAAGGCGATCCGGCTGAATACTGGTACGGTCCCGGCTTCCTGAAATTCGTGCAGCAGCTGGAAGACGGCGGCAAGTTCAAGCGGCCGAACAACAAGCTCGCCATCATCCTGTCGGCCGGCGTCTATGCGGCCAACATCGCCAATGCGGTGAAGGAGAAGGCTTCCGAGTTCGGCTGGGAGGTGAGCCTGTTCGAGACGGTCAACGTGCCGATCTCCGAATGGGGCCCGACGCTCGCCAAGATCCGGCAGGATCCGCCGGCGGTGATCTGCGTGACGCATTTCCTCCCGGCCGACCTTGCGCAGTTCATGGTGCAGTTCGTGCCAAACCCGACGCAGAGCCTGATCTACATGCAATACGGCCCCTCGATCCCGGCCTTCCGCGACATCGCCAAGCAGGCGGCGAACGGCGTGGTCTATGCGACCGTGGTCGGCGCCTTGCAGGACGAGATCGGCACCGCCTTCGAGACCCGCTACAAGGCGAAGTTCGGGGCCAATGCCGGCCACAATGCCGGCGTCCAGCCCTATGACGGCTGCTGGCTGTGGGCGACCGCGGCAGCTTTGGCCGGCGGCACCGGCGAGCCGGGCAACGATGCCCAGAACCGCAAGGTGGCGGACCGGATGCGGGCGATGATCTGGCGCGGCGTCGCCGGCACCACCCGCTTCATCCCGGGCGAGCAGGCGGCCTATACCTATCCGACCCAGACGCCGGATTCGTCGCTCGGAATGCCGCACCAGTTCCTGCAGATCCAGGACTTCACCAAGGGCGGCGGGCTGATCGCGCCGGCGCCCTACAACACGGCGGAGTTCGTGCTGCCGCCGTGGTTCAAGGCATGACGGCATCACCCGTGGATGGTGAAGCCCTGCTGTCGCTCGCGGGCGTGTCGAAGAATTTCGGCGCGCTCACGGCGGTCAAGGATCTGTCCTTCGAAGTTGCAGCCGGCGAGGTACTCGGTATCGGTGGGCCCAACGGCGCCGGCAAGACGACGCTCTTCGAGGTGATCTCCGGCCTCAACCCGGCGACGTCAGGCACGATCCGCTTTGACGGGCGCGACATCACACGGCTGGGGCCGGAAGCCGTCTGCCATGCCGGCATCGCCCGGACATTCCAGCTCAATGCGAGCTTCGAGAGCCTCAGCGTTCGCGACAATGTGCGGATCGCCGCCTATTTCGGCCGCCGCAACCGCGGCTGGCCCGGCATGCGGCTCGGATCGGACATCGAGGCACTGACCGATGGCGCCCTTGATCTAGTCGGCTACAGGGGCAGCGGTGATGCCATTGCCGGCGACCTGCCGGTGCTGGACCGCAAGCTCCTGATGCTCGCCGGCGCGATGGCGACGGCACCGAAGCTGCTCCTGATGGACGAACCGGTGGGCGGGCTGACGGCGCGCGAAACGGACCACATGATGGAGGTCGTCCGCGCGATTGCCGCGACGGGTGTGACCATCATCCTCATCGAGCATGTCATGCGCTTCCTGGTGCAGCTTTCCGACCGCGTCATGATCCTGCACCACGGCACCAAGATCTTCGAAGGCGACCCCGCGTCGCTGGCCTACGACCAGACTGTGGTCGACATCTATCTCGGGGAGGGCGCTTCGGCACGGATGCGGGCCGCGCAGGGGGAGCAACGGCCATGACCGCGATGCTGGACATTTCCGGCCTGTCGTCCGGCTATGGATCGCAGCTCGTCCTGCGGGAGGTCTCTCTCTCGGTTCCGCGCGGCACCGTCGTCGGGCTCGTCGGGCCGAACGGCCATGGCAAGACCACGCTGTTGCGCACGATCTCCGGGCTGATCCGGGCCCGCGGTGGTGCGATCTCCTTCGCCGGCCAGCGGATCGACGGGCTCGGCGCCGACGCGATCGTGGCGCTCGGCGTGGTGCACGTGCCGCAGGGCGACCTGCTCTTCCCTGACATGACGGTGCTGGAGAATCTCCGCATGGGCGCCTACCTGCCGCAGGCGGCGGCGCGGATGAAGGAGCGGCTCGACGAGGTCTTCACCTTGCTGCCCAAGCTTCGCGACAGGCAGAACCAGGTGGCGGGTACGCTGTCCGGCGGCGAGCGGCGAATGGTCGGCATCGGTCGCGGGCTGATGGCCAGTTCCGACCTTCTGATGCTGGACGAGCCGTCGCTGGGCCTCGCCCCCATCATTATCGACCAGATCTACGACGTGGTGGGCCGGCTGAAGGCGAGCGGCAAGACGCTCGTCGTCGTGGAGGAGAACGCCATGCGCATCGCCGAGATCGCCGACGACATTCACCTGCTCGACAATGGCAGCTTTTCCTGGAGCGGCACGGCGCAGGCCTTCCTGTCCTCGCCGGAAATCCTTTCATCCTATTTCGGAGGCTGACCGCATGGATGTCCTGGCCCAGATCGTCGCATCCGGCCTGACTCTTGGAGCGATGTATGCAGTGTCGACCGTCGGGCTCGCCCTTGTCTACGGTTCGCTCAACATGCTCAACATGGCGCATGGCGCACTGCTGGCGCTCGGCGGCTATGTCTGCCTCTATGTGATGGAGCGGCTCGGCATGCCCGGGATCGTCGCAGTGGCCGCGGCCATCCTCGTCTGCGGCGCGGTCGGGCTCGCGATCTATCTGCTGGCGGCACGGCCGATGCTCGGATCCAAGAATTTCGAGACCCAGATCTTCATCGCAACGATCGGCATCGGCGCCATTCTCGAAAACGTCATCCTCCGGCTGTTCGGCGCCCAGCCGGTGGCTCAGCCGCTGGCCCTTTCCGGTGCCGTCGTAATCGGCAATGTCTTCGTCCCGGCCCAGAACATCCTGATCGTCGTCGGCGCGGTCCTGATGATGTTGGCAGTCGGCTACCTTCTCAATCGGACACGGGCGGGACTGGCAATCCGGGCGACCGCGCAGAATCGAGATGCTGCTCAATTGATGGGCGTCAGGGTCGGGCGCGTCTATGCGCAGGTGCTGGCGTTGTCGGGCGGGCTCGCGGCCGTCTCCGGGATCATGGTATCGTCGCTGTCGGGCCTGTTGCCGAATATGGGCGGCGACCCGATGATGAAGGCCTTCATCATCTGCGTCGTGGCGGGTCTCGGCAATATCCAGGGCGCGGTGCTGGCCGCCTTCGTGCTGGGCCTGCTCGAGGCGCTCATCCAGTTTGCGATCGGCGTGCAGTACAGTTTCGCCATCCTGCTCGCTCTCGTCATCGTCGTGCTGATCTTCCGGCCAACGGGCCTTTTCGGCCGCAAGCAGGTGGTGCGCCTATGACGCTCGCCCGTCGCGATCTCTGGCTCACCCTTGCCCTTGCCGCCGCCATGGCACTCGTGCCTCTGTTCATCGGCACACGCTATATCGTCACCCAGATCACGCTGTTCTTCATCTGGTCCATGGTGGTCATCCAGTGGAACCTTGTGCTCGGCGTTGGCGGCATCTTCTCGCTGGCGCAAATGGCCCTCTTCGCGGTCGGCGCCTATGCGACGGCGATGCTCGGCTACTATGTCGCGGCACCGATGGTGCTCGCACTGCCGGTTGCGGGCGTCGTGACTGTTATCGTCAGCCTCGTCATCGGCCTCGCCTGCCTGCGCCTGCGCGGCCCCTATGTCGCTCTTCTCACGCTCGCCATCGCGCAGGTCTTCTATCTCGTCATCGTCAACGACACCGCCTGCTTCACCAATCCGCCATCGGGATGCATGCCGTTCTTCGGCGGTGTCCGCGGCTTCTCGCGCTTCGGCGACCTCGGCTTCCGATCGCTCCTCGGCTCGAAATTCTACGTGGCGCACTACTATGTCGGCCTCGTCTTCGTGACATCGGCGATGCTGTTTTCCATCGTGGTGATCAAGGGTCCGCTCGGCCTCGCCTTCCAGGCGCTGCGCGACAATCCGGGCTATGCCACCGCCCGCGGCATCAGCCGGTTCAAGTACCAGCTCTGGATTTTCGGCCTGTCGTCTTTCTTCACCGGTCTCGCGGGTGCCTTCTATGCCGTTCAGTTCGGTGCGGTCGGGCCGGTCGTGTTCTCGATCTCGACGCTTCTCTTCCTGCTGTCGATGATCGTCGTCGGCGGCATGGGCACGATCTGGGGACCGCTGCTCGGCGCAGCGATCCTGATGCTGTCGGACGAAGCGATGCGCGAGGCCGGCGACTGGCGCGACATCGGATTGGGTGTGGTTCTGGTGGTTTTCGTGGTGCTCCTGCCCAAGGGTCTGGCCGGGCTCGCGCGGCGTTCGCGGCCGCGGCCGGATCCCGCCAAGTAACGGCAGACGGATCACGGCCCCAGAGGCGTGCGGAACGGGAATGGCCGGCGGCTTGCGTCGCTTGACACCCATTTTGGCCGTCCATATGGTTTTTGAACCAAATGGTAAAAAAGGGGAACAATCATGACCATCGACATCCGCATGACCCGCCGTGCCGTGATCGCTTCGGGCGTCGCGCTCGGCGTCTCGACGCTGGCGCCGATCGCACGCGCCGCCGCGCCTCTCAAGGTCGCCGGCATCCACGCCTCGCCGGTCGAAAATGCCTGGAACTCCTGTCTGCACGCAGCACTTCAGGCGGCCGCCAAGGAGGGGGTCATCGAGTATGTGTTCTCCGAAGGTGTCTCCGGCACGGACTATCCCCGCGCGATGCGGGAATATGCCGAGCAGGGCAACAAACTGATCATCGGCGAATCCTATGCGGTCGAGAAGGAGGCGCGTCAGGTCGCCGCCGACTATCCCGACACCGCCTTCGTCCTCGGTTCGAGCGGCAATGAGGAAGGCGACAATTTCGGTGTCTTCGGCACCTGGAACCATGACGGTGCCTATCTCGCCGGCATGCTGGCCGGCAAGATGACCAAGTCCAATGTGGTCGGGTCGGTCGGCGCGATTCCGATCCCCGAAGTCAACATGCTGATCAACGCCTTCGCCGCCGGCGTGAAGGCGGTGAATCCCGATGCCAAGCATCTCGTCTCGTTCATCGGCACCTTCTTCGATCCGCCCAAGGCCCGCGAAGCGGGTCTCGCCCAGATCGACGCCGGCGCCGACATCCTGTTTGGCGAGCGGATCGGCACGGCTGACGCCGCTAAGGAGCGCGGGATCAAGGCGGTGGGCTCCCTGATCGACTACACGCCGCGCTATCCGGACACCGTCTTCGCCAACGCGCTGTGGGGCTTCCGTCCGATCCTCAACGCAGCCATCGCGGACGTCCAGGCCGGCAAGCCGGTCGGCAAGAACTACACGGCGTTCGGCCTGATGAAGGAAGGCGGCAGCGATATCGTCTATGTCAAGGGTGTGGCGCCGGCAGATGCGGAAGCGGCGATGGAGAAGGTGCGGGCCGACATCAAGTCCGGCGCCTTCGAGGTGCCAAAGAACATGGACGAGCCGAAGTAATTCGGCGCCGCCATGACCGGGGATGCCACGGCGCTCGCCGATGCCATCCGGGTGGGTCGTCTGAGCGCGTCTGAAGCGATGCAGGCCGCCCTCCTGGCCGCGGAGGCGCAGGCGGCGCTCGGCGCCATCGTTCATCTCGATCGTGAGATGGGCGAAGGCGCCGCGCGGGCGATGGATCACGAGCGGGCTTCATTGCCGCAGCGCTTCGCTGCGCGGCCTTTCGGCGGCGTGCCCACGCTGGCCAAGGATCTCGGCGGTCCTTTTGCCGGTCTGCCTGTCGCGGCGGGGTCCGCCTTGTTGCCGCGGACGACGTCCGAGGCTGATTCCGACCTTGCCGGCCGGTTCCGTGACGCGGGCTTCTGCCCCTTCGGACTGACGACATCTCCCGAATTCGGCCTGTCCCTTGCGAGCGAGCCGATGGCCGGACCCATATGTCGCAATCCGCTCGACCCTGGACGGACGCCGGGTGGTTCGTCGGGCGGGGCGGCCGCGGCGGTGGCGGCGGGAATCGTCGCCATCGCGCATGCCACCGATGCCGGCGGATCGATCCGCGTGCCGGCCGCCTGTTGCGGACTCGTCGGGCTCAAGCCGGGCCGCGGCTCCATGCCCGCCGGTCCGGGCTTCGGCAATCATCTCGGCGGGATCGCGACCGAACTCGTCGTGTCGCGGTCGGTCCGGGATGCCGCGGCGGCCTTTTCGACGCTCTCGGGCCGTGTGCGCGGTCCCTACGCGCCGCCTGCGACCCGTAGCTATGACGGGGCGCGGCTCCGGATCGGCGTGGTCACAGACACCGGGACCGAGCTTCCGACCACCGCCGAGCGGTCCGCCGCCGTTCAAGCTGCAGCCCGGAGCCTTGAGGCTGCGGGACATGCGCTTGTGGATCTGGAATGGGCCGAACTGAGAACAATGGTGACGAGCAGCGGCCGGGTTTTCGGCGACATCGTCGCGGTCAATCTCGCGTCGCTCTTCGACATGCTGTCGCTCGACATCGAGGGCGCCGAGCCGCTGACGGGTGCCTTCGTGCGTCGCGGCAGGTCCCTGTCCGGCGCGCAGCTCTGGGATAGCCAGTCCGCCGGCGTGCTTGTGAGCCGTGACCTCTGGCGGCTCTTCGCGGCTATCGACGTGATGCTGACGCCGATGCTGTCAGGTCAACCTCTGCCGATCGGGTCCTTCCCTGCCGATCATGCCGATACCGATCTGCAGCTCCGGCGCATGACGGCTTTTGCGCCGCTGGCCTCGCTGGCCAACATCGCCGGCTTTCCGGCGCTGACGCTGCCGTTCGGAGAAGACCGCGAGGGCTTGCCGCTTCCCGTGCAACTCATCGCGCCTTTCGGCCATGAGCCCCTGCTGCTTTCGCTTGCCGCTGACCTCGAAGCCGAGGATCGCTGGCATCACAGATATCCGGTCGCGGGGCTCGCTGCATGACGCCAGACACGCCATCAACACCCGTTCTCGACATCGTCGGGGTCAGCAAGCGGTTCGGCGATACGCTCGCCAACGATGCCATCTCGCTCTCGCTCGGTAAGGGGGAGATCGTCGCGCTGCTCGGAGAAAACGGCGCCGGCAAGACCACGCTGATGAGCATCCTCTTCGGCCACTACGTTCCGGATACCGGCACGATTCGCATCCACGGCCGGGAGCTGCCGCCCGGGCGTCCGCGCGCGGCGATCGCGGCCGGTATCGGCATGGTCCACCAGCATTTCTCGCTCGCCGGCAATCTGACCGTGCTGGAAAACGTGATGACGGGGACCGAAAGCCTGTGGAAGCTCGGTTCGGCGACGGGGGAAGCACGCCGCAAGCTTCTCGACATCGCCGCGCGGTTCGGTCTCGAGGTCGATCCGGACGCGCGGCTCGGCGATCTCTCGGTCGGCGAGCAGCAGCGGGTGGAGATCCTGAAGGCACTCTATAACGATGCCCGCATCCTGATCCTCGACGAGCCGACGGCTGTGCTCACCACGATCGAGGCGGAAAGGCTGTTCGCCACCCTCAAGGATATGGCGCGCCAGGGCCTGTCGCTGATCTTCATCTCGCACAAGCTCGACGAGGTGATGGCCGCGGCCGACCGCATCGTGGTGCTGCGCGGCGGGCGCATGGTCGCCGAGCGCAAGGCGTCGGAGACCGACAAGGCCGAACTTGCCGAACTGATGGTGGGCCGGCGGGTGACGCGACCGGTGCGCGAACCGTCGACACCCGGCCAAGTCGTGCTCGAAGCGCGCGATCTCGGTGTCAGGATCGCCGGTGTCGAGCGCCTCAAGCAGATCTCCTTCTTCCTGCGGGAAGGCGAGGTGCTCGGTATCATCGGCGTTTCCGGCAACGGACAGGCGCCGCTCGCCAGGATCCTGTCGGGAACGCTCGCCCGGAGCGCGGGCGACCTGCTGCTCTATGGCAGCGCGGTTGGCGATCTCGGCGTCACCGACGTCGTCCAGGCCGGAATCGGTCGGGTTCCCGAGGACCGGCATAGCGAGGGTGCGATCGGCGAGATGGCGATATGGGAGAATGCGGTGCTGGAGCGTCTCGGAGACTATGCGCGTCACGGCATTGTCGACCGCGTAGCCGCCATCGCTTTCGCGGGCCGGATCATCGACGGGTTCGATGTCCGCGGCGGAACGCCGACCAGCCGCACGCGCCTGCTGTCAGGCGGCAACATGCAGAAGCTGATCCTCGGCAGAAACCTCATCGCCCGCCCGCGCATCCTCATTGCCGCGCAGCCGGCGCGGGGGCTCGACGAGGGTGCGGTGGCATCGGTCCACGCACGGCTCCTCGAGGCGCGAAGGGCCGGTACTGCGGTTCTGCTGATTTCGGAGGACCTCGACGAAGTGATTTCACTCGCCGACCGTATTCAGGCGATCGTCGGCGGGCGGCTATCGCCGCCTATCGACGCGGCGGAGGCGGACGCGCGGCGCCTCGGGCTGATGATGTCCGGCGACTGGAGCCATGCAGCGGAGGCCGATCATGCGTCTTGAACGTCGCGAACATCGTCCGCTCTACCTGCTGATCGGTGCCCCGATCCTGGCGATCGTCGCGGCGCTGGCGATTGCCGGCATCCTGATCGCGATCGCGGGCGCGCCCGTTTTCGAAGCCTATCGGCGCATCCTCGTCGGGGCCTTCGGCTCGCGGCTCTCGGCAACGGAGACGCTGACGCGGGCGACACCGCTGATCCTCACCGGGCTTGCAGCGGCCGTCGCCTTTCGCGCCCGGCTCTGGAATATCGGTGCGGAGGGCCAGTTCTATCTTGGCGCCATCGCCGTCGCCGCCTTCGGCTCGAAGCTGCTCGCCGGCCTGCCCGGGCCGATCCTGATCCCGCTGCTGCTGGTCATCGGGGCGGTCGCGGGCATGGTGCTGATCCTGGTGCCGCTCTGGCTCAGGCTGAAATTCTCCGTCGATGAGGTCGTCACCAGCCTGCTGATGAATTTCATCGCCGTGCTCTTCGTGTCGATGCTGATCGACGGCGTGCTCAAGGATCCGCTCGCCTTCGGATGGCCGCAGTCGCAGGGGGTGGCCGACCATGCCATGCTTCCGAAGCTCATCGCGCGATCACGGCTGCATATCGGCCTTGCCATCGCGGTGGCGCTCGCCATCATTGTCTGGCTGGTCCAGTCACGGACGGTCTTCGGCATGCAATCGCGGGCGGCGGGTCTCAACCCTCAAGGTGCGGTTTTTGCCGGTGTGCCGCTCGGCCGCACGCTCGTGAAGGTCGCCTGCCTCTCGGGCGGGCTTGCGGGGCTCGCCGGAGCCATCGAGGTCATGGGGGTCAAGGGCTATGTCACCACCGACCTGTCGCCTGGCTTCGGCTATGCCGGCATCGTCGTGGCGATGCTTGCCAATCTCAATCCGATCGGTGTGGTCTTCGCGGCCCTGTTCACGGCGATCATGTTCGTCGGTGCCGACGGGATGAGCCGCGGCCTCGGCATACCCACCTATATCGCCGACGTGACCGTGGCGCTCTCGCTGCTCACCATGCTGGTCGCCTTGTTCTTCACCCAATACAGGATCCGCCGATGAGCGTCGTCTTCGACATACTCGCCTCCGCGGGCCTCTGGGCCGCGATCCTGCGCATCGCCACGCCGCTGATCTTCGGGACGCTGGGGGCGCTTCTCTGTGAACGCGCGGGCGTGCTCAACCTCGGTATCGAGGGCATCATGACCTTTGGCGCGATGATCGGCTGGCTCGCGGTCTTCCACGGCGCCGATCTCTGGACGGGTTTGCTGGTGGCTGCAGTTGCCGGTGCGGTTTTCGGCGTGCTGCATTCGGTTCTGACAGTGACCCTCGGCTTGTCGCAGCATGTGTCCGGTCTCGGGGTCACGCTCTTCGCCTCGAGCTTCAGCTACTACGTGTTCCGGCTGATCGTGCCGGTTGCGGGCACGCCGCCGACCATCGTTCCGTTCCAGCCGCTCGACATTCCCGTCCTTTCGGGCCTGCCCTTCCTCGGGCCGGCGCTCTTCACCCAGACGGCCCCGACCTATCTCGCCGTCCTGGTGGCGCTTGCCATGGCCTATCTGGTTTTCCGGACCCCGCTCGGGCTGGCGATCCGCATGACCGGCGAAAACCCGCATGCGGCCGAGGCGCAGGGCGTCAATCCCGTCAGAATCCGCTACGGCGCGGTCATCGCCGGCAGCGCGCTGATGGCTGTCGGTGGCGCGTTCCTCACGCTTTCGGCCTTCAATTCGTTCTTTCCGACGATGGTGCAGGGGCGCGGCTGGATCTGCATCGCGCTCGTGGTCTTCGCATCCTGGCGGCCGGGACGAGCGCTGTTCGGCGCTCTGCTTTTCGCCTTCTTCGACGCGTTCCAGCTTCGGCTGCAGACCGTGGTCGAGGGCGTGCCCTACCAGATCTTCCTGATGACCCCCTACATCTTGTCCATCGCCGCGCTCGCGGTCATGGCGCGGCGCGCGCGCGTGCCGCAGGCCCTGATGCAGCCCTATCGCCGCGGCGAACGATGATCTCCGTTTCGCGCTATTCCGGACGCAAGACCGCTTTGCAATCTTGCCGGAAGTGCTAATCCGAAAGGCCCAGACATGTTCGACCTGATCATCCGCAACGCCAATCTGCCCGACGGCCGCCAGCATATCGACATAGGCATTGCCGGCGGCAATATCGTCGCTGTCGAGCGGGGCCTGCCGGCGACCGCCGGCGAGGAAATCGATGCGTCCGGGCGGCTCGTAAGCCCGCCTTTCGTCGATCCGCATTTCCATATGGATGCGACGCTGTCGCTCGGCATTCCCCGGATGAACGTCTCGGGCACGCTCCTCGAAGGAATCACGCTCTGGGGTGAGCTTCGGCCAATCGTCACCAAGGAGGAACTGGTCGAGCGGGCGCTCCGCTATTGCGATCTTGCGGTCACGCAAGGCTTGCTCTTCATCCGCAGCCATGTCGACACGTCCGACCCGAAGCTGGTGACGGTCGAGGCGCTGCTCGAGGTCAAGGAGCGCGTCAAACCCTATATCGAACTGCAGCTTGTGGCCTTTCCGCAGGACGGATACTACCGGGCGAGGGACGGGGTTGCGGCGCTCGATCGCGCGCTTGACATGGGCGTCGACATCGTCGGCGGCATTCCGCATTTCGAACGAACGATGGAGGAGGGGCGGCAGTCGGTGGAGGCGCTCTGCCGCATCGCTGCCGAAAGGGGCCTGCCTGTCGATATGCATTGCGACGAGACCGACGACCCAATGTCGCGGCATGTGGAGACGCTGGCCGCCGAGACGATCCGGCACGGCCTGCAAGGGCGGGTGGCGGGATCGCATCTCACCTCCATGCACTCCATGGACAACTACTACGTCTCCAAGCTCATTCCGCTCATGGCGGAGGCGAGGATGAACGTCATCCCCAACCCGCTGATCAACATCATGCTGCAGGGCCGGCACGACACCTATCCCAAGCGTCGCGGCATGACGCGGGTGCGGGAGCTGATGGCGGCCGGGCTCAATGTCTCCTTCGGGCACGATTGCGTGATGGACCCCTGGTATTCGATGGGCTCCGGCGACATGCTGGAGGTCGGGCACATGGCGATCCATGTCGCGCAGATGGCGGGCATCGAAGACAAGAAGAAGATGTTCGACGCGCTGACGATAAATTCGGCGAAGACGATGGGCCTCGAGGGCTACGGGCTGGACGTGGGCTGCAAGGCGGATCTCGTTGTGCTGCAGGCGGTCGATGTCACCGAAGCCCTACGCCTCAAGCCGAACCGGCTTGCAGTGGTCAAGGGCGGCAGGGTCATCGCCCGCACGGCGCCGCGTATCGGCGCGCTGTTCCTCGACGGACGTCCCGGCAGCATCGATCCCGGGCGCGACTACGTGCCGAAGATCTGAGCTTCAGGAGCGAGAGAAACGCGCCCGCGCCTCAGCGCGGCAAAGCGCCTGACGCTGCTCCGGATCCTCGGGGAATTCCCGACAGATGCGGTAGACCAGCTTCAGGAGTTCGCGTTCGGTGACCGCATTGGCGTTGAACCAGGGTTCGGCCACGATCGCCTGGAAGATCGGGCGGATGATCTCGATGTCGCCAGGATGGAGACTTGGCATTGGACTTCACGTGATTGACGGAGGATCCGGCCGTCGGTACCCGGCGCGGTCGCGCCCTGCCTATGCCCGCAGTCGACACTTATCCCGCTCTGGCGGGGAAGCAAGCCCTGATGACGGCGAATGAGCCGTTCAGGGAACGAAACCGCCGGTGATTGGTTTCGCAGCGCAGATTCCCACCATCTGATGCGCCACTCATCCCCCTCAATCGGAAAGGTCGCCCAAAATGCACGAGAAGGCGATTGCGCCGGTTCCCTGCGCCACATATCGGCTGCAGTTCCGCAACGACATAACCTTCGAGCGGGCCATCGACCTCATCCCGCACCTTCGAGCCCTGGGGATCAGTCATCTCTATGCCTCGCCGATCTTCACTGCGGTGTCAGGTTCAACTCACGGCTACGATGTGGTCGACCCGAATGCCATCGATCCCGCGATCGGCGGTATGGAGGGGTTCCTCCGCTTGTCGGACGAACTCCGGGAGGCGGGGCTCGGCCTGATCCTCGATATCGTGCCGAACCACCTTGCGGCGTCGCTCGAAAATCCGTTCTGGCGCGACATCCTCAAATGGGGACGTGACAGCGCCTATGCCGGCTTCTTCGATACGGATTGGGAGCAGAAGGTGAGCCTGCCGGTTCTGGGGGCGGATCTCGGACAAGAGATGCGGGCGGGCGAGGCGCGGCTGCGCTGGGCCGAAGACCTGCAGGAGCTGGTGTTCGATTATCGTGGCAGCGCCTATCCCCTGCATCCCGCGACCCATCCGGCCGCATTCCGCTCCGGTCAAGGTCCCGAGGGCCTGGAAAACGAAGCTATTGCCGCCCGGCCGGGAAAGACTGCTGACCTGGAGCGGCGTATGGCGGAGTTCCTCTCGCCGGTTAGCGGGGAGGACCTGCTTCTGGCCGATGAAGCAGGGATTCTGGCACTTCTAGACCGCCAGCCATGGAAGCTGATGTCGTGGCGGGAGGCGCCGAACGGACTGAGCTACCGGCGCTTTTTCGAGATCACCGGACTCGTGGGGGTTCGGGTGGAAGACCCCGCCGTTTTCGACGCCACGCATCGGCTGGTGCTCGATCTTGTTGATAAGGGCCGCGTTCAGGGGCTGCGTATCGACCATATCGACGGACTGGCCGATCCCGCTTCCTATCTCCGTCGACTTCGCGCGGCCGTCGGACCCGATCGTTACATCGTTGTCGAGAAGATCCTCGAGGGTGAGGAGGCGTTGCCGCAGGACTGGCCTGTCGCCGGAACGACCGGCTACGAGTTCATCGCCGATCTCGCCGGTCTCTTCGCCGCCGAGGCGCCGGAACTTGATCTTGCCTGGGCTCATGTCGCTCCCAATTTCGGCACGCCGGAAGCAGCGCTTGCGGCTGCGAAACGCCTGATGGTCGAGGTCAACTTCGCCGGAGAAATCAAGGGGCTCGTGCGGAGTGCGGTGGCCCTGGCAAGGATAAGCGACCGATTCGACATCTCGGAAAGGGATCTCTTCGATGCAATCCGGTCCGTGGTCACGGCTTTCCACGTCTACCGAACCTATGGCAGTAGGGACGGACTCTCGGAGCGGGATCGGTCTATCCTGGAAGACCTGTTCGTCCGGCTGGAGGAGGGCGGCAAGGGCGGGTCGCCGGCCCTTGTCTTTCTGTCCGACGTCCTTCTCGGCAGTCTCGAAGAAGGCTTGCGCCCGGCCGCCGGCGAGTTCCGGACACGATTGCAACATCTGACGGGCCCCGTCCTGGCAAAGTCGATCGAGGACACGTTCTTCTACCGCTACAATCGGCTGATCGCCCTCAACGAGGTGGGCGGTGAGGCTTTCGGGCGCGCTGTCGGGATTGCCCATTTCCACGAGCGGATGCTGACGCGGCGCCAATTGCAGCCAGGGGCGCTGACTGCCACCTCGACGCATGACACCAAGCGTGGCGAGGATGCGCGGGCTCGCCTCTCTGCGATCAGCGAGGCGCCGGCCGCCTGGGTCGCCTTGACGCGGCGCTGGCGGCGGATGCTCGGAGGCCATGTGCGAGACCTTGCCGGTGGGCCGGCGCCGGAGCCCGCGGTGCAATGGCTGCTGTTCCAGGCCCTGGCGGGTGCCCTTCCCATGGGCTTCGAGTTGTCTTCTCCAGCGGCGCGCGGTCGCCTTTTGGCGCGCTTCCTGCCCTATGTCGAGAAAGTCCTGCGCGAGGCGAAGCTGCGCTCGAACTGGTCCGATGTCGACGAGGCCTATGAGCAGGCGGTCAAGGACTACGCCGCGGCGATGATCGAGGACGGCAGCTTTCTCCGAGACTTCGTGCGGGACATCGAGCCTTTCGTCGCGACGGGCCGGATCACCAGTCTCTGCCAGGTCCTTCTCAAAATCACGGTCCCCGGCGTGCCGGACATCTATCAGGGTGCCGAATGGTCCGACTTTAGCCTGGTCGATCCCGACAATCGCATGGTACCGGATTTCGCGGCCCGAACACTGGACCGGGAAGAACCGCCCTTCTCCGACTTCGACCGGACGAAGGCATGGCTGACGGCGACGGTCCTCCGATTTCGACAGCGTCATCCCGACCTCTTCGGCGCGGGCGACTATCTGCCGCTGGCCGTCGAAGGCGAGCGATCCGACAATGTCGTGGCCTTCGCGCGCCACCGCGGCGGGGAATGGGCGATCACCGTCGTACCCCGCTTGATCCATTCCGCCATCGCGGAGGACCGTTGGAACAGTCCGGATTTCTGGGTCGGCACATCGGTGGTCTTGCCAGTAACACTGGATGAACTCAGCGACGTGCTGGACGGGCAGTGCCTCACCGGGGAAGCCGTATCAGATCACATTCCGGTCGAACGGCTTTTCAAGACCAGACCCCTGGCCTTCCTGCATGCAAGAAGCCGATAGCCGGATATCAGGCTGACGGTACATTCGACATCCAGCCCGCAAGGGCAGTCCTCATGGACAAGTTTCAGGCGAGTGCGGCCACCGAGATCGTCGCGTCACGGCGGAAATCGGCGGTAATGTTGCCGACGACTTGCTGTGCGAGGCGGCCGGCGCAGATCCCCGTCGCTCTCGCGGTGCTGAGGCGCTCGACGTCTTCCGGAAAGCGTCGCACACCCGTTTCGAGGAAGGCGGCACCTTGTTGGACGACATGCCACGCGTCTTTGCGGTAACGGCGGTCGAGCGCGCGATCGCGATGGCGCTCTCCGGTACCTCCCCAGCTCCCGGGCGGATCGACGAGGGCAAGCATGTGGTCGAGGAGTGCAAGCCCGACATCAGTGGCGCCGCAAACTCCGGCCTAAGCGGCAAGTGCCGTCAGCACGACGAAGGCTGCAAACAGCACGAAATGCGTCATGCCTTCGATGGCGTTGGTTTCACCGTCGTTGAGGTTGATGGCTGCCACGATCAGCGTGAGCGTCACCATCACCGTCTGCAGCGGCGTCATGGCCATCCGCAGTGGCTGATCGTTCCAGATCGCCAGTGCTTCCATGACTGGCACTGTCAGGATGACAGTGGAGAGTGATGCTCCCATCGCGATATTAATGACCGCCTGCATCCGGTTCCGGAGCGCCGCCTTGAGCGCGGTCAGGATCTCCGGTGCAGCCGAGATCGCGGCGATGACGACCGCAACCAGGGCAGGGGATGCCCCGACCGAGCGGATTGCCGGTCCGAGGAAGCCGGACATGACCTCCGCCAGGAACCCGATGAGCACGACGCCGACAGCGATGACCGCGATCGATACGGCCTGGGGCGGGTCGGCTTCGGCGCGCGCGCCCTGCGGCTTCGAAATCGAATAGGAATAGCGGAAAAAGGACGAATGCCGCCCGACCTGCATCCTGAGGAAGAGCGCGTAGAGGATGAGCATCGCTACGATCGTGAAGAGCGAATAGATGTGCCATTTCTCCATCGGCACGAATTCGGGCACCACCATGGAGAGACCCATCGCTGTCAGGATCATCACGCTGTAGGTGCGGCCGGAATCGTCGTTGTAGGGCTGTTCGCCGTGACGAAGACCGCCGACCAGTGCCGCCAGTCCGATTATCCCGTTGATATCGAGCATGACTGCCGAATAGATCGTGTCGCGAACCAGGGTCGGCGACGCCTCCGATGTCATGACGATGGCGAGAATGACCACCTCGACCAGAACCGCTGTCAGCGTCAGGATCATTGTGCCATAGGGGTCACCGACTTTGTGCGCGAGATTTTCGGCGTGGCGGGCAACGCGCACCGAAACGGCCACGATCAGCGCAACGAGTAGGAGCGCTACCCCCAGCGAGGCAGCGATGCCCGCGCCCGCGATATTGTGTTCCCAGATAAGGATCAGGAGCCCGCCGCCGAGGGCGATGGCGAGGTTGCGTTCTTTGCGGAGCACGGCGATCATGATGCGGCCTCCCTTACCAGAGAAGCGCAATCAGAACGAGCGTCCCCAGCAATATTGCCGTCGCCGCCAGCCCCATATGCTTCATTCTGCCCATCCGGTCCTCCGTGCGGGATCAACCGCGGGCGCAGAGGTGAGTTCCACAGGCAGCGAAGCGGGGGCCGGCAGAGGCGGCGAGCGGTCGATGGTGTCGGCATGCGGTTCTCCGGCGACAGGGAACCGAAGCTTGAGCCCGACGTTCTCTCCCGGTCAAGGAGGATTGCGATGCAGGACAGGCTCAAGGGCAGTTTCGACAATGCCGGCTCCGACGCCGATGCCGACGGGCGTCGCAGCGGCGGCTCCGCAAACGATCCGCATGGCGGCTATGAAACGCTTACCGGCACCATGCGCGGTCCCGACCCCGATCCCATTGGCGAAATGCCGACCGTCGACGACCGGACGCAGGACGACCGACGGGGTCCTCCCCACCTTGCCGGTGGCGGAGACGTTCCGCGCCCCGGCTTCGGTCCGACGGAATTGACCCCGCCGCAGATCGAGGGAGACCCTGAGCTCGGCATCGATCCGGCGACCGTTAGCGACGTTGCGCCCGGCGGTACCGGGCGCAGGTCGTGACGCTATTGCTGTTCCTTCGTCTGGAAGCCTTCTGAGACATTGCGCTTGCGCGGGTCTCGGAGATTCTCACCCATCGCGTCCCGGTCGGTTTCCGGATTGTCGGCCGCCGGAAGATAGCCGCGCGGGCGGGTTTCCTCCGGGCCTTCCCAGCGTGGAGACTGGTCGGTGGTGCCGGGTGCTCTCTCCTTCGGTTTGTCGATTGCCATCGCTTCAATTCCTTCTGTTGGTCTGCTCGCGGATGTCGAAGCCCGGATTGGGGCTCGGCTTGCGGCCGCTGTTTTCCACCGTCGCATCGTCCTCGCCGGTTACGCTGCGAGGGGTGGCGCTTGCCTGCCCGTCGTTACGGCGGTCGGCTTGCGAGGGGGCGAACTGGCCCTTTGCGTCCTCCTTGATGTGATGTTCCGTCATGTCGTCCTCCTTCTCCAGCCGAACGGCTGGCTCGGCGAAGGGTTCCGGGCAGTCGCGATCCTGTCGCCGGTCCTTTCAGGGAACCGCCGACGGGCCTGATCGGTTCTAGCCCGGCTCGGCCAAGCTGCCGGTGCCCGCCAATTTAGAGGGAGGACCGAATGACTTCCGAGCCATCTGCCGCCGATTACGCCATGACGCTTGAAGCCATGACCGACGACGAGGTGTTCGAAGCGATGCGGGCGGCGGAAGCGGAAAGCGAGGCGGCGGCCGACGCCCTGTCCGATGCGCTTGCCGACCGGTTGCGGCTGGTTGAGGACGAGATCGGCCGGCGATTTCCGGGGCAGCTTCTCGCACCCTATCTCGACTGGAAGAAGAAGCGGCTGCTCCCCTGAGCGTCATGCGGCTGGCATCGGCATAGACAGGCGTGATACAGCCCACCGGATCTATCGAGCCGGAGAATGAGATGTCGCCGCCGCGCCGCCGTTTTGTCTGGGAGGTCGACTGGAACCTGCTTCGCACCTTCATGGTAATCGTACAGGAAAGGGGCCTTACGGCCGCCGGCGAAAAGCTGTCGTTGAAACAGCCGACGCTCAGCAACGCGCTGAAGCGCCTCGAAACCCACATGGGAACGCGGCTCATCGAGCGCAACGCGTCGCATTTCTCCGTCACGCCAGCCGGCCAGCGGCTGTTCGACGATTGCAGCGCGGTCTTCGAGATCATTTCGGGCCTGCCGCAACAGATGGAGGAGCAGCCGGCGGACCTGACCGGCCATATCGAGATCGCGCTGGCGAGCCATGTCGTCTGCCCTTTCTTCGACGACGTACTCGCTGCCTTTCACCGCGCCGCGCCTCAGGTGACGGTGGCCATGAGCGTCATGCCGAGCCATGCAGTGGCCGAGGCGGTGCTCGACCGCGATGCGAGTTTCGGCATCTGTCTCATGCAGGAGCGGGTCGCCCGGCTGGACTACGAGACCCTCTATCGCGAGAGCTTCGGCTATTTCTGCGGGCGGCGGCATCCACTGTTCGGCCGGGAGAATCTCGGTCTCGCCGATCTACGACGAGAGACTTACGTTTCGTTCCGGACGGATCAGATGGCGGGCGCCCTCTGGCCTGTCGCGCATCTCCGGCAGCGCGAAGGCTTCGAAGGACAGGTGGTCGGTACCTCGTCGCATCTCGAGGAAGTCAAGCGCCTGATCCTTGCCGGATTCGGGTTCGGGCCGCTGCCGATCCATGTGGTGGAGGACGACGTCCGGGCCGGCCGGCTCTGGCGGCTGCCACCCTATATCGACCCGCCGGTCGTGGACGTGCACCTGGTGCATGACCCGTCGGCACGTCTCAGCCGGGCCGAGCGCCTGTTGCTGGCCGACCTGCGCCAGGCAATCGCCGACATTCCCCTCGCTGCACGCAGCTATCCCTGAATGCCGGCGAAACCGGTGAGGAACGCCGTCAGGTTGTCGCCGAGGGCGTCGCAAAGATAGCCCCCTTCCTGGACGATGACGGTCGGGAGCCTGAGGCGACCGAGCGCCTCGCCGATCCGGGCGAAGCCTGATGTCGAGACCGACAGGCCGCCGAAGGGGTCACCCTCATAGGCGTCCAGGCCGAGCGCCACGACGAGGGCGTCCGGCGCGAAGGCCTCGACCCTGCGTTGCGCCGTGGCCAGTGCGTCGAGGAAGCCGAAGTCTGTCGTCTTGCGAGGCAGGGGCAGATTGAGGTTGTAGCCGAGGCCCGGGCCCTCGCCACGCTCGTCGGCATGGCCCCAGAAGAAAGGATAGAACCGCACGGGGTCGGCATGGATCGACACGGTCAGGACGTCGCTGCGCGCGTAGAATATGCCCTGGGTGCCATTGCCGTGATGAAGGTCGACATCGACGATCGCGACGCGGGCGGCTGCGCGACGCAGCCGCTCGGCAGCAATTGCCGCATTGTTGAAATAGCAGAAGCCGCCGGCGACATCTCGGAACGCATGGTGGCCCGGCGGGCGGCAGAGCGCATAGGCGGATTGCACTCCGTCGCGCAGGCAATCGGCGGCCGATGCCGCTGTCCAGGCGCTCCAGCAGGCGCTTTCCCAGGTGTCGCTGGAGATCGGGCAGGACGTATCGGCCATGTGGTAGCCGGCCTGGCCGACCGCTGAAGCAGGATAGGCGCCGGATCGCGCAAGCGGATGGATGTTAGGGATCACTTCAGCGGATGCGCCTTCAATGCGCTGCCAGCGTTCGTAGATGCGGCTGAGAAAATCGATATATTCGGGCGTGTGGACGGCCGCGATCGGTGCGAGGCCGTGAGTGGCTGGCCGGGTGATCTCCAGCCCTGCCGCGCGCGCGCCCGACAGCAGGCGCTCGACACGTTCCGGCCGTTCGGGATTCGGCTGCGGCGCGCCGCTTGACAGGAAGAAGGACGGATCGTGGCGCTTCTGTTCCTCGGCGAAATAGGCCCTCATGGCGTTTCGGCCTCCCCGGCGGCAAAGGCGCTGAAGGCCTCGCCCTTGATCATGTGGATCTGCTCGTCGCGGGAATGGGTGATGCCGACCCGCTCGTAGAAGGCCTGCGCGCCGAGATTGGCGACATCGACGGACAGACGCAGATAGGCCGCGCCGCGCGCCGCGCCGCGCCGGGCAGCCGCGCGGAGAAGCCGTTCGCCGACGCCGTGACGCCGGAAGGCCGGATCGACATAGAGATCCTGTACGTAGATTCCCAGTTCGCCGCGCCAGGTCGAAAAGCTTGGGAAGGTCAGGCAGAAGCCGGCGAAATCGCCGGAGCACTCGGCAATGACAACCTCGAAGGCGCGCGCCTCCCCGAAGCCGTGGCGCCTGATATCTGCAATGGTCGACTGCATTCTGGCCTCGGCATCCATCGAGCGGGCAAGCGCTTGCAGTCCGGCATGGATGATCTCGGCGTCGCCGGCCTGGGCGAGGCGGATCGTTACGGTGGGCGCGTTTTCGGTCATGGTCGGAACGCCACCCTGTCGCGGCCTTTGAGGCCAAGCATGTCGCGGGCTTCGGCCGGTGTCGCGATCTCCAGCGACAGGCCCTCTAGGATCCCCCGGATGCGGCGGACCTGGACGGCGTTGGATGTCGCCAGGTCCCGGCCGTCGTAGAGGTTGTCCTCGAGACCGACACGAACGTGACCCCCGAGCGTCGCCGCCATCGTCGTCATTGGCATCTGGCGCTTCCCGGCCGCAAGAACGGAGAAGCGATAATCCATCCCGAAAAGCTTGTCGGCGATCCGCTTCATATGGATGAGATTGTCCGGATCGGCACCGATGCCGCCGAGCACGCCGAATACGAACTGAAGGAAGGGAATGCCCTCGATCAGGCCGCGGTCGCGGAAATGGGCAAGCGTGTAGAGATGGCCGACATCGTAGCACTCGAACTCGAAACGTGTGCCGCAGCCCTTGCCGAGCCGGGCGAGGATGGTCTCGATATCGCCGAAGGTGTTGCGGAAGATCGTGTTGCGGGTGGCTTCGAGCAGTTCCGGCTCCCAGTCGTGCTGCCATTGCCGGGGCCGGTCGAGCGCGGGATAGAGGCCGAAATTCATCGATCCCATGTTGAGCGAGCACATTTCCGGCTCGGCTCGCAAGGCGGCCGCGAGCCGGTCGTCGAGCGACATCAGCGAAGAGCCGCCGGTGGAGATGTTGATCACCGCGTCGGTGGCCGATGCGATCTCGGGAAGGAACCGCATGAAGACGGCGGGATCGGCGCTGGGCCGGCCGTTCTCGGGATCGCGTGCGTGAAGGTGCAGGATCGCCGCGCCGGCATCGGCGGCCTCGATCGCCTGACGTGCGATGTCTTCGGGCCTCCACGGCAGATAGGGCGACATGGAAGGCGTGTGGACGGAGCCTGTGACCGCGCAGCTGATGATGACTTTCGGAAATGCCATGGTTCAGCCTCGACCGACAGGAAGGGATAGCTCGCCGGCGAGGGCGCCAAGCGTGTCGTCGAGGATCGCGACGATCTCGCCGACCTGTTCGACAGTGGTGATCATCGGCGGGCAGACGAGGAAGTGGTCGCCCTCGACGCCCCCTCGGGTGCGGCGCGAATAGATGATCAGGCCGCGCTCATAGGCCAGGTCGACCACGCGCTGATGCGCCTGCAGTTCGCTGGGCAGCGGTGTCATTGTTTCGCGATCGGCGATGAACTCGGCCGCGAGCAGCAGCCCCTTACCGCGCACGTCGCCGATGAAGGGGTAGCGTTCGGCGAGCGCTTCGAGCTCGCTCTTGAGATGCTGCCCCACCCTCGTGGCGTTCTCCAGAAGGTCGAGGCGTTCGATCTCGTCCAGCACGGCGAGGCCCGCGGCGCAGGCCAGCGGATTGCCGGCATAGGTGTAGCCATGGGCGAAGCCGCCCTTGTCCAGCACCGGCTGGACGAGACGATTGTGGGCGATCATCGCGCCGAGCGGGCAATAGCCGGCGCCGAGGCCCTTGGACAGGGCGACAATATCGGGGCGGCAGTTCCAATGGTCGCCGCCGAGATATTTGCCGGTGCGGCCTGCACCGCTCATTACCTCGTCGTGGATGAGCAGAATGCCATGGCGATCACAGATTTCGCGGATTCGGGGATAGTAGCTGTCGGGCGCAGCCAGCGCACCGGTGGAGGCGCCGCCGATCGGTTCCATGATGAAGGCGAGCACGCTCTCTGGCCCTTCGGAGAGGATCTTCTCCTCGAGCATGTCGGCGTAGCGCAGGCCGCGTTCTTCCATGGAAAAGTTGTCACGGTCCAGATAGGCCGTCGGCGCCTTGATATGCGGCATGTCACGTATCATCGGCAGGAACGGCTTCTTGAGCGCATCATAGCCGGTAACGGCGAGCGCCCCGAAGGTCGAGCCATGATAGGAGGGAAAGCGGGAGATGATCTTCCAGCGCTCTCCCTGTCCCACCGCCAGCGCCCATTGCCGGGCGAGTTTCAACGCGGATTCAACCGCTTCCGAGCCGCCTGACACGAAGAAGACCTTGTCGAGTCCCTCGGGCATATGGCCGACGAGACGCCGCGCGAGATCCTCGGCAGGCTGGTTCTCGAAGTGAAGGCGGTAGAGAAACGTCGCCTTGTCCATCTGCCGCTTCATGGCATCAAGCACATTGCGGTTCGAGTGGCCGATATTGACCACCATCGCGCCGCTCGAGCCGTCGATGACACGGCGTCCGGTCTCGTCCCAGACATAGATGCCCTCGGCATGCGTGCCGATCGGCCGCCTGAGACGAGACTGGTAGAAGAGATGCGACTGCGGCCGCGCGGCGTCTGAGGTCATGATGTCTCCGTGTTGCTTGCGACATAGCGGTCGAGGACGTTGCGGGTGACGCGTTCGACCATGGGGTCACGGCGCAGCAGGCCGGCGACCCATTCCGTCGAACCGACATGGAAGACCTCGCCGTCGCCCTTGGCGAAGTGGACGATCATGCCCGAACCGCGCTTCACCCGCTCGAGATTGGCGTCGTTCGCCGATCCGTAAAGGGTCTCGGCGACGAATCGGCCGTCCTCGTCGCCGAAGAACTGCGCCTCGGGCGGGATGTCTGCGCTCTCTTCGACGAGCGCAGTCATGCCAAGCGCCAGGATCTGCAAGCCCTCCGGATGGACATCCTCGCCCCCGGGTTCCGGAAGTCCGTTACGGATGACGTAGTCGAGCCCGTCGACCTCGTAGCCGAAGACATGGCTTCTGGCGCCCACGAGATCCCCATAGGAGAGCCCGGTGCCGGCAAAAGCCCAGTGCTCGGGGCGGTAGATTGGAAAGCCGCGGACGCCACGCGGTGCGCAGCCGCCCCAGCCGGCATAGAGGCCGCGGGTGGCGTTGAGCCCGAATGTCAGAGCGCCGGGCCGGCCGATCTCCGGCGCTTCCCATGAATTGGTGGCTCGGCGGACGTCGGCGCCGGGCCGATAGGCAGGATCTTCCGCGCGGGCACGGTATTTGTAGCAGACCTGCCGGCGACCTTCTTCCTCCAGACGCGTCTGCCACATGAAATTGCCGGCAAAGCGGGCGATATGGCCGCCGGCCTCGACATAGCGGTCGACCGTGTCCCGCATCTCCCATGTCCAGTATTCGTCGTGGCCGACAAAGACGACGCAGGCATAGCCGTCGAGGCAGTCTGGCCGGTGGTGCAAGTCGTGCTGGCTCACGAGATCGACGGCATATCCCGTGCGTTCCGCCCAGCGAAAGAAGAGACCATCGTAGCTCGCCCAGCCGGCAGAGGCGTATTTCTTCGAGTGGCCGGTCGCATAGGCCCATTCCATATGTGGGTAGCGCGGGATCGTCGCCGGCGGCAGATCGACGTCGAGCGGCACACGCGGCGCATCCGGTGGCAGTACCACGAATCCGCGACACCAGGGCCGCTCGACACTGACGGTGGTCGCATAGAGATCGCGGCCGGGTCCGGTGATCCCCTGATAGTGGTTGGAGCCGCCCCAGGTGTTGTAGGCCGTCCAGGTGCCGGTTGCGGCCACCTGCAGAATACGGCCGTGGCGATCGCCTGGCCCGGGGCAGAGAAGGAAGAGATGGTACGCGACGATCGGCCCGCCGTCACCGCCTGCCGCAGTCAGTGTCACCCGGTAAGCGCCGGAGCGCCAGTGACCCGGGATCACGAATTCGGCGGTCCGGTCCCAGCCGCATCCCTCGACGGAACACTGGTCCGGCGTCTCCTGCCAGCGCGTGGCCACGTCCTTCAGCACCAGGACCTCGGTCTCCATGGCCCCGTCCCTGAGTATCGTGACGTCGCAGAGTGATGCCGTCGACGAGATGTGGAGAGCAACCGTGTCGCCGGGGAGATAGGAGACGCGATCCGAGTAGCACCAGATTTCGCCGCGGTCTCCGTCCATGCCCGGATATTCGTAATAGTGCCCTCGCACCGCTTCGCGGCGGTCTGCATCGGAGAGACCGAAATCGGGAAAGATGTCGTCGCTCATCTTGCTTTTTTCCAGGCGGCGGATCCGGCCGCGCCCCGGCACCATTCCTGAAGTGCGAGCATTGCGCAAATAGATACTCGGAATGACGAGCATCGTTTCCGGGAATGCTGTGTCGATGTCATATCGATGAAATAGTCAGCGTCAATCCAGCTTCGAGCAGGCACCGGCTGCTACAACTCGGGTCAACCATGCCCCGCCAGCACTCCGGTCAAAAAGAATCACGCATATGGATGACGCGCTTACCGACGCCCGCTCGATAAAACTCAAGGGACGCTCGTTCCTTGCCGTCGTGCTGTCGCCGGATCTGCCGCTGGACAAGTGGCTGCTGAAGCTCGACGACCTTGCCATGCGATCGGCAGGATTCTTCCTCGAGCGGCCAGTTGTGCTCGATGTGACGGATCTCTCGCTCGACAAGAAACAGCTCAAGAAGCTGCTCGCCGATCTTGGACAGCGTAATGTGCGCATCATGGGCATCGAAGGCGCGCGACCCTCGGCCATCGAGCCCGGAATGCCGCCAGCCATGAAAGGCGGCCGGCCGGCCGCCGATGTCGAAGTTCCGGACCGGCAGGCTGCCTCGAGCGAAGATCTCACGGGGGAAGAGCGGGCCGGGAAAGTGGCGCCGGTCGCCCCGATCATCCAGGTGGCCGACACGCGGCCCGTCACGCCATCCATCGTGATTCGCGAACCTGTCCGTTCCGGCCAGTCCGTGGTCTTTGCCGAGGGCGATATCACGATCCTCGGTTCGGTGGCGTCGGGCGCCGAGGTCATCGCCGGCGGTTCCGTCCATGTCTACGGCGCCTTGCGCGGCCGCGTCATGGCGGGCTCGCTCGGCAACGGCTCGGCGCGGATCTTCTGCCGCCGGCTCGAGGCGGAACTGCTCTCGATCGACGGGATCTACATGACCGCCGACGAACTTTCGCCTGATCTCCAGGGCCAGCCCGTGCATCTCTGGCTGGATGGCGACGAGATCAAGGCACAGAAACTCAGCTGAACATCAACGAAGGAAAGAGGGCGAGATGGGAAAAGTAGTCGTCGTGACATCTGGCAAGGGCGGCGTCGGCAAGACGACCTCCACGGCTGCGCTCGGCGCGGCGCTCGCCATGCGCAACGAGAAGGTCGTGCTCGTCGACTTCGACGTCGGCCTGCGCAACCTCGACCTGATCATGGGCGCCGAACGCCGGGTGGTCTACGATCTGGTCAATGTCATCCAGGGTGACGCCAAGCTGACGCAGGCGCTGATCCGCGACAAGCGGCTCGAGAACCTGTTCCTGCTGCCGGCCTCACAAACCCGAGACAAGGATGCTCTGACGCCCGAAGGCGTCGAATGGGTAATCGGCGAGCTCAAGCGCTATTTCGACTGGGTCATCTGCGACAGCCCGGCCGGGATCGAGCGCGGGGCGACGCTTGCGATGCGGCATGCCGACACGGCCGTCATCGTCACCAATCCGGAAGTGTCCTCGGTGCGCGATTCGGACCGCATCATCGGCCTTCTCGATTCCAAGACCGTCAAGGCCGAGCGCGGCGAACGGATGGACAAGCATCTGCTGCTCACCCGCTATGACGCGGCCCGCGCCGAGCGCGGCGACATGCTGAAGGTCGACGACGTCCTGGAAATCCTGTCCATCCCGCTGATCGGCATCGTGCCCGAAAGCATGGACGTGCTCAAGGCGTCGAATCTCGGTGCGCCTGTCACGCTGGCCGACAGCCGCAGCGCCCCGGCGCTCGCCTATTTCGACGCAGCCGCGCGGCTCGCCGGCGAAGAGATCCCGCTCTCCATTCCCGGCAACAAGGTCGGGCTGTTCGGCAAGATCTTCGGACGGAGGGCTGCATGAACATACTGAGCGTCTTCAAGCGGCAGAAATCCGCGCCGATGGCGCGCGAGCGGTTGCAGGTTCTCCTCGCCCACGAGCGATCGTCGCTCGGCCAGGCTGACCTCGTCGCGATCCTCCGCGAGGAAATCCTGGGGGTCATCTCCAAGCATGTGCAACTCGATGCAGACAAGGTGCAGGTCAAGCTCGATCGCGACAAGCATATGTCGATGCTGGAGATCGACGTCGAGATCCCGTTGAGCACCAATCTTCACGCGGCCTGAGTGCTGCATCGCCAGACGAGAAGGCAGCGGCCGCATTGGTGGCCGCTGCCTTTTGCTTATCTGCCGGCGGTAATCAGGATCAGCAGCACGAAGATCGTGGGTACGGCGCAGAGCGCGGGAATGATGATCGCCGGATAGCCGAAGGCGATGATGGCCAGCAGCCAGATCAGGGCGCAGTTGACCAGGAACAGTGCCTTGATGTTGCCGGATCCTTCGGCGGCTTCCCGGAGCAGCCAGCCTAGGATTGGAATGCGGTAGATCAGTGTCACGAATGGCTCCTTGCGTGTGGCCTTGGAGTGGCCGGTGGACCTGAAGGCCGGGCGGGCCTTCAAGTCTTGCCATTCGTCAATCATCGGATGTTCGCCGCTGCAAGGCGGCAAGACGCCGCTGCGGCATTTCAGCCGATCGCCCGCTTGAGCGGCCGGATGTGGCGAACCACAAGTTGGTCGAGCAGCAGGACGCCGACCAGGATCGCCCCGCTCAGCGGAAAGATCAGCGACACGCCGATCATCACCACCGCACCGGTCTTCCAGACACCGATCTTTTCCGGCACGGTGGGCGCGACCAGGCGTCCGGCCCCCGACGGACGGCGCTTCCACCACATGACCAGGCCGCTGGCGGAAATGAAGATGATGGCGAGGCAGAACACAGTGTTGAACGCGACGTTCCACCAGCCGATGGCGCCTTCATGGAAGGCGACGCCCACGGCCATGGCCTTGCCGGCGAGTCCGTAATCGTCGAAGGCGACATCGGCCAGCACCTTGCCGGTGTAGCGGTCGATATGCATCGTCCGGTCCGAGAGCGGGTCGGCGCTGTCGTTGCTCATCGTATCGCGCGAGAGGGTCCAGACTCCGTCGTCACCGCCCGGGAAGGAAAGCTGGAAACGGTCGACGAAACCGATGGCCCGGGCATAGGCGACGATGTTGTCCACCTCGACCGGCACGCCTTCGCCGAGGCCCTTGAACCCGGCGTCGGAGCCGGATACCGGCATCTTCGTCTGTTCGAGGGTCCAGGGCACCTCCTTGATGCCGTCATGGTTCATCTGGGCGTGCGTCTTGTCGGAAAGCGGCACGTTGTCCCACTTCTCGGCCGGGAAGGTGCTCCAGGCCTGGGTGAATTTCTCGCCCCAGACGCCGGCCCATGTCAGGCCGGAAAGGAGGAAGACCAGCAGGATCGCCGCGCACCAGAAGCCGATGGACTGGTGAAGCGACTTCCAGAGGGCACGGCCCCGGGCGCCGAACTGCGGCACGGCGACGCTTGCAAAGGAACGCCCGTCGCGCGGCCACCAGAGGTAGAGGCCGGTGACAACAAGCATCACCCCGAAGCCCGCGGCGATTTCGATCAGGCGATCGCCGAGATCGCCAATTAGCAGCGTGCCATGGATCGTGTCGGCGAGATCGTAGAGCGCGCTGCGGCGGTCCCAAGTGCCGAGCACCTTTGCCGAATAGGGGTCGACGGCGACCATCGTCGCCTGGTCGCCGGCATTGACGCGGAAGAGTGCGGCGCCGTCGGTGCCGCGGGGCGCGATATACTGAACGACGGAACCGCCGGGAACGGCGGCTTCGGCGGCGCCGATCTGCAGCGAGACCGCAGCGACGTCAGCGGACGGGATCACGGAATAGCGATACTCGCCGTCGCGGCCGACGAGCGCCGAACTCCAGAGCATGATGAGGCCGGTGACGGCCAGCATGATCAGGAACGGCGCGACATAGAGCCCTGCATAGAAATGCCAGCGCCAGGCGGTGATGTAGAAGGCCCTGCCGGAGGCGCTTTCGCGCGCGGGTGCCGTGTCTGTGGTGATGTCGGTCATGTCTTCCCCCTTGAAGACGGGTTGCGATAAAGGTGGAGTGATTGACTGCGTCAGGCGGTTGCGCCGGACAGCCGTTCGAGAGCGGCGAGATCGAGGATCCGCACGCATTCGGGTCGATTGAAATCGATGAGCTTTTCGCGGCGGAACCGGTGGAGGCAACGGCTGACGGTTTCCACTGTCAGGCCGAGCCAGTCCGCGAGATCGCCGCGAGTAGGAAACAGCGTGAACCGCGGCCGGTTGGTTCCGCCGTTTGCCGGCCCGCGTCCGAACTGCGCGGCGAGATCGACAAGCGCGGTCGCCACGCGTTCCGCGGCCGTCTTGCGGCCAAGCAGAAGTGCGTGATTCTGCTGTCGGTTCAGCATTCGGGCAATGTCTTCCGCCCGTGCTTCCGCCGCGGCGCGCCGACCGTAGCGTTCGACTGTCGAGAAGGTCAGCGATTCCGCACCACATTGGCCGGGGCCCTGCAGCGAAAAGCCGAAGAGCCGGCCTGGGCCGACGATGTCGCAGATCTGGCGGCGTCCGTCCGGCAGAAAGCGCGAAAGTGCGATGCAGCCGTCCTTCAGGCGGTAGTAGACCGCGCCGCTGCCGTTGCCGAAAGTCAGATTTTCCCGCGGGCGGAGGAGAAGCGTGGTGGTGGCGGGTTCGTCCGCCTGCCTGATAGCCGGAAGTGGCGGCGCACAGGCCGCATCGTGAGCGATAAGAAGCATGTCGATGTTACCGATGTCCGAGCCGGACAGCGGTCATGCGCCGTTACCGGTCCCGAGTTTCAAGGGCGCCGGAGCCGCAAGGGCTCAGGCGATGATTGAAAACGGGACGCTTGGCGGGCCGCGGGGCGGCGCACCGGGAGGAAAGTCCAGTCGATGGAATGCCTCGGGCGTGTCGGCGAAGATCAGATCCGTCTCGGCCAGTGCGGCGGGTTCGGCATCCGCAGGAGCGTCCGGAAGTGCAGAGGCAGCGCTGATCCGGCAAGCCTCGCAGTCGCGATCGAGGACTTTGCCCGACTTTCCGCCTGCCTCGTCCGGCAAGCAGAGCGTCGGCAGCGTGCCGTCGGGCAGGGCGTAGGCGGCAAGCTCCACAGGGCTGGCGGCAAGGGCCGATGCCATCTGGCGGTGAGCGAAGCCGAGGAAAACAAGCAGCATCGCGCACAAAAGGCGCAGGGCGATGCCGGATGTTTTGCGACAGTGGGACATAGGCTCGGATAAATTGTTGCGCGAAGTTCCTAACCCGTGCGTCGGCAGAGATCAATGCGCCGGATCAAACAAGACGGAGATTGTCTCTTCACCACCCCCGGCGCTCCCGAGGGCTGCCGGCATCGGGTGATCGGACCGGCGACGTGACTGATCGTGGCGCCGTCGCGGCGGGAGGAAGATCAAAGTGCCCCTTCGACCGCCTCGGAAAGCTCCTTCGCGGCATCCGCAGATGACATGTCGGAGTTGAAATGGCGGGTCACGACGTCGGTGATCGGGCCGGTTACCGCGGCACCCGTCGCATGGGTGGAGGCGACGGTCGGGAGAAGGGTGTTCTTGGCGGACGATACCGCCATGCCCTTCACGTTCTTGAGGGCGCAGGCATCCAGGCCTGCGGTGGGTGCGTCGACGACTGCGGGGATCGAGCCCTTCTCGATGTTGAAGGCCGTTTGCACTGCCGGATCCATGATCGCATTGGCGAGCATTGCCTGCGCCTTCCTCCTTTGTCTGACCATCCTGCGGAGGGCATCCACCGTCCGGCTCTCCTCCGAGCTCCGGCCGGCCTCTTCCTCTCATTCACGCGGATTTCGCCGCCGGACGGTTCAGACCTCCGGGCGGCGCCGCGTCAGAGGCCCGCAAGCGCCAAGAGATGTTTGACGCGCGCATGGGCCAGATCAGGCTGGGCAAGAACCCCGGCGCGGTCCGCCAGCCTGAAGATGTCCGCATAGTGGACGATGCCACGGGCGGATTGCATGCCGGCAGGCATGGTGAAGTGATCCTGATGGCCGTTGAGCCAGGCCAGGAACACGATGCCGGCCTTGTAGTATTGCGTGGGCGCTTCGAAAATTCGTCGGGACAGCGGCACTGTCGGTTCAATGATCTCGCGAAACCGTGCGGCATCGCCCGCAGCCAGCGCCGATAGCGCGAGCGACGCCGGCACGGCCACTGCATCGAAAATCCCGAGAAGAGCATGACTATGGCGCTCGCCGTCGCCTTCGATGAGTTCGGCATAGTTGAAATCGTCGCCCGTAAAGCAGAGCACGCCCTCGGGAAGACGGCGCCTAAGCTCGATCTCCTTGGCATTGTCCAGCAGCGAGATCTTGATACCCTCGACCTTGTCCCTGTTGTCGGCGATAATGGACAGCACGGTATCGAGGTTGGCGGCGAAGTCGTCGCTGCCCCAGTATCCCTTGAGCTGCGGATCGAACATGTCGCCCAGCCAGTGCAGGATCACCCTGTCCCGCGACTGCCGCAGCATATGGCCGTAGACATGGCGGTAGTCATCGGCGGAACGCGCGACGCGGGCCAGGGCCCGGCTCGCCATGAGAATGACCCGACCGCCCTCGGCCTCGACGAAACCCATCTGCGTCTCATAGGCGCCGATCACGTCTTCGACGCTGCGTGCCGCAGCGGGGTCGAGATGGTCGGTCCCGGCGCCGCAGGCGAGGTCGGCGCCCTTGACGCCCCGTGCCGCAGCCAGTGAACGCCGGATCAGTTCCTGTGCGCCGGCCCAGTCGAGACCCATTCCGCGCTGCGACGTGTCCATTGCTTCTGCAATGCGGAAGCCGAGCGACCAGAGATGATGGCGGTAGGCGATGGTGGCATCCCAGTCGATGGCGGGCCGTCCCCATGGCTGGCTGTCACGCAGGGGATCGGACACGACATGCGCCGCCGCGTAGGCGATGCGGTTGAAAAATGGTTTGACCGCGGGTGCCCGGTGCGGGCGAGCCTGCATCTCGTATGATTCGATTCGCCCGTCCTGGGCCGGCAGCGAAAGGCTGAGGGGCATAGGATCCTCCATGCGTGTCTGGTGGCGTAATTTAGATCGTTCCAAATGACAATAGGTCTTCCGAGAAAAAATTCGACCCCTCTAGGAGGTCGACGTGATTTGGAATTCTTGCAAGTGTTGCTGGAGCGCTCTCGATATTCTCTGATAAGATATTGATATAATTATATAAATAATTGATATGGCCTGCATGGCCGGAACCTCGTGTTCCGCCGCGAACTGCGATCCACGCTCCGGATCAAAAATTTGCCGCTTGACGATTTTGGAACGTTCCAATAGATCAATTGGTGGAACAAGGGAGATGAAATGTCCAAGGAGCGGACCACTGTCGTGGATGTCGCGGAGGCGGCGGGCGTGTCGAAGTCGACCGTTTCGCTGGTGCTCCAGGGCAGTCCGCTGGTCAACGAGTCCACCCGGGCGAAGGTGCAGGCCGCTATCCGCGATCTCGGCTATGTCTACAATCGCGGCGCTGCGAATCTCAGGCAGGCGCGGTCGAAGATCGTCGGTATCGTCGTCAACGACCTCACCAACGGCTTCTTCGCCGAGCTGGCGGTCGGGGTCGATACGGTCGTCCAGTCCGCAGGCTTCGTGCAGTTCCTCTCCAATACCGGCGAGAGTCCGGACCGCCAGCGCGAAGTGATCGCCTCGATGCTCGAGCACGGCATTTCCGGCCTCATCATTTCCCCGGCGCGAGGGACCACCGCCGCCGATCTCAAGCAGGTCATTGCGACCGGCATCCCCGTCGTCGTCGTTGTGCGGTCGGTCACCGGCGCCAAGACGTCATCCGTCTTTTCCGACAACAGGCACGGCGCCGTGGAGGCGGTCGATCATCTCGTCGCGCTCGGCCATCGGCGCATCGCCTTCCTCGGCGGCTTTCACGACACCGGCGTCTTCGCCGAGCGTTGCGCCGGCTATCGCGAAGCGCTGGCGAAGGCTGGTCTCGACTTCGACTACGACCTGATCATCAGCTCGGCTCCGTCGCGCGCCGGCGGCGTCGCCGCCGTCGAGCGGGCGTTGATGATGCCGGCGCCGCCGACGGCCGCTCTCTGCATGAACGACGCGGTGGCCTTCGGGGTCTGCGACGGGCTTCGCGCGCGGCGGGTCGAGCCCGGCTCGGATTTTGCGGTCGTCGGCTTCGACGACGTGATCGAGGCGCGGACCGGTGTTCCGGCGCTCACCACGGTGTCGGTCGATCCGCAGGGCATGGGGCGCAAGGCGGCGCAACTGCTGCTCAAGCAGATCAATTCCGGCGAGATCGACGCCGAGGCCATCGTCAGCCCGGTAAGGCTCGTGGTGCGCGAGAGCTGCGGCGCGGTACGGCAGGAGAGTTTGGCAGAGGTGGACGCATGACGGGGTGGGGGCTGATCGGCGCGAGCACGATCGCACGCGAATGGATGATCGACGCGATCCGGGCAACCGGCGGCGAGGTCGTATCGGTTATGAGCAGCGATGTTGAACGGGGCGCTGCCTATGCCAAGGAGCAGGGCATCGCGAGGTCCGTGACAACCCTTGATGCGCTTCTCAGCGATCTCGACGTTCAGTCGGTCTATATTTCCACGACCAACGAATTGCACGCGGCGCAGGCGATAGCCGCAGCCCGCGCCGGCAAGCATGTGCTTTGCGAGAAGCCGCTGGCACTGTCGCTCGCCGACGCACGGGCGATGGTGCGGGCGGCGCAGGAGGCTGGCGTCGTGATGGGCACGAACCACCATCTCCGCAATGCCGCGAGCCATCGGGCCATGCGCGATGCGATCGCCGCGGGTAGGATCGGCCGACCGCTGGCGGCGCGTGTCTTCCATGCTGTCTTCCTGCCGCCGCATCTGCAGGGCTGGCGGCTCGATCGGCCGGAGGCGGGCGGCGGTGTGATCCTGGATATCACCGTGCATGATGCCGACACGCTGCGTTTCGTGCTCGGCGACGACCCGGTGGAGGCGATCGCCATGCGCCAGAGCGGCGGCATGGGACGCGCGGGCCTCGAAGACGCGGTCATGGGCGTGCTACGCTTCAAGTCCGGGGTCATCGCCCAGTTTCACGATGGCTTCACCACCAAATTCGCCGAGACCGGTTTCGAGGTGCACGGCACGGACGGTTCGCTGGTGGCGCGCAATGTCATGACCCAGCGTCCGGTCGGATCGGTCATGCTGCGGACGGCAGCGGGCGAGCAGGCGCTGCCGCTCGACCCGCGCAACCTCTACGAAACCGCGCTCGATGCGTTCCATGCGGCGATTGCCGGCCGAGGGCAGCCCTCAGCAACGGGGGAAGACGGCATCTGGTCGCTCGCAACAGGGCTCGCCGTGGTCGAGGCGGCCCGGAGCGGCCGCGCCGTTGCAATCGATGCGGGACTGTGAGGCGAGGATGAGCAAGCAAATTTCCCTGTCCGAAGCCGCAGCGCTGATCCCCGACTGGGCCGTGGTCTCCGTCTCTTCGTCGAGCGGGCTCGGCTGCCCGGATGCGATGCTGCAGGCGATCGGCGCGCGCTTCGAGGCGACCGGCCATCCGCGCGGCCTGACGACCCTGCATCCGATCGCCGCTGGCGACATGAGCGGAATCAAGGGCATCGACCATATCGCGCGCGAGGGTCTCTTGAAGAAGATCCTCGCCGGCTCCTATCCATCCGGTCCCTCGACGTCCGACCCGCCGCTCATCTGGCAGATGGTGACCGGCAATGCGATCCCCGCCTACAACATTCCCTCGGGCATCCTGTTCGACATGCATCGCGAGGCGGCGGCGAAGCGGCCGGGCGTAATCACCAAGGTCGGGCTCGACACGTTCGTCGACCCGGACCGGCAAGGCTGCGCGATGAACGACCGAGCCGCGGCCGAGCCTGTGGTGCGAAAGATAGCATTCGAGGGCGAGGACTGGCTCTATTTCCCCGCCATCGTGCCGCAGGTCGCGATCATCCGCGCCACGACGGCCGACGAGCGCGGCAACCTGACCTACGAGCATGAAGGCGCCTATCTCGGTGGCCTCGACCAGGCGCTCGCCGCGCGCAACAATGGCGGCATCGTCATTGCCCAGGTCAAGCGCATCACCAAGGAAGGCTCATTGAAGCCGCATGACGTGCGCGTGCCGGGGATGCTGGTCGACTATGTGGTTGTCGATCCCGACCAGAAGCAGACGACGCAGACCCTCTACGATCCGGCGATCTCGGGCGAGATCTTCCGGCCGCTCGATACGTTCCGGGTACCGGACTTCAACATCCAGAAGGTAATCGCCCGACGCGTGGCACAGGAGCTCGAAGCGGGCAGCTGCGTCAATCTCGGATTCGGCATTTCCGCCAATGTGCCGCGCATCCTCATGGAAGAGGGGCTGCACGGGGCGGTCACCTGGGTGATCGAACAGGGAGCTGTCGGCGGCGTACCACTGCTCGACTTCGCCTTCGGCTGCGCGTCGAATGCCGACGCCTATATGCCGTCGCCCTACCAGTTCACCTATTTTCAGGGCGGCGGCTTCGATGCATCGCTGCTCTCCTTCCTCGAGATCGGCCGAGACGGCTCCGTCAACGTCTCCAAGCTCTCCTTCCGGCCGCATGTGACGGCAGGAGCCGGCGGCTTCGTCGACATCACGGCGCGGGCCAGGAAGATCGTCTTCTCCGGCATGTTCAATGCCGGGGCGAAGCTCGCAATCGAGGGCGGGAGGCTAGTCATCGAGAAGGAAGGCAAGCTCAAGAAGCTCGTCAACGCCGTCGAGCACGTGACCTTCTCCGGTGCGCGGGCCATCGCCCAGGGCCAGGACATAACCTATGTCACCGAGCGCTGCGTCATGAAGCTCACGGCAGACGGTGTCGTGCTGACCGAGATCGCGCCGGGCGTGGATCTAGAAGCTGCCATTCTCGACCAGTCGGAATTCCCGCTGATCGTTTCGCCTGACCTCAAGACCATGGATGCCGCCCTGTTCGCCGAGGCGCCGATCGGGCTGAGGCTGCCGAAAAGGCCGCTCCGGATTCTGGAGGCTTCCCATGGCTGAGAAGACGGTACGGGTCCATGTCCATGACGCCGTGGCAGTCATGACCGTCTCGCGGACGGACAAGCTCAATGTCTTCGATCTCGACATGCTGAAGGCGCTCGATGCGGCCTGCGACACGGTTGAGACCAATTCGCGCGTGCGCGCGGCCATCATTACCGGCGACGGCAAGGCCTTCTCCGCCGGGGGCGACATCAAGGCCTGGGGCGGCATGCGGCCCGAGGAGTTCGGACACCAGTGGGTGCGCTACGGCCACCGTGTCTTCGGGAGGCTGGCGACGCTGCGCGTGCCTCTCATCGCGGCGCTCAACGGCCATGCGCTCGGCGGCGGGCTGGAACTGGCAGCCTGTGCCGACATCCGCATCGCCGAAAGCCAGATCCGGCTCGGCCTGCCGGAGACCGGTCTCGGCATGGTGCCCGGCTGGTCCGGCACGCAGCGGTTGGTGCATCGCTTCGGCGCGCAGATTGTCCGGCGCATGGTGTTGGGCGGCGAGATGTTCTCGGCCGAGGAGGGGCGCCTGAACGGCCTGGTCGATCGTGTTGTCGATACCGGCAATGCGATTCAGGAAGCGATGACTTACGCAGTGCGTGTCGCTGCACGCGGGCCCGCGGCATTGGAGATTTCGAAACTGATGATGTCGGTTGCCAATGGCGAGGACGACGGATCGGGCGTGGAAGCGCTCGGCTCAATCCTCGCTGCCAAGACCGGCGACCTCAAGGAGGGTGTGGCAGCCTTCAACGAAAAGCGCACCGCCACCTTCAAAGGAGAATGGTAATGACGATCCAGATCCGCCCCGGCGAACTGGCGAAGCCCGCCCGTTCCTTCCAGATGCTGATCGACGGCCAGTGGACCACGGGTGTCGAAGGTCGAACGCTCAATCGTGTTGCGCCGAGCCACGGTGTCACCGTCAGCCACTACCAGGCAGCGACCAAGGCGGATACCGAGCGGGCCATCGCCGCTGCGCGCCGGGCATTCGACAGCGGTCCATGGCCGACAATGACGGCGGGGGAGCGCTCGACCGTCCTGCTCAAGGCTGCAGACATGATCGCGGCTCGCGCCGACGAGATCGCCTATCTCGATGCCATCGAAGCTGGCAAGCCGATCAGCCAGGTGCTGGGCGAGGTGGCCGGTGCCGTCGACATCTGGCGCTATGCGGCGGCGCTCGCCCGAACGCTCCATGGCGAGAGCTACAACACCCTCGGCGAGGGCACTGTCGGCGTCGTGCTGCGCGAACCGATCGGCGTCGTCTCCATCATCACGCCCTGGAACTTCCCGTTTCTGATCGTCGCCCAGAAGCTGCCCTTCGCGCTTGCCGCCGGCTGCACGGCGGTGGTCAAGCCCTCGGAACTCACGTCGGGCTCGACGCTTGTTCTCGGCGAGATCCTGATGGAGGCGGGCGTGCCCGCTGGCGTCGTCAATATTCTGGTCGGGACCGGTCCGGAAGTCGGTGCGGTGATGACCAGCCACCCGGATGTCGACATGGTGTCCTTCACCGGCTCGACCGGCGTCGGCAAGCTCACCATGGCGAGCGCCGCCCAGCACCTCAAGAAGGTCTCGCTGGAGCTCGGCGGCAAGAATCCGCAGATCGTGTTTCCGGATGCCAATCTCGACGAATTCGTCGATGCCGCAGTGTTCGGCGCCTATTTCAATGCGGGCGAATGCTGCAATGCCGGGTCGCGGCTGATCCTGCACAAGGACATCGCCCGAGACGTGGTGGCGCGTATCGCGGCGCTCTCGAAAGAGGTGAAGGTGGGCGACCCCCTCGATCCGACGACCCAGGTCGGGGCGATCATCACGCCGCAGCACCTCGAGAAGATCTCGGGTTACGTTACCGGCGCTTCGAAGGGCGGGGCGACCGTGGCCTTCGGCGGCGAGAGGCTCGATCTCGGCATGGGCCAGTTCATGGCGCCGACCATCCTGTCCGGCGTGACGACGGACATGGCTGTCGCGCGTGAGGAAGTGTTCGGCCCGGTCCTGTCGGTGCTGACCTTCGAGACGGTGGAAGAGGCGGTGCAGATCGCCAATGACGTGGATTACGGCCTGTCGGCCGGGGTCTGGAGCCAGAATTTCGATACCTGCATGACGATCGGCCGCAAGGTGCGGGCGGGCACGATCTGGATGAATACCTTCATGGACGGAACGCCGGAACTGCCTTTCGGGGGCTTCCGGCAGTCGGGTCTCGGCCGCGAGCTCGGCAAGCATGCGGTGGAGGACTACACCGAGACCAAGACGCTCAACATGCATATCGGCCGGCGCACCGGCTGGTGGATGCCGCGCTAAGGACGCAATAGCCATGGCGAGATGCCTCGCAAGAGCTGAGGGTGGTTTATGGGCCCGGGACATTCGGCCCGAACTGCGGCGGTTGCAGGACCTGCAGGCCGGTTGCGGGCTCTCCGGCTATGCGCCGGAGCAACAGGCGACCAAGTTCGACGCCGGCGGCCGTGAGGTCCTCGTAGATCGCATCGACGCCGGGCTGGATATCGGAGAGCAGGCGCGACGTCTGTTTGGCAACGATATCATACTCGCGGCCCAGTCCGCCACCGGCCTCGGACATTCCAGTTATGGCCGCCATGGCGGAGACTTCGCCAGGACAAATCAGCCCGTCCGGCGCGCCGGAACTCCGTGCGCGGGCGCGGAAATGATCTCGGACAGTTCGGGCGGAGGAATCGAGATCGACGCCGTCCGGTATCTCGTAGTTGACGCCCGCCTCGCGGACGGCCGTCATGAAGCCGTGGCGCATGTGTTGTGCGAAGGTGAGGCGCGGCGATGGCAAGATGATGGTGAGCTTGTCGCGGCCCTTGGCGATCAGCCGCCGTGCCGCCTGGTAGGCGAAGGAGAAGTTGTCGTAGTCGACGTAAGCATGCGGCGTGGCGAACTCGGTTCGGCCATGACTTACAAAGGGAAAATCGCGCTCGATCAGCAACCGGACGCGCGGATCGAGCGGCTCGGTGCGAGTGAAGATCAGTCCGTCGGCGAGATTGTTGCGGACAATGTATTCCACCGCCTCGACGTTGGAGGACTTCACGAAGTTTGGCATCACGATCAGGTGGTAGAGGGTTCCCTGCAGGGCGTTTGTGAGCCCCAGCATGATGGAGGTTCCGAAGCCGAGAATTTCCTCGTGCGGATCGAGCAGAACGCCAATCACGTTGGTGCGGCCGGTCTTGAGCCTCTGCGCCGCGCGGTCCGGGGCATAACCGATCTCGGCCGCAACCCGTGCGACGCGCTTGCGCGTCTCGAGGCTGATCAAGGCGTCGCCGGCAAGGGCCCGCGAAATCGTGGTTACCGCAAGCCCGGTCATGCCGGCAATAGTTCGAAGCGTCGGCTTGCCAGACTTGCGGGGCTGCCGTCGGGGCCTGTCGGTGGGTTCAATCGTCGTCAATGGGTCGTCCGCGGAAGCCGGTTTGCGAGCCACAGACTAGCCTGCGCTCACCTCAGAGGCAAATCGAAAATTGAAATCGTTTCAAACTTGCCCCTGGCATGGAGCTGGTGCTCTGCGTCGCCTGGAACTCGTGGGATGCACCACTTGCCGAATGATAAAAGATCGGAACTGGCTCTTGACTTGGCGCCATGTGTAACGTTTTAAATTCGACTGACGGCGAAGGCCGGCATGAGGAGTATCGGTTGGCGGGTGCCGGCCGATAGGGATGGAGCGGGATGACCCGCTCAGGATGAACTTTGAAAACGGGAGGATGAACCATGCGTAAACTACTGATGACGACAGCAGCATTGGCCCTGGTATGCGGCGTTTCCGGTGCCGCGCGCGCGGCCGAGAGCGTCGAGGTTCTGCACTGGTGGACATCGGGCGGCGAGGCCGCTGCGCTCGACGTGCTCAAGAAGGATCTTGAATCCAAGGGCATTTCCTGGACCGACATGCCGGTCGCCGGCGGTGGCGGCACAGAGGCGATGACCGTGCTGCGCGCCCGCGTCACTTCGGGCAATGCGCCGACAGCGGTGCAGATGCTCGGCTTCGACATTCTCGACTGGGCCAAGGAGGGCGCGCTCGGCAATCTCGACGACATCGCCAACAAGGAAGGCTGGGACAAGGTCATTCCGAAGGCGCTGCAGCAGTTCTCCAAATATGACGGCCACTGGATCGCGGCGCCGGTCAACGTCCACTCGACCAACTGGCTGTGGATCAACAAGGCGGCGCTCGACAAGGCCGGCGGTAAGGCGCCGGAGAGCTGGGACGAACTGATCGCCCTGCTCGATGCCTTCAAGGCTCAGGGCATCCAGCCGATCGCGGCCGGCGGCCAGGCCTGGCAGGACGCGACGCTCTTCGACGCCGTCGTGCTGTCGCTCGGCGACGATTTCTACAAGAAGGCCTTCATCGACCTCGATTCCGCTACCCTCGGATCGGACAAGATGAAGGAAGCCTTCGACCGGATGACCAAGCTCCGTTCCTATGTCGACGACAACTTCTCCGGCCGCGACTGGAACCTCGCTTCGGCCATGGTGATCGAAGGCAAGGGTGGCGTGCAGTTCATGGGTGACTGGGCCAAGGGTGAATTCGTCAAGGCCGGCAAGAAGCCGGGCCAGGATTTCGTCTGCATCCGCTTCCCGGGTACCCAGGGTGCCGTGACCTTCAACTCCGACCAGTTCGCGATGTTCAAGGTCTCCGACGACAAGGTGCCGGCGCAGCTGCAGATGGCGTCCGCGATCGAGAACCCGACCTTCCAGTCGGCCTTCAACGTCGTCAAGGGCTCGGCTCCGGCCCGCACGGACGTTCCCGACACCGCCTTCGATGATTGCGGCAAGAAGGCGATTGCCGACCTTGCCGACGCCGACAAGAACGGCCGCCTGTTCGGTTCCATGGCGCATGGCCACGCCAATCCGGCCGCCGTCAAGAACGCGATCTACGACGTCGTGACCCGCCAGTTCAACGGTGAAATCTCGTCGGAAGACGCCGTCAAGGAACTGGTCGCGGCCGTCGAAGGCGCGAAGTAATCTGACGCGGAGGAGGGGTTCGCGCCTCATCCGGCTACCGCCACCTTCTCCCCGGTTGCGGGGAGAAGGGGATGTGGCACCGCCGGCGACCCCATCGTCCCCTCTCCCCGCAAGCGGGGAGAGGGCCAGGGTGAGGGGCCGATCCCAGACACATAAGATCACGGTAGGTCGATCATGGACAGCCGCAGCCGACTGCAGGAACTCCTGCCGCGCATCGTCGTGGCGCCGAGCTTCGTCGTCATCCTCGTCTTCGTCTACGGCTTCATCGCCTATACGGGATATCTCTCGCTGACCGACAGCAAGATGCTGCCGTCCAACACGATCGTGGGCTTCGGAAACTATGTGAAGCTCTGGGCGCTGCCGCATTGGTGGCGGGCCTTCACCAATCTCCTGATCTTCGCCTCGCTCTATATCGTCATCTGCTCGGTGATGGGGCTCGGGCTCGCGATCCTGCTCGACCAGAAGATCCGCGCCGAGGGCCTTCTCCGGCCGATCTACCTCTATCCGATGGCGCTCTCCTTCATCGTCACGGGCACGGCCTGGAAGTGGTTCCTCGATCCCGGTATCGGGCTCGAGAACACCATGCATCTCTGGGGCTGGGAGAGCTTTTCCTTCACCTGGATCAAGGATCGCAACTACGCCATCTACTGCGTGGTGCTCGCCGCGGTCTGGCAGTCCTCGGGCTTCGTGATGGCGATGTTCCTGGCCGGGCTGCGCGGTGTCGACAACGAGATCATCAAGGCGGCGCAGATCGACGGTGCCTCGCCGTTCATGACCTACCGCCGGATCATCATCCCGCTCATGCGGCCCGTGTTCCTGTCCGCCTTCGTCGTCCTCGCGCATCTCGCGATCAAGGCCTACGATCTCGTGATCGCGCTGACTGGCGGCGGCCCCGGACAGGCGACCGAACTGCCGGCGACCTTCATGTATTCCTACACGTTCACGCGCAACCAGATGGCGATCGGGGCGTCGTCGGCGATCGTGATGCTGGCGATGATCTTCTCGATCATCGTGCCCTATCTCTATGCCGAAATCCGGGGAGGCAAGCGCTGATGTCCGGTTCACCCAACCCCGAAAACGCCATCTCGCACAACCGGCTCACCCGGGCGCTGATCTATGCCGCGCTGATCCTGTTTGCGGTCTACTATCTACTGCCGCTCTACGTGATGGTGGTGAATTCCTTCAAGCCGCTCGACGAGATCCGCCAGGGCGGCATGCTGAACCTGCCACAGGCCTGGACGATCCAGCCCTGGCTCTCGGCCTGGTCGACGGCGCAGATCGGCGTCGAGCCCACGGGTCTCAAGCCCTTCTTCATCAATTCGATCCTGATGGTGGTGCCCGCGGTGGCGATCTCGACGCTGATCGGGGCGCTGAACGGCTATGTGCTGACCAAGTGGCAGTTCCGCGGCTCCAACATCTTCTTCGGAATGCTGCTCCTCTCCTGCTTCATCCCGTTCCAGATCGTGCTGATCCCGATGGCCCGTATCCTCGGCCTCATAGGCATCGCGGGAACGATCTGGGGGCTGATCCTCGTCCATGTCATCTATGGCATCGGCTTTACGACGCTCTATTTCCGGAACTACTACGAGGCCTTCCCGACCGAACTGGTGCGGGCGGCGCAGATCGACGGCGCGAGCTTCTTCCAGATCTTTTGGCGCATCCTGCTGCCTTCGTCAGGGCCGATCATCGTGGTCTCGGTCATCTGGCAGTTCACCAATATCTGGAACGACTTCCTGTTCGGCGCCTCATTCTCGGGCGCGACGTCCACGCCGATGACCGTCGCGCTCAACAACCTCGTGAGCTCGTCGACCGGCGTCAAGGAATACAACGTCCATTTCGCCGGCGCGATCCTCGCCGCACTGCCAACGCTCATCGTCTACATCGTGTCCGGTCGCTATTTCGTCCGCGGGCTGATGTCCGGCGCCGTGAAGGGATAGTCCCATGTCGTTTCTCAAGATCTCCCATCTCCGCAAGTCCTACGGTTCGCTCGAAATCCTGAAGGACATCAATATCGAGATCGAGGAGGGCGGCTTCCTGGTGCTGGTCGGTCCGTCCGGCTGCGGCAAGTCCACGCTGCTCAACACGATCGCCGGGCTCGAGCCGATCACCTCGGGCGACATCGCCATCGCCGGCCGATCGGTCGCCGGCCTGCCGCCCTCCAAGCGCGACATCGCCATGGTGTTCCAGTCCTATGCGCTCTATCCGAACATGACGGTGGCGGGGAACATCGCCTTCGGCATGGAGATCCGCGGCGTGCCGAAGGAGGAGCGTGAAAAGGCGATCAAGGGCGTCGCCGACATGCTCCAGATCGGCCACCTGCTCGACCGCAAGCCCTCACAGCTGTCGGGCGGACAACGCCAGCGTGTCGCCATGGGTCGTGCGCTGGTGCGCAATCCCCAGGTCTTCCTGTTCGACGAGCCGCTGTCCAATCTGGACGCAAAGCTACGCGTCGACATGCGCACCGAGATCAAGCGGCTGCACAACCGCATGAAGACGACGATCGTCTATGTCACGCATGACCAGATCGAGGCGATGACCCTTGCCACCAAGATCGCGGTGCTCAAGGACGGCGTGCTGCAGCAGTTCGGCACGCCGGCGGAAATCTACAATAACCCGGCCAACATGTTCGTCGCCGATTTCATGGGCTCGCCCGCCATGAACCTGCTCACCGCCAAGGTGGTCTCGGCCGATGGCGGGCTCCGTGTCTCCCTCGAGCGCGAAGGACAGCCGCTGGAACTGCCGGTCGCCGCTGCGCCCGGTTCGCTCGCCGGCTTCGCCGGCCGTGAGGTCGTTTTCGGCATTCGTCCGGAGGCTTTGACCGATCCTGACGGCGCCGACCGCAATGCGCGCAACGTGGCCGAAGGCGACTGCCTGATCGAGGTCGTCGAACCTGCCGGCTCCGACACGTTCGCGGTGACAAAGCTCGGCCACAAGGAGGTCGTGGCGCGGCTGCGCGCGGATGCTCGGATCGAGGCTGGACAGATGGCCCGTCTGGCCTTCAATCTCGACAAGGCGGTGTTCTTCGACCCGCAGAGCCAGCAGCGGATTGCGTGAGACATGGGATTGACGCCTGACATCGTGATCATCGGCTCGGGAATCGGCGGTGCGACCGTGGCGGCCGGTCTTGCTGGCTCGGGTGCCTCCATCCTCATCCTCGAAGCCGGCGACCATCTTGCTGACCGGCCCGAAAACCGCGACCAGCGGGCGATCTTTCAGCGCGGCCATTTCCGCCCGAAGGAGATGTGGCACGAGGCGGGAGGCGGCCCCTTCAATCCCGGCAACTATTACAATGTCGGCGGCAATTCGAAATTCTACGGCGCGGTCCTGGTGCGCTACCGGCGCGAGGACTTTCTCGAACTGCAGCACCGCGAGGGCGTGTCGCCGGCATGGCCTTTCCCCTATGAGGAACTGGAACCCTGGTACAGCCGCGCCGAGCAGTTGTTCCAGGTGCGCGGCGCGCTCGGGCAGGATCCGACCGAGCCGCATCATTCTGAACCCTATCCGTTTCCGCCGGTGCCCGACGAGCCCGCCATCGCGCATGTGCGCCAGCGCCTCCAGGCGAGCGGCATGCACACCTATTCCCTGCCGCTCGGCGTCGATATCGAACGCTGGCTCGCCAAGGCGAAGACGCCCTGGGATGCCCATCCGAATGCCAACGACGGCAAGATGGATGCGGAGACGACGGCGCTTGCCGAGGCTCTCAGCCATCCGAACGTGACGCTGCAGACTCGGTCGAAGGTCGTCAGGCTCGAGTTGGCGGCGGATGGGAGCCGCATCGGCACGGTCCATTACGAGTATGACGGTGTCTCGAAATCTGTCTCGCCGAAGCTCGTCATCCTTGCGGCCGGGGCCGTGCAGTCCTCGGTGCTGCTGCTGCGTTCGGGTGAGGGCCGGTTCAAGACGGGCCTGGCCAATTCCTCCGACCAGGTCGGGCGCAATTTTATGAACCACAATTCGAGCGCGGTCCTGGCTTTCTCGCCCTTCTACCGCAACGATTCGATCTACCAGAAGACCTTCGGTTTCAACGACTACTATCTCTCAGACGGCGAGGGTGGTCCGCCGCTCGGCAATGTCCAGCTGCTCGGCCGGGTCTCCGGCGCGATCCTCAAGGCCAATATTCCGAGCCTGCCGGAATGGCTGCTCGGGCAGATCTCGGCGCATGCGATCGACTTCTATGCGATGAGCGAGGACATCCCGCATCCTGAGAGCCGGATCACCGTCGATGGCGACCGGATCGTGCTGAAATGGCATCGGACCAACTGGGATGCCCATCTCGACCTCGTGCGGAAGCTGAAGGCCGTGCTGCGCAAGGCCGGCTTCCCGGTCGTCCTGTCGCGCCCCTTCGACAAGCGGACGCCGTCGCATCAATGCGGCACCGTCAGGATCGGAGATGACCCGGCGACCGCGCCGCTCGACATCTTCTGCCGCGCCTATGACCATCCCAATCTCTTCGTGGTCGACGCGAGCTGCCTGCCGACATCCGCGGCGGTCAATCCGGCGTTGACGGTCGCCGCGCAGGCGCTGCGGGTGGCGACCCATATCCGGGAAAAGGAGCTCGCAGCATGACCAAGCGCCCCGTGGCATTGGTGACCGGCGGGCGTCGCGGCATCGGCCTCGGCATCGCGCAGGCCTTGGCGCATGATGGCTTCGACCTTGCCGTAACCGGGCTCTCCGAGCTTGGCGACGACCGCATCCTGCTCGCGGATCTCGAAGTCCACGGCGGCCGGGCGATCTACCTTAACGCCGATCTCGCCGACGTTGCCTCGCATCAGGCGACCGTCGAAGCCGTGCTTTCAGAATTCGGTGCGATCGATTGCCTGGTCAACAATGCCGGCATGGCCTCCGTCGTGCGCGGCGACTTCCTGGAACTCTCTCCCGAAAATTTCGACCGCATCGTCTCGACGAACCTGCGTGGTACCGTGTTCTTCAGCCAGGCGGTCGCCAGGGCGATGCTGTCGCGGCCGGCGGAGCGCGCCCGCGCCATCGTTACCATTACCTCGGTGTCGGCGGCGATGAGCTCACCCGAGCGGCTCGACTATTGCATTACCAAAGCCGGGCTCGCGGCCTTTTCCAAGGGTCTGGCGCTTCGGCTCGCGGAGGATGGAATCGGCGTTTTCGAGGTGCGTCCCGGGATCATCCGCACCGACATGACGGCGGGCGTTTCCGGAAAATACGACAGGCTGATCGGCGAGGGGCTTGTGCCGATGAAGCGCTGGGGCGAGGCCGGCGACATCGGCGCCATCGTGGCGAGCCTCGCCAGCGGGAAATTCGGCTTTGCGACGGGAAGCGTCATCGATGCGGATGGCGGGCTATCGATTGCAAGGCTTTGACTTTGAGATTGCCCCTCACCCTGACCCTCTCACCGCGCGCGGGGAGAGGGGAAGCCAGAGGCACGAACAGTGCCACATCTCCCTTCTGCCCGCTTGCGGGGAGAAGGTCCCGGCAGTGGGATGAGGGGCCAAGGACTCTAAGGATCTGAGGATGACCTACGACTATATCATCACCGGCGCCGGCCCCGCGGGCTGCGTGCTCGCCAACCGGCTGACGGAGGATCCCGACGTCAAGGTGCTGTTGCTGGAAGCCGGCGGCGGTGACTGGAATCCGCTGTTCCATATGCCGGCCGGCTTCGCCAAGATGACCAAGGGCGTGGCGAGCTGGGGCTGGGAAACCGTGCCGCAGAAGCACATGAAGGGTCGTGTCCTGCGCTATACGCAGGCAAAGGTCATCGGAGGCGGCTCTTCGATCAACGCCCAGCTCTATACCCGCGGCAATGCTGTTGATTACGATCTCTGGGCCTCGGAAGACGGCTGCGAGGGCTGGGACTACCGGTCGGTCCTGCCCTATTTCAAGCGCGCCGAGGACAATCAAAGGTTCGCCGACGATTATCATTCCTATGGTGGGCCACTCGGGGTCTCGATGCCGGTGTCGGCCTTGCCCATTTGTGATGCCTATATCCGTGCCGGCCAGGAGCTCGGCATTCCCTACAACCACGACTTCAACGGCCGCCAGCAGGCGGGCGTCGGCTTCTATCAGCTGACCCAGCGCAATCGGCGCCGATCCTCGGCCTCGCTCGGCTATCTCTCGCCGATCCGGGACCGCAAGAACCTGACCGTCAAGCTCGGTGCGCGGGTGGCACGCATCGTGCTCGAAGGCCGGCGTGCGGTCGGCGTCGAGGTCGTCACAGCAAGCGGCGTCGAGGTGATCCGCGCCGCACGCGAGGTGCTTGTCTCCTCGGGCGCGATCGGCTCGCCGAAGCTCCTGCTGCAGTCCGGCATCGGGCCGGCGGATCACCTGCGCTCGGTCGGCGTCGACGTCAGGCACGATCTGCCCGGCGTCGGCGGCAACCTGCAGGACCATCTCGATCTCTTCGTCATCGCCGAATGCACCGGCGACCATACCTATGACGGCGTGGCGAAACTCCACCGCACGCTCTGGGCAGGGCTGCAATATGTGCTGTTCCGCAGCGGCCCGGTTGCGTCCAGTCTGTTCGAGACCGGCGGCTTCTGGTATGCCGACCCGGCGGCGCGGTCGCCGGACATCCAGTTCCATCTCGGCCTCGGCTCCGGCATTGAGGCAGGGGTCGCCCGACTGAAGAATGCCGGCGTGACGCTCAATTCCGCTTATCTCCATCCCCGCTCGCGCGGCACGGTGCGGCTCAGGGCGGGCGATCCCGCCGCTGCGCCGCTGATCGATCCCAACTACTGGTCCGATCCCCACGATCGGGCCATGTCGATCGAGGGCCTGAAGATCGCACGCGAGATCTTCCAGCAGGCGGCACTGAAGCCCTTCATCCTGGAGGAGAAACTGCCGGGACCAAAGGCGGTGACGGACGAGGACCTGTTCGACTACGGCTGCGCCAACGCCAAGACCGACCATCACCCCGTCGGAACCTGCAAGATGGGGACAGACACGATGGCGGTCGTCGATCTCAGCCTCAGGGTGCGCGGGCTCGAGGGCTTGCGCGTCTGCGACAGTTCGGTCATGCCTCGTGTGCCCTCGTGCAACACCAATGCCCCGACCATCATGGTGGGAGAAAAGGGCGCCGACATCATTCGCGAACGCACGCCGCTTCCGGCGGCCGTCTTCACCCACGAACGCAACGACCAGCGGCCCCGCGCCCGCGCCGACATCAGGTGACACCATGATCCGACATTGCGTCTTCATTCGTTTCCGACCGGACGTGTCGCGCGAGGAGAAGGATAGAATCTTTTCCGAAATCGCCGCGCTCAAGAGCCGGCTTCCGGGCTTCCGCGCCGCTCATATCGGAGCCAATGTCAGCCCCGAGACGGGCATGGACAAGGGCTATGCGGAGGGCTTCATCGTCGATTTCGACGGCGCAGCGGCGCGGGACGCCTATCTGGACGATCCCGAACACAAGAAGACCGGGGCCAAGATCGTCGCGGCAGCCGAAGGCGGCCTCGCTGGGATCTTGGTCTACGACCTGGAGATCGCGGATTGACCCGCGCCGAGGACCGCGCCTTCCTGGTCTCGCTCTTCGATGCGGCGGTGCGGGCCGCCGATCCCTATCGCGCGATCAGGGCACATCTGCCGACAAGGGCCACCGGGCGGACCATGGTCATCGGCGCGGGCAAGGCGGCGAGCCAGATGGCTTCCGCGCTCGAGCGCCTGTGGGAGGGACCGCTCGAAGGCGTGGTGGTGGCCCGGCACGGCCCCGTCGAAAGGACCGAGCGTATCCGCGTGCTGCAATCTGCCCATCCCGTTCCCGATGCTGCCGGGCTGGAAGCGTCGGAGGCGTTGCTGGCCGCTGTCCGGGGCCTTGCGGAGGACGATCTCGTCATCGCGCTGATCTCGGGCGGCGGCTCGGCCCTGCTCCCCGCTCCACCGTCCGGCCTGACGCTGGAAGACGAGATCGCCGTCAACCGCGCGCTTCTCGCGTCAGGCGCGCCGATCGCGGCGATGAACACCGTGCGCAAGCATCTGTCACGAATCAAGGGCGGCCGGTTGGCGCTCGCGGCTGCGCCGGCGCGGGTCGTGACACTCGTCGTGTCCGATGTACCCGGTGAAAATCCGGCCTATGTTGCGTCGGGCCCGACGGTGCCGGACGCAGCGTGTGCCGAAGACGCGCTCCGGCTGATCGGGGATTACCGGATCGCATTGCCTCGCAGTGTCCTGGATCACTTGCGCAGCCCAGCCGCGGCTGCGCCTTCGCCAGATGACCCGGCCTTTGCGCGCAACGAGGTCCACGTCATTGCATCGGCGAGGGTGTCGCTCGATGCTGCCGCCAGCGAGGCGCGGCGGCTCGGTGTCGAGCCGGTGATCCTCTCGGACCAGATCGAGGGCGAGGCGCGCGACATCGGCAAGATGCATGCAGCGATCGCGCGCGCGGTGGCGCAGCGCGGCGAACCCTTCGGTCGGCCTGTCGTGATGCTCTCGGGCGGCGAGACGACTGTGACCATGACCGACGGCGCCGGGAAGGGTGGCCGCAACAGCGAATTCCTGCTGTCGCTCGCGCTCGATATCGAGGGACTGGACGGCGTCACGGCCCTGGCTGCCGATACCGACGGCATCGACGGTTCGGAGGACAATGCCGGCGCCTTCGCCGATGGCGGCAGTGCCGGTCGCATCCGGCAGGCGGCGGGCGACCCTAGGGGATTTCTGGCGCGCCATGACGCCTGGACGGCGTTCAGCGCTTCGGGCGACCTCTTCGTGCCAGGTCCCACGGGAACGAATGTCAACGACTTCCGGGCAATCCTGCTGCGCTGAGCACCCGTTCAAGCAATCAGTGCCAGCGCCTGCATCGCCATCATCCGCTCTTCATTGGCGGGGATGATCAGGGTTTCGAAGGGTCTGACGACATCGAGGCGCGAAAGGATTGCCTCCCGAACCGGAGCGGCATTCTCACCGATGCCGCCGGTGAAGACCATAAGATCGAGGCCGCCGAGGGACACCGCCATCATCGCCGCATATTGTGCGACCTTCAGAGCGAAGTAATCGAGTGCGAAGGCCGCATGCGGGTCGTCGCTCGCGAGAAGGTCGGCGACATCATTGGTAAGTCCTGACAAGCCTTTCAGGCCGGCGCGGTCGTAGAGGCTCGCCTCAATCGCCGTGGCGTCCATGCGGAGTTCGCGCATCATGTAGGTGATGGCGCCGGGGTCGATCGCGCCCGAGCGGCTTCCCATCGGCAGGCCGTCGAGCGCCGTCATGCCCATGGTAGTGTCGATGCTGCGGCCGTTCCGAATGGCGCAGAGGCTCGCGCCGTTGCCGAGATGGGCCGCCACCACTCGTGCATCGGCGAGATCGGGCCGATCCTCGGCGAGCCGACGGACGATCCATTGATAGGAAAGTCCGTGGAAGCCGTAGCGGCGGATCCCCTTGTCGCGCAGCGGCTTCTCGATGGCGAAGGTCTGGAAGAGCTCGTCGCGACCGGCATGGAAGGCGGTGTCGAAACAGGCGATATCGCGCGCATGGCCGGCAAGCCCGTGCGAGGCGCGGATGCCGGCGAGATTGTAGGGCTGGTGCAGGGGTGCGAGAGGCGACAGTGCTTCGAGCCGGGCGAGAACCTCCGGCGTGACGATGACGGGCCCGACGAAGCTCTCCCCGCCATGGACGACGCGATGAACGACCGCCCGGATGGTCCAGCCGGCGTCATGCGCATCGATCGCGCCGAGCACGGCCTTGAGTGCTGCCTCATGATCGTTGGCCGGGAGAGGCCGGATCTCGGACTTGCCGTCGATCCGCAGCGCAAGCTGGGCGGTACCGCCGATGCCGGTCACCTTGCCCGCAAGCGGCACGGCCATATCGCTGCAGGCGAAGACCTGGAATTTCAGGCTCGACGATCCGCTGTTGAGCACGAGCAGGACATCGTTCATCTGGAAAGCCCCCGGCGATGCGCTTCTGCGATCAGGACGGCGAGCGCACAGGAGAGAAGGCGGGCGCGCTCGCTGTCGGCGCGACTTGTAAGGATGACGGGGACGCGCGCGCCGAGCACGATGCCGGCCGCCTCGGCGTGGCCGAGAAAGGTCAGCTGCTTGGCGAGCATATTGCCGGCCTCGATATCGGGGACGACGAGGATGTCGGCATTGCCGGCGACCACGGAGAGGATGCCCTTTTCCCGCGCCGCCTCCGGGCTGATCGCATTGTCGAAGGCGAGCGGTCCGTCCATCAGGCAACCGGTTATCTGGCCGCGATCCGCCATCTTGCAGAGTGCTGCCGCGTCAATCGTAGCCGGCATCTTGGAATTGACGGTCTCGACAGCGGCGAGGATCGCGACCTTCGGCGGCGCCGCCTCGCCATAGATCACGTGCCAGAGATCGACGGCGTTCTGGACGATGTCGGCTTTCACCGCGAGGTCCGGCAGGATGTTGACGGCGGCGTCGGTGATGATGAAGGGCTTGGGATAGGTGTCTATGCTCATGAGATAGGCATGCGAGATGCGCCGGGCGGTGCGAAGCCCGGATGTCGCCGACACGATCGCGCCGAGGAGCTCGTCGGTATGGAGCGATCCCTTCATGATCGCATCGACATGCTTGAGCGCTGCGAGCCGCGTCGCTTCCTCGGCGGCGGCATGGCTGTGTTCGGTCTCGACGAGGGTCCAGCCGTCGATCGCAATGCCGGCCTCCTCTGCGGCAGCTGAAATCTTCGCCTTCGGGCCGACAAGAACCGGGTCGATCAGATCGGCGCGGACTGCTTCGGCCACCGCTTCCAGCACATTCGGCTTGACAGGATGCACGACCGCCGTCCGTAGGGGTGGCAGCGATCGGCATTTTTCGAGGATGGCGTCGGTCTGAAGGCTCATCGGAATTCCGCTCGGTGGATAACGTCGGGCCTGGAGACTAGCAGTGCTGACGACATGCCGGCTTGACGAGGGTCAACCGGCACCGCCTCTCACTCGGGCAGGCCGAGATACTTCGCGCCCTCGGCGGTCAGGAAGGGACGGGCATCCTTGAGCGGCACGGTCATGAGATCCGCGGTACAGGCAAAGATGACATGCGGCAGATCCTTGAGCGTGAAGACCATGTCCGTCTGGGTGAAGTAGACGCCGAGATTGCTGCGCACGAGCTCGTCGATGCCGCAGTCGGTCTCGTTGGCGTCATCGAGGCGTTGCCGCTTCTTGTTGACGAGAGCAATCAGCTCGTCGCCGGCGCCATAGGTGATGGAGTCCTTGTCCTCGACTGTCGCCGGGTCGACGATGTTGCCGTCGAGATCGCGGGCGACCCAATCCTTGAGGAAAGTTTCCGCGACGATCGGTTTGTTCGTCGCGAGATCGGCAAGACGGTAGGTCTGGAAATTGTCTGGGTGCGCTCCGCCGCACCAGTAGCTTCCGGATTCGGTAATGCCGATGAGGCGGGGCGTCAGCAGGTTGACCTTGACGTCCAATCCGTCCGAAAAGCCATAGCTTCCCTCGCCGTCCGAGCCGAACCAGCCAAGCCCGAGATAGGCCTTCGCCACGCATGAAAACGCTTCGAGCGACACGCGGAAGCGCTGCTGCGTCAGGTAGGCATTGGCCTTGTCGACATCACCGCCTGCAAGCTTGCTCAGCACAGGATAGGCGATGCCGGTCCGGCTGTCGGTGTCGAAACGGAAGCTGCCGTCGCCAAGCGTTGCTTCCTTGCCCGGCTTGAGAGGCACGTTCATCTTGAGGAAGTCATAGGGCAGCGTGTCGGAAGAGGGGGCGTCGGCGTCGTCATCGCCGCTGACGAAGGAGGGATCCAGAGAGTCGAATCCGCTGTAATCGCCCGACAGCGTGCGGCTTGCCACCCGCTTGAGAACGATGGGAAGGGTCTTGCCGCTCTTGACGTCCTTCCACTCACCCTTGAGCGTCGCACCGTCCGGGTCGGAGGCAAGCGTCCAGTTCGCGCCGATCGGGGCCTTCTCGGCGACCTCGTCGTTGGCGGTCATGCAGAGCGCCGGCGTACAGGGCGCCTCCTCGTCAATGGCCAACTTTCCCTTGGCTTCGGCGCGGCCGTGAAGGGGGATGTCGCCGCCTTTCGACAGGTAGGCGTAGCGACCGAGGAAGCTTCCGTCCTCGCCGGGCTCGACAAGCTCGGCGACGATCGAAATCTTTCCGAGCGTGCCCTTGTAGGTGATTGCATCGGCGGCGAAAGCGGAGACGGGACAGGCGATCAGGACGGCAAGGGCGACGCGAAGGCGCATGGGTGATCCTCTGGAGGGCGCTCGAACTCGGCCGCACGTTCCCATGGAGCACGGCCGTTACGCAATGCAAAACGGCCGGACGGTGTCGGTTATTTTGGGCCTTCGTGCGAAAGATGGGCGGGGAAGACGGCGACGACATGTTCGATCGCCGCGGCGAGGGCCCGTTCGCGGGTGAGACCGTCGTTCATCATCAGCCGGAACCAGAGGCCTTCCATCATCGCGCAGATGGCCAGCGCCATCGCCTCCGGATCGAAGGCATAGCCGCCCTCGGCCTTGAGTTCCGCGCAGAGATCGACAAAGGCCTGCTGGTAGGTCTGGTCGCTCATGCCGCAAAGGGCCTGATAAGTCGGCCGCGACTTCGCTTCGCCCCAGAAGGCGCACCAGGCGGCGAGCTTGCGCTTGGTGCAGATACGCCGGTCGAAATCAGCGTTGACGAGCGCCCATAGCCTGTCGGCAGGACGGGGGCCCGCCTTTTCCAGCGCGGCATTCCAGTGGCCGGCATATTCGTCCGACATGTACTGGAGCGTGGCGACGAGCAGTTTTTCCTTGCTTTCGAAATGGAAGTTGACGATGCCGCGCGAGAGACCCGCGCCGTCTGCCACGTTGGCGAGCGTGGTGTCCGAATAGCCCCGCTTGGCGAGCGAGTCGATCGTCGCTTCGATCAGCTGGCTTCGTCGGGTTTCCTTCGAGGCCTTGCGGCTCTTGCGTTCGCCACCGATGTCCGGGACAATGTTCATGCTCTGGTCGGCTTCCGTCTCTGGCGGCAACGCCCGATGATCGCGATGAATCAGGCTGGCGGCTTGGTTGCTCTGAGATGCGTAGGACAATGCTCACCGCTGTCAAGAACCTTCTGCATCGCCCGCCAGGTCCTGAGGTTCTTGTCGACGAATGCCGTACCGGTGAGCGCGACCGCCCGATCATAGAGCTCGGTCTCCAGGCGGGTCAATTCACGTCTTGCCTCGTCCCGGTACCATTCATTGCGGCTCGTCGTGCCGATGTGGGTAAATCCGGCCTTCTGCATCGCCTGCCGGTAGCGGTCCGCCGACGCCATGCCGAAGGATAGGCCCTCCGCGTCGATATAGTTGAGCATGTCGGCAGAAAGCGGACCCTCATGCCCCACCAGCCAGTCGGAGGCAGCAAAGACCCCGCCCGGCCGCAACACGCGGGCGATCTCGGCGAAGATGGCGTCCTTGTCGGGAATGTGGACCATGGCGTCCTTGGAAAAGACGATGTCGAAGGACCCGTCCTCAAAGGGAAGCCGGCCCGGCGGCGCCTGCACGAAACGGACGCTGGCGGAAAGACCGGCCTGTTCGGCACGGCGCGTCGCCTCGCGGATGACGGGTGCCTCCACGTCGAAGCCCGTTATCGAACGGGGGAGGTGATGGCGGGCGATGTGCAGGGTGATGCCGCCGGAGCCGCAGCCGACGTCGAGCATGTCCTTGCCCGCAATCGCAATGCCCGCGAGTACGCGGTCGACCTCTGCCGGGCCGCCCGGCGAGAGATAGCCGTCACCCCAGAGCAGTTCGAGGAAGCGCATGTGAATGTCGTCGTATTCGGGCTCTGCTTCGGTCATCCGTCTCTCTCAGAAAGGTAGCTACCGCTGCGGTTTGCACAAGAATTCCTACCGTAATTTCAGGGAATTGCAATATTCTGACTGAATGTTCATTCAAAATCTTTGACAAGATTGGTGCCCGTGTGGCAGGCTTCGAGGCGTGAGAGGGAATGCCATGAAAACCTTTGACGCCGTGATCATCGGGGGGGGACACAACGGCCTCGTGACCGCCTGCTACCTGCAGCGGGCCGGGCTCGACGTCTGTGTGGTCGAGAAGAACGACTGGGTGGGCGGTGCCGCCGTCAGTCGGTCGCTGACACCTGAAGTCACCTATTCCAACTGCTCCTATGTCTGCTCGCTCTTCCGGCCGGAGATCATGCGCGATCTCGAACTGCCGCGCCACGGCCTGCAGATCGTCGCCTACGAGGGCGGGGCAGTCCTGACGCGCGATGGCGGCTATCTCGCCTCTTACCGCGATCACAACCAGCACCGCCGCGAATTCGCACGCTATTCGCCGCGCGACGGCGAGGCCTATGAGCGCTATGCACGCGACGTGACGCGCCAGTGCCGTTTCATTCAACCGCTCCTGATGCGGACGGCACCTGATCCGTTCTCGTTCAGGCCGCGCGACATCGGCGAACTCCTGTTCCTGGCCAGGAAGATCGGCGAATTCAGCCCGGAGCAACTGGCGCTAACGCTGCGCTTCTGGACCATGTCGATTTCCGACTTTCTCGACGAATATTTCGAGACCGATGTCATCAAGGCCTATCTGGCGCTGTCGGGCATCATTGGAACGGCGCTTGGACCGATGTCACCGGGCACGGCCTATGTCCTGCTGCATCACTACATGGGCGAAGTCGACGGATCCGTCGGCGCCTGGGGCTATGCGCGCGGCGGCATGGGCGCGGTGACCCAGGCCTTGTCGCGCAGTTTCCAGGCGTCCGGCGGCAGCATCCGCACAGGCTCTGCCGTCGACAAGGTCATCGTCCGGAACGGTCGCGCCACCGGGGTCGCGCTCGCCAATGGCGACGAGGTGAGCGGCCGGCTCGTCATCTCCAACGCTGACGTCAAAAGGACCTTTCTCAAGCTTGTCGATGCCAAGGAACTGCCCGAGCCGTTCCTCCACCGTGTCAGGCATTTCAAGATGCGCGGCTCCTCCGGCAAGGTCAACATCGCGCTCGACGGCCTGCCGGACTTTCCTGCGCTGCCCAAGGGGTCGACCTGCATCAAGGGCGACCTGCATTTCACCGATTCCGTCGAGCGGATCGAGCGCGCCTATGACGACTGGAAGGCGGAACGCTGGTCTGCGGATCCGTTCCTCGACGCGATGATCCCGACGACACTCGACCCGACGATGTCCCACCCCGGCAAGCACTTCATGAGCTGCTTCGTGCAATATTGTCCGCCCAAGGTGGATGGGCGGGACTGGACGGATGCCGATCGCGACGGTTTCGCCCAGTCGGTGATCGGCCAGATCGCCGAATATTCTCCTGGCTTCCGTGACCGGATCCTGCATATGGAAGTGCGCACGCCGCGCGAGCTCGAGGCCGAGGTCGGCCTTACCGAGGGCAACATCTTCCAGGGCGAACTGACCTTCGACCAGTTGCTGTTCAACCGGCCGGTACCCGGCTACGCGCAATACAGAAGCCCGATCGACGGCCTCTATATGTGCGGTTCCTCCACCCATCCGGGTGGCGGCGTCATGGGCGCTCCTGGTTACAACGCCGCGGCCGAGGTGCTGCGCGACCTCAAGATGTCCCGCCAGCATATGAGCCCCGCCCATGAAGTCCTATGATGCCATCGTCATCGGCGGGGGTCATAACGGACTCGTCGCCGCCGGCTTGCTCGCCAAAGCGGGCAAACACGTGATCGTGCTTGAGGCCGGCGACCGTGTCGGGGGTGGGGCGCGCACGGTCGAGTTCCATCCTGGCTACCGGACGAGCGGCCTCGCGCATCTCGTCAACCGCCTGGCGCCCGAAGTCGTCGGCGAGCTCGGACTCGATCCGTCGCTCTTCGCCGGCGAGATGGCGCCGACCGTAGTCCTTGATTCCGAGACGGGCCCGGCGATCCTGCGTGGCGCCTACGGTGAGGCCATAGACGGCGTGTCGCCTGGCGAAGCGATCGCCTTCGGCCGGATGCGCGCAAAGCTTATGATGCAGGCCGGCATTCTCGGGCGCTTCCTCGCGAAACGCCCGCCACGGCCGGGTGAGACGGGGCTCGGCAGCCTCGTCGATCTCGGTCTGGCCGGTCTCGGCCTCATCGGCAAGGGCCGCGATGAGGCGCGCGACTTCGCCCGCATGGCGCTGATGAATGTCGCCGATATCGCCGACGAATATCTCGAAGACGATCGCCTGAAGGGCCTGCTGGCCTTCGATGCGGTGCTCGGCATTCATCTTGGCCCGCGCTCGCCGACTTCGCTTCTCGGGCTCTATTATCGTCTCACCGGGACGGCGCTCGGCGCGAGAGGCGGTCAGTTCCTGCCGCGCGGCGGCATGGGTTCGCTGGCCGAGGCGCTCGAACGTGCGGCCATCGATCACGGCGCCGAGATTAGGGTCAATGCGGCGGTCTCCCGCATCTTCTCGGCGGGCGGGCGGATCGAAGGCGTGGCGCTGGCGGACGGGGAGAAGATCGCATCCACTCTTGTCGTGTCGGCCATCCATCCCGTGGCAACGCTCCGCAGGCTTCTTGCGCCCGGCGACATCGACACCGGGCTCTCCATAAGCCTCAAGAATGTCCGCAGCAAGGGTGATGCCGCAAAGCTGCATCTGGCGCTCGATCGCGTGCCCGACTTCGCCGGCGTCTCGTCCGCCGATGCCCGGGGACGCCTGGTGATCGCGCGAAACGTTCGGCATGTGGAGGAGGCATTCAACCCGGCCAAATACGGGGAATTCTCGGCCGATCCCGTCATGGAGATCACGCTTCCGAGCCTCGTCGATCCGTCCCTGGCGCCTCCCGGCGGAGCGGTGCTGTCTGCCGTCGTGCAATTTGCGCCGTACGAGCTTCGCGAGGGTTGGGAGGTCGGCAGGCCGAAATTCCTGGCGGCGATCATGGGCGCGCTTGAGCGCCATGCTCCGGGCATCGGCGCCAGCGTCGTCGCGAGCGAGCTCCTGACACCCGTCGACATCGAACGGCGCTACAATATGCCTGGGGGTCACTGGCACCATGGCGAACTGCAGGTGGACCAGCTCCTGCTCAACCGCCCGACCTTCGGGGTCGCCGGTTACGACACGCCGATCGACGGCCTCTATCTCGCAAGCGCCGGCTCCCATCCGGGCGGCGGCATTTCCGGTCTTCCGGGCAGGAATGCCGCCCGACACATACTTTCGCGGAGGGCGGCATGAACCAGATACCATTGCAGCTCGGACGGCGCGGCGGCGATATCATGACACCGCTCCTCGAGACGCCCTTCCACCCACGTCTCGACGTCCTCAATCTCAACAACGACTGGTATGCCTGGTCGGGTTTCAAGGCACCGACGACGCTCTCGGACGAGGAGCTGGAATATTTCGCCATCCGGTCGACAGCGGCGCTTTTCGACATTTCGCCGATGACCAAATACCGGATCGAAGGTCCGGATGCCGAGGCCTTCTGCAATCGCCTGACCCTGCGCGACGTCCGCAAGCTGGGCGTCGGCCGGGTTCATTACACGGCCTGGTGCGACGACCGGGGCCATGTGCTGGATGACGGCACGCTCTTCCGTCTGGGTCCCGAGCTCTTCCGCCTCTGCTCGCAGGAACGCCATCTGCCGTGGCTGCTCGACAGCGCCGACGGGTTCGACGTCAGGATCACGGATGAGACGACCGAGATCGCCGGACTTGCCTTGCAGGGGCCGGTCAGCTGGGTGGTACTGAAGGATGCGGGCTTTGCCGGCGTCGAGGCCCTCAGGCCGTTCCAGCTCGCCGACTTTCCGCATGAGGGGGGCAGCGTCACGATCTCGCGAACCGGATTCACGGGCGATCTCGGCTACGAACTCTTCTGTCACCGCGACCAGGCACTCGGCCTCTGGGACCGGCTCTGGGAGTCCGGCGAGCGAAACCGGCTTCGCGCCATCGGCTATGCCGCGCTCAACCATGCGCGTATCGAAGCCGGCTTCATCGTCGCCAATGCCGATTTCGTGACCTCGGAAACGGCGCTGCGCGAAGACAGGCTGCGGCTGCCCGATGAGATCGGGCTCGACTGGATGGTCGACCTCGCCAAGCCGAATTTCAACGGCCGCCGCGCGATACTGCAGGCGCGCCAGACGAACAGGCTGCGCCATGTGCTGGTCGGGCTCGAGATCGAAGGCAATGTCCCTGGGCCGCTCTCGCTCATTTATCACCGCAAGCGCAAGGAGGCCGGCATCGTCACGGCTGCCGCCTGGTCGCCGATCCTCAAGAAGAACATCGCGATCGCCAGTCTCAGCCGGCCTTATGGAACGCGCGTGGTCGAAGATCTCTGGGTCGAGATCTATGCATTGCGGGAACTGCAGTATCAGAAGATGATGAAGCGGGTGCGGATCGTGCCGCGGCCGTTCCTCAAGCTCGACCGGCGCGGCGCCAACCCGCCGGGCATGATCTAGGCGATGACGGACGAGGAGAGAACCAATTGGGCGCTTATCCTGACGCCCGCGGGAGAGCAGTGGTCGGGGCGGGCCCGTTACGCCGCCGCAATGTACTTCCACCGGCGCGGCGAGATGAGCGAAGAGGTTCTTGAAATCTATCGTATCTGTGCGCGCCTCGACCACGAAGATGCCGTCGATGCGCTGCGCGCCTACCGCATGGGCGACGACTGGATCTCGAGGGTTGGACGGATGCGGGCGCTCGGCGCGGGCTCCGAGGTGGCGGATGAGACCATCGGCAGACCGGGCCATGCCGGAGCGAAAACAACAGAGGCTTGAAGCCAGGAGAATGCCATGGCCGCGAAGCGCGACTTCGACGAGTTGAACGACAACAGCCCCACGGGCCTCGAGACGCTGGCCGAACAGCATCTGGTGCAACCCTGGCCGGTCTCCGGCTCGATCGGCGCGGAGGCGCGCGGGTTCATCGAGAGCGGAGAGGGCATCTATGTCACCGACGGTGCTGGACGCAGGCTGATCGATGGTCCTGCCGGCATGTGGTGCGTCAATGTCGGCCATCGCAACCGGGAAATCGCCCAGGTCATGTTCGACCAGGCCATGGCGCTCAGCTACAATTCCCCCTGGTATACGACGAACCAGCCGTCTGCCGTGCTGTCGAAGCGGCTCGCCGACCATGCCCCCGAGGGCCTCGGTCACGTCTTCTACACGACGGGGGGCTCGTCCGCGGTGGAGACGGCGCTGCGTTTCATGCAGTTCTACAACAATGTCCGCGGCCGGCCGGAAAAGAAAATCATCGTCTCGCGCGAAGGTGGCTATCACGGCTCGACCTATCTCTCCGGCTCGCTCAATGGCCGACCGCGCGACCACGACTGGATGGATTCGGCCGGTCACCTCGTCCGCAAGCTCAGCTGCCCCAATCCGTTCCGCCGGCCGGCCGGCATGACGGTGCCTGCCTTCACCGATTTCCTCGTCGACGAGTTCCGCTCGCTGATAGCGGAGGTCGGAGCCGACAGGATCGGCGCCTTCGTCGGAGAGCCGATCATGGCCTCGGGTGGCGTCATCGTGCCGCCCGAGGGGTACTGGCCGCGGATGCGGGCGCTCTGCGCCGAGCACGACATCCTGTTCGTCATGGACGAGGTTGTCACCGCCTTCGGGCGTCTCGGCCAAGTCTTCGCCGCCCATGACGTGTTCGGCGTCACCCCCGACATGATCACCTTTGCCAAGGGCGTGACATCAGGCTATTTCCCACTCGGCGGCGTGATGATCGCCTCGCGGCTTTTCGAAGAACTCCGGCAGTCCAACCACAATGACGCGATGTTCGCGCATGGGTTGACCTATTCGAGCCATCCGATCGGCTGCGCGGTAGCCCTCAAGACGCTCGATCTGCTGGAAGGCGGATTGCTCGACCATGCTTGTTCGATTGCAGGCCATTTCCAGAATCGGCTGAAGGCGCTGGAAGACCTGCCGCTGGTCGGCGAGGTCCGCGGCGTCGGCCTGATGGCCGGCATCGAATGCGTCGCCGATCACGTCAGCAACAATCCCCTGGCGCTCGATCTCGAAGTGGGCAAACGCATCGACAGGCACTGCCAGGAGATGGGCCTTCTGGTGCGGCCGCTGATCAATATGTGCGTGATGAGCCCGCCGCTGACGATCAACGTTGACCAGATCGACGAGATGGCGGACATCCTGCGCCGGAGCATCGTTATCACCCAGGACGAACTGACCCGCGAAGGGCTGTGGACGGGATGAGGGGCGTCACGCCCTCGACGGCAGGAGGATGATCGCGCTGCCCAAGAGGCACACGATGAGCCCGGTCACGTCCCAGCGGTCGGGACGCTGACCTTCCATGAGCCACAGCCAGCCGATGGATGCCGCGATGTACACGCCGCCATACGCTGCATAGGCGCGGCCGGCGGCACCGCTCGGCACAAGCGTCAGCAGCCAGGCGAAGAGCGCTAGCGAAACCATGCCCGGCGCCAGCCAGAGCGGTGACCGGTCGAGCTTGAACCAGGACCAGAAGGCGAAGCAGCCGGCGATTTCGGCCAGTGCTGCGAGGGTGTAGATCAGGTAGGTCATGCCGGCCTTCCTCTCGCCTCCAATGCAGACTCGATGTCCGTCTGGCTGAAGTCGTCGCCGACAAAGAGAAGAGGACAATTGTGTCTCTTCGCGAGCGCATAGGCAAAGCAGTCGCCGAAGTTCAGGCCGGCGGGATGGAAGCCCTTGCCCCATTGGCGGTAGGCTGCTGCGGCCCGGAGCGCGAACTCTTCCGTAACATCAACTGTCTGATGATCGAACTTGCCGAGAAATCGCTCCACGTCCGATAAAGCACCCTTGCGGGTGGCGACGATCAGCAACTCGGTCAGCGTTCCAGCTGAAATCAGCACTTCGTCATGAACACCGATCTCGAGAATGAGGTCGTCCGCGGTCCGCTCGTTTGTGGCAATGGCGATGATGGCTGAGGTGTCGATAACGATCACTTCGGAAGGCCATACTCATCATAGAGGAAATCCTGACTATGTGCGGCATCCGGCCCTTCGGCGGGCAACCCCTTGGCCCTCGCGCTCGCGAGCAACTCCTCCAAAGCGAAGCGCCTCCTTTCGCGCACCGATTCGCCGGGCGTCGCAGGAACGAGCCTGACGACATCCCGCCCATCCTTAGTGAGCACGACCTCATCCCCGTTCACTGCCCGTTCGACCAGGTCTTCCAGTTGCCGTTCCGCTTCTGTCAGTGAAACCTTCATTGCACAGATCCCGCGTCGTTCGTACTGCAACTTAGCAGTTCAGAGGCGCGGGGCCAACTCTGTTGCACTAACACTGCATCCGCCTGTTCACCTCCGCCATGTCCTTCTCCTCGGGCGCCCTGTCCAGGGTCATGACCGGTAGGACACGGCGCAGGTGATCATGATGGGTGCGCACGCCGTATTCGAGGTCCGAGAGGAAGAATGTGCCGAAGTTCTTCGACGCCATCGCTTCGTTGGACCAGACGGTGAGCTGCACGTCCTCGGCCTGGGTGTCGCGATCGATGCGCATGGCGAGATAGCGGGCGAGGCGCTGCTCGCGGCTTTCGTCGCGATAGCGGTAGACCGCGCCGCGCAACATGGTCTCGGTGCGGGAGATTGGGAATTCCTGGTAGAACTGCACTGTCTCCGGGGTCATGGCGATGACAGCGTTGGGGAAGAGGCCATGATAGATCCAGGCCTTCTTCAACGCAGCAGGGAGGCGGGGGTTATCCTGGCTGATCTTCATATAGTGCCGCACACTCCAGCGCCGGCCCGCATAGGGGTTGAAGGTCGCGAAGGAACGGCAGAGGCCGTTGACGAAGGGCTCGTCGTAATAGGTCTGGCCGTAGAGATCCTGCAGCGCAGGATGCGCCATGGCCACATGGTAGCCCTCGTTGTCGACATCCCGTACCGACTTCCAGTTCACCGGCGTCCTTTGGGTCCAGACTCCGCTTGCGGGAACCATGGTCTCCGGCTGATAGGGCTCGATCTCGTCGGCAAAGGGGGCCATGACCTCGGCCACCGCGCCTTGCGGGCCCTTCTCGAAGCGGATGAAGACGAAGCCCATCCAGATTTCGGTATCGATCGGGGTGAGCCCGAACTCGACCTTATCCAGGGGCGGAAAGGAGTTCGGCCGGGCCGGGCCGCGCAGCGTGCCGTCGAGATTGTAGACCCAGCCGTGGAAAGGACAGACGAGCGCGTTCCGGCACTTGCCGTCCTCGTCGGCCACCAGACGCGAGCCGCGGTGCTTGCAGATATTATGGAAGCCCCGGATCTCCCCGTCCTGCCCGCGCAGGATCAGCGCCCGCTCGCCAACGATGTCGAGCGTGCGGTAGCTACCGGGCTCCGGAAGGTCCGAAATGTGGCAGGCGATCTGCCAGTGTTCGCGGAAAATATGTTGCTTCTCGAGCTCCAGCACCGCATCGGAATGGTAGGTCCAGCCTGGCAGGCCGCGCCTGTCCCAGTGCTCGGGAATGCTGATGTCGCGGACCATCTCGTTCATGGCCAAGCCTCATACTTGCTGAATGTTCATTCAATAAAATCACGTTTTACGTTGATTTGCAATGCTTTGTCTGGAAGTTTACAGACTGCTGAAGAAACAAGTGGCGAATGTATGCAGGTCAGCGTCTGGCGACGTCTGCCAGTGTTGGCAAGCTCGGTCTGTGATTTGTCACGTCAGCCGCTTCTGCCGGCCTGGTCCAGCAGCCAGTCGCGAAACAGTGTCGCTTCCGGTTTCAGCCGCTTCTGGCCTTCCGGCTGCACGATGTAGTGGCCCTCGGCGATGGGCAGGGCCATGTCGGTGAAGGTCACGAGCCGGCCGTTGGCGAGGTAGGACCGGGCAAGGCTTTCAAGCACAATCGCCGGCCCGATACCAGAGGCCGCGAGTTCGAGTGCCGAGATCGTCGTGTCGATGTTGATCCCGGCGGAAGGGGAGATCGTCAGGCCGGCACGCTGCGCCAGTTTCTTCCAGAGGTCCTCGTAGCCGGTATCGTGGATCAGAAGGTTGCGGGACATCACCCATTCCAGCCGCTCCGCGTCGCTGTCTCCCCGCACCATGGAGGGAATGCAAAGCGGGATTGCGCGATGAGACAGGATGAGAGACGAGCGAAACCCGGGCCAGTTGCCGTCGCCGAAGCGGATGTCGATATCGGACATTTCATCCTGCTGGGTCGGAGCCCAGACGATGGTCGAGATCCGCAGCGAAATGTCGGGCCATTTCGTCCGGAAGTCCGAAAGGCGTGGCGCGAGCCAGAGCGCGATGAACGAAACCGGGCCTCGGATGGATAGCGTTCGCTTACCGACTGGACCGAACAGGCCGGCTGTGGCGGCAGCCAGCTCATCGAAACTGTTGCGAAGCGGGGGCAGGTAAGCGGCGCCCTTTTCGGTGAGCCGCAGGCTGCGCGGCAGCCGTTCGAAAAGAACAACGCCGAGATGCTTTTCCAACGACCGGACCTGGTGACTGACCGCGGCTTGGGTGAGGTTCAGTTCGCTGGCCGCAAGCGTGAAGCTCTGGTGGCGGGCGGCGGCCTCGAAGGCACGCAGCCAGGCGAGCGGCGGAAGCTGGTAGCCTGCGAAAGCATTGCGATCGTTCATTCTCTCTGCCGGGTCGGGCCGTTTCTCGCCGGACTCTATCCAGAGATCGTCCATTCCGCTAGGCCTTCGCGGCGTCGAGCAGCCAGGCGGCGGCGCGCGCCGCCACCATCATTGTCGGTGCATTGGTGTTGCCGGACATCACGGCGGGGAACACCGACGCGTCCGCGACCACGAGGCCGTGGATGCCGTGCACGCGCAGCTTGGGATCGACGACCGAGGTGGCTGGATCGGAGCCCATGCGCGCCGTGCCACAGGGATGGTAGACCGTGCCGGAGCGGCTGCGGAAGTCAGCCGACAGTTCCTCGTCGCTCCGGACCGACGGGCCGGGGACGAGTTCCTCTGCCGTAATGTCCGCGAGCGCCGGCTGGCCGGCGATTTTGCGGATCAACTTCACGCCCGATAGCATCGATTCGGCGTCTTCGGCCACACCATAGGCATTGGCGCGGATCGACGGATGGTCGAAGGGATCCCCGGAGCGGATCAGGATGCTGCCGCGGGACTTGGGACGCGTGCTCGAAAGGCCGATGGCATAGCCCGGGAAAGGGTCCGGCTGGGTCAGCGGCCGTGTGCCCTTGCGGGCGGTAACCGTGCTGACTGCCTGGAAATAGAGCTGGATGTCGGGGCGGTCTAGCCCCGGCCGCGAACGGACGAAACCGCCGCCCTGGTTGAGACTGAGGCTGAGCGGGCCCCGGCCGAGCAGCAGGAATTCCAGTCCGTGGCGCAGCTTGCCCCACCAGGGCCGGAGTTGCTGGTTGATGGTGGGTATACGGGCGCGGAACGTATAGTTGATGCCGAGATGGTCCTGCAGGTAGTGGCCGGCCGCAGGGCTGTCGCTGATGACGTCGATGCCAAGCCCGCGGAGATGATCGGCGGGGCCGATGCCGGAGAGCTGCAGCAACTGCGGTGTGTTGACCGATCCGGCGGCCAGAACCACGCTACGTGCCGCGGTGAGCGTCTGGATCAGCCCGCCCGCCTCGGCGATTTCCACGCCCACCGCGCGTCGCCCCTCAAAGAGGATCCTCGTCGCCTGCGCCCGGGTGAAAAGCGTCAGGTTGCGGCGCTTCAGGGCAGGACGCAGGAAGGCGCGTGCGGCGGACATCCGCCAGCCGCCCTTGGTGTTGATCTGGTAGATGCCGACGCCTTCCTGGCTGGCGCCGTTGAAATCGGGATTATAAAGGAACCCCGCCTGCTGGGCCGCCAGCAGGAAGCGATCCGTGAGCCGCTGCGGCCGGTGGGTGCAGTCGGTGATATGCAACGGGCCGCCCGTCCCACGGTAGTCATCGGCTCCCGCCTCGTTGTGCTCCAGCGTCTTGAACACCGGCAGCACGTCGTCATAGCGCCAGCCGGGGACATTCCATTCGTCGTAGTCGCGGCGGTCGCCGCGGATCCAGACCATGGCATTGATCGAGCCCGATCCGCCGAGAATCTTGCCACGCGGCCAGAAATCGCTCTGGCCGTTCAGCCCCGGATCCGGCTCTGCCTGGTAGTTCCAGTTGATCGATCGGTCGAAGAAGGTCTTGCCGTAGCCGAGCGGCATCTGGACGAAAAACTTCCGATCCGTGCCGCCGGCCTCGACGATGGCCACGCTGTGGCGGCCGTCCCGGCTGAGCGCTTCGGCGAGCACGCAGCCGGCAGATCCGGCGCCGACGATCACGAAGTCGAAGGCCGTGCCTTTGTTGCTCATCAGAGCTCGGCCGGAAAACCGGGGGCCCTGAGGTCGGTGCCCGTGGCGTCCTCGAGCAGCTTCACCACCTGGCTCGACCAGGCCTGTCCACCATACATCGCCTTGGCGCGGACGAAGGTCTGCATGGCGTGGCCCGCGAGATCGAGCGGCACGCCGAATTCCTTGCCGAAGCCGAGCGCGAAGCCGAGATCCTTGAGCGCGAGGTCCATCGTGAAGTTGATGTTGTAGCTGCCGTTCAGGATCACCTGGCCCTCGGTCTCGTGGACGAAACTATTGCCCGACGAGGCCTTGATGATGTTGAAGGCGTCGGTCAGGTCGATCCCGCCCTTCTTGGCGAGCATCAGCGCCTCGCCGGTCGCGATGAGATGGATGAAGGCCAGCATGTTGGTGATGACCTTGATCACCGCCGCCTTGCCGAGCTCGCCGGCATGGAAGATCTCGCCGCCCATGGCGGCAAGCGCCGGCTTGTGCCATTCGAAGAGATCCTTGTCGCCACCGGCGATGACGGTGATCTCGCCCGACGCCGCCTTGTGGACGCCGCCCGTCACGGGCGATTCCATCATCCGGACGCCCTTCTCGGCCGCGACCGCCGCGAGCCGAGTCACGTCGTTGTGGTCGAGCGTGCTCATCTCGATCCAGGTGCCGCCGGACTTCAGGCCCGACAGGATGCCGCGCGGCCCGGTGAGAACCGCCTCGGAAACCTTCGGTGATGGCAGGCAGGTGATGACGCAATCGACCTGCTCGGCAAGCGACTGGGGATCGGCTGCCCACTTGGCGCCGGCCTTGATCAGCCCCTCGGCATTGGCCTTGTCGAGGTCGTTGACCGTGACGTCGAAGCCCGCCTTGACCAGACTGCCCGCGAGAAAACGGCCGAGATGGCCAAGACCGATATATCCGTAGCGCATCGTTCCCCCTGGCCCGACGAGCAGGCGGGGGCGCCGGCCTCGAGGGGCAAATAAATTTGTGCGTCTGACAATATCGCAAAGCGCATGCGCGGTAATTCCCCCTTCGCCGCAAAAATTTCGTGGTCATTGGCTGATTATCCTTTGTTTGCCGCGAGGCTGGGCAAACGGGCAAATCCGACGCAATATTCTGGCGTCCGAACGCATGTCCGGGCGGTGGTGCTTGTCTGCCTCGGAGGTCGCGAATGTCGGAACTGCCAACAACGGCGCGGGTGGTGATCATCGGCGGAGGCGCGGTCGGCGCGTCGAGCCTCTACCATCTCGCCAAGGCCGGCTGGACCGACTGCATCCTGCTCGAAAAGAACGAGCTGACGGCGGGCTCGACCTGGCATGCCGCCGGCAATGTGCCCACCTTCTCGTCGTCCTGGTCGCTGATGAACATGCAGCGATACTCGGCCGAGCTCTACCGCGGCCTCGGTGCGGCGGTCGATTACCCGATGAACTACCACGTGACAGGCTCGGTGCGTCTCGGCCATTCGAAGGAACGGTTGCAGGAATTCAAGCGCGTGGTCGGCATGGGCCGCTACCAGGGCATGGACCTCGACATCCTCTCGCCCGAGGAGATCCGAACGCGCTATCCGTTCGCCGAGACGCATGACCTGACGGGCGCGCTCTACGACCCCAACGACGGCGATATCGATCCGGCGCAGCTGACCCAGGCGCTCGCCAAGGGTGCGCGCGACATGGGCGCGAAGATCGTCCGCTTCTGCCCGGTGACCTCCGTGAGTCGCGAGAACGACGAATGGGTCATCGCCACGCCGAAGGGCGAAGTGCGCTGCGAATATGTCGTCAACGCCGCCGGCTACTATGCCCGCGAAGTCGGAAAGATGTTCGGCCGCGACGTGCCGATGATGGTGATGAGCCATCAATACATGCTGTTCGACACGATCCCCGAACTCGAGGCCTGGTCGAAGGAAGCTGGCCACAAGCTGCCGCTGCTGCGCGACGTCGACAGTTCCTACTATCTCCGCCAGGAGAAATATGGGATGAATCTCGGGCCCTACGAAAAGAACTGCAAGGCGCATTGGGTGACCAAGGACGACCCGATGCCGGAGGATTTCTCCTTCCAGCTGTTCCCCGACGATCTCGAGCGGCTCGAATGGTATCTCAACGATGCGATCGAGCGCGTGCCGATCCTCGGCACCGCGGGCCTGTCGAAGATGATCAACGGCCCGATTCCCTATGCGCCCGACGGCAACCCGCTGATCGGCCCGATGCCCGGCGTGCCCAATGCCTTCGAGGCCTGCGTCTTTACCTTCGGCATCTGCCAGGCCGGCGGCGCCGGCAAGGTGCTGGCCGAATGGGTCATGCATGGCGAGACCGAGTGGGACATGTGGTCCTGCGACCCGCGCCGCTATACCGATTACACCGACCCGCAATATTGCGTCGACAAGGGCATGGAAATCTACGGCCACGAATATGCCATGCATTTCCCCAAGCACTACTGGCCGGCCGGTCGCGACCGCAAGCATTCCGCAATCCACGACCGGATCAAGGCGCTCGGCGCGCAGTTCAAGCCCTATAACGGCTGGGAGCGCGCCATGTGGTATGCCAAGCCGGGCGATGACACATCCGAGGCCGCGACGCAGACCTGGACACGCAACGGCCCCTGGTCGCCGCGTATCGAGGAAGAATGCCTCGCCGTCCGCGATGCTGCCGGCATCCTCGATCTTCCGGGCTTCTCGCGCTACCGGGTCAAGGGACCGGGCGCCACGGACTGGCTCAAGGGCCTGATCACCGGCCGCGTGCCGAAGCCGGGCCGCATCGGCCTCGCCTATTTCTCCGACGACAAGGGCCGCATCGTCACCGAAATGTCGGTCATGATGCTGGACGAGGACTTCTTCTTCCTGATCACCGCGGCGACCGCGCAGTGGCACGATCTCGAATGGCTGAGGAAACACCTGCCCAAGGATGCGGCCTTTACGATCGACGACGTGACGACGCAGTTCTCCTGCCAGATCCTGACCGGGCCGAACGCACGAAAGATCCTCGCCGAGGTCTCCGATGCGGATCTCGCAAAGGGATGGCTGACGCACCAGTCCTGCCAGATCGCGGGCCGCTGGCTGCAGCTCGTTCGCGTCTCCTTCGCGGGCGAACTCGGCTGGGAACTGCACACCAAGATCGAGGATACGCCTGCGGTTTTCGACGCCGTCTGGGCCGCGGGCCAGACGCATGGCCTGAAGCCCTTCGGCATGGAGGCTCTGGATTCGCTGCGCATCGAGAAGGGCTATCGCGCCTGGAAGGGTGACCTCTCGACCGACTACACGATCCTGCAGGGCGGGCTCGAGCGCTTCGTCGATTGGTCGAAGGAAAGTTTCAAGGGCAAGCCGGCGCTGGAGCGCGAGAAGCAGCAGGGCGTGACCAAGCGTTTCGTGACGCTGGTGGTCGATGCCGGCGATTGCGACGCGCCCTACATGTCCACGCTCTGGCACGGCGACAAAGTGGTCGGCGAGACCACCTCGGGCAACTGGGGCTACCGGATCGGCAAGTCGGTGGCCTTGGGCATGCTGCGTGCCGATCTCGCGGTTCCCGGCACGGAGATCGAGGTCGAGATCTTCGGCGACAAGCGTCGGGCGGTGGTGCAGGAAGACAAGCCGCTCTTCGATCCCGAGAATGAAAGGCTGCGCGCATGAAGAAGCCCATCCCCTCCAAGGCCCGCGCGGTCATCATCGGCGGCGGCGTCTCGGGCTGTTCGGTCGCCTATCACCTCGCCAAGCTCGGCTGGACCGATGTCGTGCTGCTGGAACGCAAGCAGCTGACGTCAGGGACGACCTGGCATGCCGCCGGCCTGATCGGCCAGCTGCGCGCGAGCCAGAACATGACGCGGCTCGCGAAATATTCCGCCGACCTCTATGTCAAGCTTGAGGCCGAGACCGGCATCGGCACCGGCATGAAGCAGAACGGTTCGATGACCGTTGCCCTGACCGAGGAGCGCAAGCAGGAGATCTACCGCCAGGCCTCGCTCGCCCGCGCCTTCAATGTCGACGTGCGCGAGATCTCGCCTGAAGAAGCCAAGGCGATGTATCCGCATCTCAACATCGGCGACATCAAGGCCGCCGTGCATCTGCCGCTCGACGGCCAGTGCGACCCGGCCAACATCGCCATGGCGCTCGCCAAGGGTGCCCGGCAGAACGGCGCAACGATCATCGAAGGCGTGAAAGTCACCGGTGTCGTCACCAAGGACGGCCGCGTCACCGGCGTCACCTGCGAGCAGGACGGCGAGAGCTACACGATCGAGACCGAGAATGTCGTCAACGCCGCCGGTATGTGGGGCCGCAATCTCGCGGAAACGTCAGGCGTCACCGTGCCGCTGCATGCCTGCGAGCATTTCTATATCGTCACCGAGCCGATCGCCGGGCTGAAGCAGCTGCCGGTGCTGCGCGTGCCCGACGAATGCACCTATTACAAGGAGGATGCCGGCAAGATGCTGGTCGGCGCCTTCGAGCTCAAGGCCAAGCCCTGGCCGGCGCCGGGCGATAAAATCCGCGAAGATTTCTGCTTCGACCAGTTGCCCGAGGATTTCGACCATTTCCAGCCGATCCTCGAAATGGCGATCAACCGCATGCCGATGCTGGAAACAGCCGGCATCCACACTTTCTTCAACGGCCCGGAAAGCTTCACGCCCGACGACCGCTACTATCTCGGCGAGGCGCCGGAGCTGAAGGGCTACTGGGTCGCGGCCGGCTACAATTCCATCGGCATCGTCTCGTCCGGCGGCGCCGGCATGGCGCTCGCACAGTGGATGAATGACGGCGAGCCGCCCTTCGATCTCTGGGAGGTCGATATCCGCCGCGCCCAGCCGTTCCAGAAGAACCGCACCTATCTGCGCGAACGCGTCTCGGAAACGCTCGGCCTGCTCTATGCCGACCATTTCCCCTATCGCCAGATGGCGACCGCGCGCGGCGTTCGCCGCTCGCCGCTGCATGAACACATGAAGGCCCGCGGCGCGGTGTTCGGCGAGGTCGCCGGCAATGAACGCGCCAACTGGTTCGCCAAACCCGGTCAGGAGCGGGAATACCGCTACAGCTGGAACCGGCAGAACTGGTTCGAGAACCAGAAGGACGAGCATCTCGCGGTCCGAAACAATGTCGGCCTGTTCGACATGTCGTCCTTCGGCAAGATCCGCGTCGAGGGACGCGACGCGATGGCCTTCCTGAACCGCCTCTGCGCCAACCAGATGGACGTCAAGCCCGGCCGCATCGTCTATACCCAGATGCTGAACCACAAGGGCGGCATCGAGAGCGACCTCACCGTCACACGTCTCTCGGAGAACGCCTTCTTCCTCGTCGTGCCCGGCGCGACGTTGCAGCGCGATCTCGCCTGGCTCCGGAAGAACCTCACGTCCGACGAATTCGTCGTCATCACCGATGTCACGGCGGGCGAGGCAGTGCTCTGTGTCATGGGTCCGAAGTCGCGCGAACTGATGCAGAAGGTCAGCCCGAACGATTTCTCCAATGCGCATCACCCGTTCGGGACCGCGCGCGAGATCGAAGTCGGCATGGGCCTCGCCCGGGCGCATCGCGTGACCTATGTCGGCGAGCTCGGCTGGGAGCTCTATGTCTCCTCCGACCAGGCCGCGCACGTGTTCGAGGCGCTGGAAGAGGCCGGTGCGGATGTCGGGCTCAAGCTCTGCGGCCTCCACACGCTCGACTCGTGCCGCATCGAAAAGGCCTTCCGGCATTTCGGGCACGACATCACCGACGAGGACCATGTGCTCGAGGCGGGGCTCGGCTTTGCCGTGCGGCTCAACAAGCCGGACTTCATCGGTCGCGAGGCGGTGCTGCGCAAGCAAGAGGCGGGGCTGAAACGCCGGATGCTGCAGTTCAAGCTCGACGACCCGCAGCCGCTCCTGTTCCACAACGAGGCCGTGGTGCGCGACGGCACGATCGTCTCGATCGTGACGTCGGGCAATTACGGCCATCATCTCGGCGGTGCCATCGGGCTGGGCTACGTGCCCTGCGAGGGCGAGAGCGAGGCGGATGTGCTGGGCTCGACATACGAGATCGAGATCGCGGGCGTGAGAGTGCCGGCGACGGCGTCGCTGGCGCCGATGTATGATCCGAAGGCCGAGCGGGTGAGGGCCTGAGATGTGGGATGCCCCGCAAAGTCTGATCATGGCACTCCCGCTTCTCCCCTCGGGGAGACGTGCCGAGCGTATGCGAGGCGATGAGGGGTCCTCAGCCACTTGCTTGATGTTTGAGGGAACCCCTCATTCGACCCTCGGGGCCGCCTTCTCCCCAAGGGGAGATGGGACGCCGCGCGGCACGCACCATCCTGCCGCAATTCGCCGCCCTGCCGCCTACACCCCTCCTGTCGCACAATAGGAGGATCGCCATGCTTGCCGAACGCCACAAGACATTTCACGCCCTTCATCAGCAGGGTTGCTTCGTCATCCCGAACCCGTGGGACATCGGCTCCGCCCGGATGATGGCGGCCGCGGGCGCGGTTGCGCTCGCCACCAGTTCCGCCGCCTTTGCCTTCACGCTGGGCCGGCCGGACATGGGCCATGTTTCGCGAGAGGAAGCGCTGCGCCATGCCGAGGATATCGTCCGCGCTACACCGCTGCCGGTCTCCGGCGATTTCGAGAACGGCTTTGCCGACGATCCCGAAGGCGTGGCCGAGACGATCCGGCTTGCGGCGGAGGCCGGGCTTTCGGGCTGCTCGATCGAAGACACAATGATGTCGGGCGACAACCCGGCCTATGATTTCGCACTCGCCGTCGACCGCATCAAGGCGGCCGCCGATGCTGCCCGCTCGCTGAAACAGCCCTTCATCCTCTGCGCCCGCGCCGATGGCGTGATGAACGGCGTCTATGACCTCGACGAAGGCATTCGTCGCATCCAGGCCTTCGAACAGGCCGGGGCCGATCTCGTCTATATCCCGGTGCCGCCGGGGCCGGAGGAGTTGAAGCGCGTCGTCGCCTCGGTGAAGGTGCCCGTCAATGCGCTGGCCGCAGGGCCGCTTACCAAACTCTCGGTCAGCGAGATCGCCGCCATCGGCGTGCGACGCATCTCGCTCGGCTCGATGATCGCCCGCGTCACCCATGCGGCGATCGCGGAACAGATGGAGGCCATCCTCGGCGATGGCGATTTCACGAAACTTTCAGCGGCGGCTTCGGGCAGCAGGATCAATGCCATGCTCGAAGCAGGCGCCGCGCATGAGATGGAGAAACCGAAATGAATGAAATCGTCGTCAACCGCCGTGCCGGCGGCCGCTCGGCCCGCGTCGCCGCCCGTTCCGCTCCGCTCGCGGAAAACCTGCGTCCCGTCCGTCCCGGCATGCCGGGCGGGCAGTACAAGCCGCTGACCGAGGCCGGCGTCAAGCGCATCCACGAGGCGGCGCTCGAGGCACTCGAAGTGATCGGGCTCAGCCAGGCGCCGCAGACCGGCATCGACTACATGACCAAGGCCGGCGCCATTCTCGGCGAGGACGGCCGCCTGCGCTTCCCGCGCGCGCTGGTCGAGGACATGCTGGCCAAGGCCGCGCGCGGCATTACACTCTACGGTCGCGACTCCAAATACGATCTCGAGCTCTCGGGCACCAAGGTGCATTTCGGGACCGCGGGTGCCGCCGTCCATATCGTCGACGTCGAGAAGCGCGAATATCGCGAGTCGACCTCGCACGACCTGCTGGCGGCCTCCAAGCTCGTCCACCACCTCGACAACATCCATTTCTTCCAGCGTGCGATGGTCTGCCGCGACGTGGCCGACAATCTCATGATGGACATGAACACGCTCTATGCCTGCTGCGCCGGTACCACCAAGCATGTCGGCACGTCCTTCTCCGACCCCAGCCACGTGGCCGACGGCTTCGAGATGCTGCACATGATCGCCGGCGGCGAGGACAAGTGGCGGGCGCGGCCGTTCGTCTCCAATTCGAACTGCTTCGTCGTGCCGCCGATGAAATTCGCCACCGAAAGCTGCCAGACGATGGAGCATTGCATTCGCGAGGGCATGCCGGTCCTGCTGCTCTCGGCCGGTCAGGCCGGCGCGACCGCGCCCGCGCCGCTCGCAACCGCGATCGTGCAGGCGGTGGCGGAGTGCCTCGCAGGCGTGGTCTACGTGAACTCGATCTCGCCCGGCTTCCCGGCAATCTTCGGCACCTGGCCTTTCGTCTCGGATCTTCGCACCGGCGCGATGTCGGGCGGTTCGGGCGAGCAGGGCCTGCTGACGGCGGGCTGCGCCCAGATGCACCAGTTCTACGGCCTGCCCGGGGGCGCTGCCGGCGGCATGTCCGACTCCAAGCTGCCCGACATGCAGGCGGGCTGGGAGCAGGGCATCCTCAACGTGATGGCCGGTCTTTCGGGTCTCAACATGGTCTATGAAGCCGTCGGCATGCATGCCTCGCTGCTCGGCTTCTGCCTGGAATCGCTGGTGCTGGGCGACGACCTGCTCGGCCAGGTGCAGCGCTGCGTGCGCGGCATCGACGTGACAGAGGATTCGGTGTCGATCGAGACGATGCGCTCGGTCTGCCTCGATGGCCCCGGCCATTATCTCGGCCACGCCCAGACGCTCGAGGTCATGCAGACGGAGTATATCTACCCCGCCGTCGCCAACCGTTCGAGCCCGAAGGAATGGGTCGAACTCGGCCGGCCGGATCTCATCCAGAAGGCGATCGAGCGGAAGAACCGGATTCTTGCCGAAGCCGCGCCGTCGCTGATCGACTTCGAGGCGGATGCGGCGATCCGGAAGCGGTGGGAGATTTTTTGCTGAGGTCGGGGCTGAAAGGCAGGGGCTCCGATTTCACTCGATGACAAGAGTTCTGGCGGTAGCGTTTGGGGGTAGATTGAGTACAAATAGAATACCAGCCACGACTTCCCGATTGGTTAGCGAACCGTCGAGTTGCTGCGCATCGTTCCAACATGGCTCGAGAGGTGAGACATCTTTGAAGTCTCCGGGATAAACTGCGGTTACCCTGACGTTCGTCCCTTTCAGCTCCTCAGCGAGCCCATGAACCATTGCGTCTTGTGCCGCCTTCGCCGTCCGGAAGGCGATTGATGTCCCAGACAATGACGCGTTGGGCAGCCCACTGGTTGAAACAACGGTGTGAATGTCTGAAGCTGGTCTCGCGCTGAGGATTGGCAATACGTGTCGTGTCAGGATCAAAGAGCCGATGACCGCCGATGAAATACAAGCTTGAATGTCCGCGTCGCTCGTACTGGGCAAGAGCCCTGGCAACCACATAGCTCCATTGTGAATCAGGCCGTCGAGATCTGGATTCCGTTGTGCAAGCGTGCCCCCTGCGTCAGCGCAGCTTGCTGCATCAGAGAGGTCGCAGATAAGCGTATCAGCTATCTGGCCAGTGCGCTTATGAATTGCATTCGCTGTCTCCGCCAGGGCTTTGCCGTCGCGCGCAAGCAATACGAGCCTCGCTCCTGCATCTGCCATGACTATGGCTAGTGCCGCGCCGAGCCCGCGGCTCGCGCCCGTGATGGCAAACTTCTTTCCCGAGATTCGCATAGAACATCCTTCCTCAGATCAGACAGTTGAATGCGCGAGAAGATTCAACACAGAAGAGTTCTTTCGATGCGCTCTCCGCACGTGGTTATGCGCAAGAACATCCACGATCCGATTATTGCAGTGATGCAGCTCACGATCCCTGCAACTCGGGCTTTAAGACGAAGCCGTCGATGACGTGATCCTACACGCTGAAATCCTTCAGTCTCTCCTCCAGCTTGAGGATCGTCTCTGCATCTGCATTGGCGAAAGCGAAGCGCAGGTAATCCTCCTGTCCCTCGCCGAAATAGCTGCCGGGCAGGCAGACGACGCCGTAGTCCCGGGCGAGCTTCTCCGCGACGGCCTCGGACTTAGCACCCCGGAACGGATGCCTGACATAGGCGAAATAGGCGCCGATGGCGGAGATTTCCCAAGTCGGCAGGCGGGTCATGACCTCCTTCATCGCCGCCGCGCGTCTGACGATCTCGTCGTTGTTGGCACTGCGCCAGTCCGCCAATGCCGGGATCGCTTTTGCCACGGCGGCCTGCGGCGAGCGGGGGGCGCAGATCTGGAGATTGTCCATGACCTTGGCGACCTGGTCGACCATGTCGGCGCCCGCGGTGATCGCGCCGAGGCGATGGCCGGGGATGCAGTAGGATTTCGAGAAGCTGTAGACGAGCGCGAGGGTCTTCTCCCAGCCTGGCACGTTTAGCAAGTCGTGCGGCGCACCGCCGTCGGAAGGCAGGAAGTCGCGATAGGTCTCGTCGAGGATCAGCCAGACATTGTTCTGGCGGCAGATCGTGAAAATCTCGGCAAGCAGGTCAGGCGGATAGACGGCGCCCGTCGGGTTGTTCGGCGTTACCAGCACCAGCGCCCGGATGCCGCTTGCCGCGACCGTCTTCACGGACTCGATGTCGGGTCGGAAGGCCGCGTCGCAGGCGACCGGGACACTGCGGATGCCGAGCATCGCGAGCGTCGTGTCGTGGTTGAAGTAGAAGGGGACAGGCAGCGCCACGGCCTCGCCGGCATTGGCCACCGCCATGATCAGGCACATGAAGGCCTGGTTGCCACCCGAGGTGATGTGGATATTGGCCGGCGACAGTTTCGCGCCATAGACCTCCGATGCATGGGCCGCATAGGCGGCGCGCAGCTCCGGCTCGCCCTCGATCTCGCCGTAGTTGGTGAATTCCTGTTGGCTGGCCATCTCGCCCAGCCATTTCAGCATGTCGGGATGGGTCGGATAGCCCGGCACCGCCTGGCTGAGATTGATGCGGTCCCCGCGCGAACCGTCATAGGCGCGCGACCAGGCCAGGACCGAGGGGATCGGCGGCGGCGAGAGCCTGTGAACGAGGGGATTGAATTCGGCCATGGAAAATTGCTCTCGGCTTGGACTGTCGAACCCCGATGGTTTGGACGAGGGTCGCGGTCGCGTCAATCTCCGCGAGACGGAAAACCCTCCCCACCATCGGTGGGGAGGGCGGCCCGGATGACCGGGAGGAGAATATCTTGATCATCCGGGCGCTTGGCGCCGGGTGGCGTTTCGGCGTCAGGGTCTGACCGGCTTGCCGTCTGGTCCGAAACGGTGGACCTTGCCGTCGACAGGCTTCACCGACACGGTGTCGCCGGCATTGTACTTGGTCGTGCCGTTCTCGCGGACGGTCATCGGTTCGTCGAGACCCATGTCGACATAGAGGAAGGAGTCCGCGCCGAGCTTTTCGGTGTGGATGACCTTGCCGCTCCAGGTGCCGCCGCTGTCGACCACGTCGAGATGCTCGGGGCGGACGCCGACGGTGGTGCAGCCGAAGGGCTCGGCATGCTTGCCGGTCAGCAGGTTCATCTTCGGCGAGCCGATGAAGGTCGCGACGAACAGCGACTGCGGGTTCTCGTAGAGTTCGAGCGGCGAGCCGACCTGTTCGATCTTGCCGGCCGAGAGCACGACGATCCGGTCGGCGAGCGTCATCGCCTCGACCTGGTCGTGGGTGACATAGATCATGATCGATTCCGGCATGCTCTCGGCGAGCTTGGCGATCTCGATGCGGGTCGCCACGCGCAGCGCGGCATCGAGGTTCGACAGCGGTTCGTCGAATAGGAAGACCTTGGGGTTGCGCACGATCGAGCGGCCGATGGCGACGCGCTGGCGCTGGCCGCCGGAGAGCTGCTTGGGCAGACGGTCGAGATATTTCGTGAGCTGCAGGATGTCGGCCGCCGCCCGCACCTTTCTGTCGATCTCCGCCTGAGGCTCCTTGGCGATCCGCATGCCGAAGGCCATGTTGTCGTAGACAGTCATATGCGGATAGAGGGCGTAGGACTGGAAGACCATGGCGATGCCGCGTTTGGAGGGCGGCACGTCATTGACCTTCACGTCGTCGATATACATCTCGCCGCCGGTGATGTCCTCGAGGCCGGCGATCATGCGGAGCAGGGTGGACTTGCCGCAACCCGACGGGCCGACGAACACGATGAACTCCCCCTTCTTGATGTCGAGATCGACACCATGGATGACGTTCACCGCGCCGTAGGACTTCTTGATGTCCTTCAGAACAACTCCAGACATTATCATACCCTCCTCACCAATTGTCCTCACGCCCTGCGGGCGAACCAGGCGCCCCAGGCCGGCAGTGCGATATCGCGTCCGTTGATTTCCGCAGCGAAGCCGTGGCCGTCCAAGGGCTCCCAGTCGCCCTCGGGCATGGCCGACATGACGGAATGTTCCGACATGTTGAGGACGGCGAGCACTGTCTCGTTGCCGTAGCTGCGGGTAAAGCTCAGGACCTCCGCGCCGGCCTCGACGAAGTCGATCTCGCCCTTGGCAAAGGCCGGATGGTTGCGTCGGAAGCCGAGAAAGGTCCGGTAGTGGTTAAGCACGGAGCCCGGTTCCGCGGCCTGTGCGTCGACGGCGCGGTCGAGGTGGTTCAACGGTACCGGCAGCCAGGGCTTGACCAGCGAGAAGCCGCCATTCGGCGCTGCCTTCTCCCAGACCATCGGCGTGCGGCACCCGTCGCGGCCCTTATAGTTCGGCCAGAACTGGATGCCATAGGGGTCGCGGAGATCCTCGAAGGCGAGTTCGGCCTCGGGAAGGGCGAGTTCCTCGCCTTCATAGATGCAGACGGAACCGCGCAGGGTGAGCAGCAGGGCACTCAGCAGCCGCGCATAGCCGTCGACATCGTGGACATTGGCGCCCCAGCGGCTGATGTGGCGGGTTACGTCATGGTTGGAAAAGGCCCAGCAGGCCCAGCCTTCCGGCGCGACCCGCATGAACTTCTCCTGCGTCGCCCGAATGAAGGCGGGCGTCAGCGGCTCCGGTGCCAGGAACTCGAAGGCATAGCACATATGCACTTTGTCGCCGCCGGACGTGTATTCGCCCGCTATCTCGAGGCCGCGCTGGCTGTCGCCGACCTCACCGACCGACGTGATGGCGGGATATTCGTCGCAGACGGCGCGGAAACGCTTGAGAAATTCGAGATTCTCCGGCTGGCTCTTGTCGTAGAGATGCTCCTGGTGGTTGTAGGGGTTGACCGCGGGCGCCGTCTGGGCGTTGCGGAGTTCCGGCGCCAAAGGCGGATTGCTCCGCAGATGGCGGTCGTGGAAATAGAAGTTGATGGTATCGAGCCGGAAGCCGTCGACGCCGCGCGCGAGCCAGAAGCGGGTGACGTCGAGCAACGCGTCCTGCACATCCGGATTGTGGAAATTCAGGTCCGGCTGCGATGTCAGGAAATTGTGCAGGTAATATTGCTGCCGGCGGGAATCCCACTGCCATGCCGAGCCGCCGAAGATCGAGAGCCAGTTGTTGGGCGGGGTACCGTCAGGGGCTGCATCAGACCAGACATACCAGTCCGCCTTCGGATTGCTGGTCGAAGCGCGGCTTTCAACGAACCAGGGATGCTGGTCGGACGTGTGGGACAGAACGAGATCGATCATGACGCGGATGCCCAGCCCATGGGCCGTCACCACCAGCTCCTCGAAATCCGCCAGCGTTCCGAAAATCGGATCGACGTCGAGATAGTCCGAGACGTCGTAGCCGAAATCCTTCATCGGCGAGGTGAAGAAGGGCGAGATCCAGATCGCATCGGCGCCGAGAGAGGCGACATGCGGCAGCCGGGCCGTGATCCCCTTGAGATCGCCGACGCCGTCGGCGTTGGAGTCCTGGTAGCTGCGCGGATAGATCTGGTAGATCACCGCGCCGCGCCACCAGTCCTTGTCCGGCGCCGGCATGATCGGGTTGGTCTGGTTCATGACGGTCTGTCCCATATGCACGTTCACGTCAGCCGCCCTTCACAGACCCGGCCAGCAGGCCGCGCACCAGGAAGCGCTGTAGCGTGAAGAAGACCAGCAGCGGCACCAGGATGGTGATGAAGGCCGAGGCGGTCAGGATCTCCCAGTTGCCTCCGCGCGAGCCGAGCAGGTTGACGAGGCGGCCGGTCAGCACGAGCTCCTCGTTGCCGGTGCCGAGGAACACCATGGCGACGAGCAGGTCGTTCCACGTCCACAGGAACTGGAAGATCGCGAAGGAGGCGAGCGCCGGGAAGGAGAGCGGCAGCACGATCTTGACGAAGATCTCGAAGTCGGTTGCGCCGTCGACCCGGGCCGACTCCATGATCTCGCGCGGCAGGCCCGCCATGTAGTTGCGCAAGAGATAGATGGCGAGCGGCAGGCCGAAGCCCATATGGGCGAGCCATATCCCGAGATAGGTTTTCGACGGCACGCCGAAGAAGGCGCCGACGCCGTTGTAGAACTTGAGGAGCGGGATCAGCGACATCTGGAGCGGCACGACGAGCAGGCCGACGACGACCGCGATGATGAGCGCCCGGCCGGGGAACTGCATCCAGGCGAGTGCATAGGCGGCAAACGCCGCGACCAGGATCGGGATCACGGTCGAGGGAACGGCCACCGTCAGCGAGTTGATGAAGGAGGCGCCGATGCCCTCGGCGTTCAGAACCTCGCGGTAGTTGTCGAGCGTGAAGCGCGGAGGAATGGAGGCCACGAAGGCGATACGCTGGCCGCGGTTCCCTTCGAGCCTGGTCGGCGAGATGATCGTGAAGCTGCCATCGGCCTGTACGGTCAGCGTCGAGCCGTCGCGGAGCGGGGCCGACTGGCCGGGCTGGAACTCTGCCGGCTTGGCAGGTGTCGAGCCGAAGGCGCTGACCTGGCCGCCGCGGTCTTCGAGCACATTGCCCGAGATTACGAACTTGCCGTCCTGTTCGACCGCAGTATCCGGACCTGGCGCACGGAAGACCACGTTCTGGGTCGAGGTGGTCAGAGCCGTCCACCATCCCGAGGTCGCGAGCTGGTTCTTGTCGCGGAAGGAGGAGATCAGCAGGCCTGCGGTCGGGAGCGTCCAGATGACGACCAGAAGCAGCACCGAGAGATGTACGACCCAGAGAAGGGGCGATTTCTTGGTCCCGAGCATCAGCGTCCCTCCATTTCCTTGCGCGCGTTGCGGATGTTCCAGATCATGATCGGGATGACGAGGACCATGATGACGATGGCGATGGCCGCGCCGCGACCGAAGTCGCCGCCGCCGCGGAACATCCAGTCGAACATCAGGTTGGCCAGCACCTGGCTCTGCCACTGGCCGTTGGTCATGGCCAGCACGATGTCGAAGACCTTGAGGACGAGGATGGTGATCGTCGTCCAGACCACAGCGATCGTGCCCCAGATCTGCGGCACCATGATCTTGAAGAAGATCTGCAGGCCGTTGGCACCGTCGATGACCGCCGCCTCGATCGTCTCGTCCGGAATGCCGCGCAGCGCAGCCGACAGGATGACCATGGCAAAACCGGTCTGGATCCAGACCAGGATGACCATCAGGAAGAAGTTGTTCCAGAAGGGGATGGTGATCCAGGCCTGCGGATCGCCGCCGAAAAAGACCACCACGGCATTGAGCAGGCCGATCTGCTGGGCGGCTGCGTCGCGATAGTCATAGATGAACTTCCAGATCACGGCGGCACCCACGAAGGAGATCGCCATTGGCATGAAGATCAGCGACTTGGCGATGTTGCCCCACCAGATCCGGTCGGTCAGGACCGCGATGATCAGGCCGAAGAAGGTTGCCGCGGCCGGCACGACGAGAAGCCAGAGGAAGTTGTTGAAGATCGATTCCCTGAACTGCCCGTCCCCGAGCATCCAGCGGTAGTTGGCGAGGCCGACAAATTCCGTGCCGCTCTTGTTCATGAAGGAGAGCCGGAAGGAATCGAAGACCGGGTAGACAAGATAGAGCGTCAACGCGATCAGCGCGGGACCGAGGAACAGCCAGGGCCTGATCTGGGCCGCCCGGCGCATGTTGCGCGCCGCTCTGGCCGTGTCCGTTCCCTTGGCGGGGAAGATCATGTCGAGGATGAAGTTGCTGCCGAGGAAATAGATGGCGCATCCGATGACGCCGGCCACCATCGTCAGCACGGCATAGAGAAGCTGCTGCATGTGTCGATCCTCCCCTGAATGCTGCGCCTGCCGGCACAGCACAAGTCCCTTACGTCCCCGCAGCGGCACTGCGAAGGGCGAACTTCAATTAAGTCCCTTTTTCGGATTGGGCTCAACCTGGTTTCTGAAAAGGCCGCCCTGACCCCGCCGGGCGGCGGTCCGGCGGGAGCGTCTTGCCCCCGCCGGCCTTCGTCGTTCTTTACTTGATCGCGTCCCAGGCCTTCTGGATGTCGGTCGCGACATCCTGGGCCGACTTGCCGCCGGTGTAATCGACCATGCCGGTCCAGAAGGCGCCGGCGCCGATCTTGCCGGGCATCAGGTCCGAACCGTCGAAGCGGAAGGTCGTGGCGTTGGTCAGGATCTCGCCCATCTTCTTGGACGGCGCGTTGGAATAGGCGTCCGGATTGACCTTCTTGAAGGGCGTCAGGAAGCCGGTCTTGGCCATCCAGACCTCATGCGCGATCGGGGTTTCCAGCCATTCGACGAAAGCGCGGGCGGCCGGCGTGTCCTTGGTGATCGCGACCAGCGTGCCGGCACCGAGCACCGGATTGCCGAGGTCGGGCTTGGAGGCGTAGGGCGGCAGGTAGAAGAAGTCCGCATCGACGCCGAGCTTCGTGCCTTCCGGGAAGAAGGACGGGATGAACGACGCCTGGCGGTGCATGTAGCACTTCGGCGGCGAGGAGAAGAGACCCTTCGGGCTGTCGCGGAAGTCGGTCGAGGCGACTGCCTGCGCGCCGCCGTCGACGAACTTGTCGTTCTTGGCGAACCAGCCGAATTCGTCGATCGCGCCGACCACGGCAGGATCGTTGAAGGGGATCTCGTTCTTCACCCACTTGTCGTAGACGTCAGGGGTCTGGGTGCGCAGCATCATGTCCTCGACCCAGTCGGTCGCCGGCCAGCCGGTCGCGCCACCAGAACCGAGACCGATGCACCAGGGCTTGGCACCGTCGGCGGCGATCTTTTCGGTGAGCGCCTTGAGGTCTTCCATCGTCTTCGGCACTTCATAGCCGGCGTCGGCGAAGTTGTCCGGCGAATACCAGACCAGCGACTTCAGGTCGGCCTTGTAGGGGAAGGCGAAGAACTTTTCCGAGCCGTCCTTGTCCTTGTAGGTGCCGAGCTTCACCCAGCTATCGCCGGCCGCATAGTTTTCCTTCATCCAGTCGGCGTTCTTCTGGCCGAGATCGACGAGGAAGCCCTTTGAGGCGAGATCGGCCAGCAGGCCGGGCTGCGGCAGGATGGCGATGTCGGGCGGGCTGCCGGCCTGGGTGTCGATGACGATCTGCTGCTCGTAGTTTTCCGAGGACGAGTACTTCACATTGATGCCGGTGGCTTCCTGGAAGTAGGACAGCATGGCGAGCGCCAGCTTTTCGTCGTCGCCGCGCCAGGGTCCGAAGATCGTCAGCGTCTGGCCTTTGAAATCCTGGTGGCTGTTCTTGTACTCTTCGAAGCTCGCCCAGTTGAAGCGCTTGTCCTCACCCGGCTTGAACTCGAGATCGGCGGCGTGTGCGGCGCAGGCGAAAAGCGCGTAGCTCGCGACACCCGCCAGAAACAGTTTCTTCATCGCATGGTCCTCCCTTGGATCCTATAGGCAAATGCCGTCCGCCCCGTCGGAGCGGCCGTTCATCGAAAAGCGTTCGAGCCGGAAGAGGCTTTCAATTCCCCCTCACATTTGAAAGCGCTTTAAATATATAAAACGATTTTGTCTTCGCATTGTCAAGCCGGTGGCGCAGTTTTTTTCGCGTCATGGATGTCGTGTCGATGCCAAGGGTAAGTAACGGCAAACTACTGATATATATCAACTTGAGGCTGATGTTCGTACCTCAGGCCGGGACCTCCGTCCGGCGCATACGGGTGTCCTTGGTCGGAAAAGAAATTGATGGCGCTTTCAAATTGTGTCCGGCTGGGTTAATGTTGCGGGCAGAGGAGTTCCGATCCCGGACCGTCCAGGCGCCCGGGGCCCGGGAGGCAGAGTTTCCATGAACCTGAAAGAGTTTGCCAAGACGATCGGCATGAGTCAGACGACGGTGAGCCGGGCCCTGTCCGGCTATCCCGAGGTCAAGCCCGAAACGCGCCAGCGCATCCTCAAGCTGGCGCAGGAGCACGGCTACCACCCCAACCGATCGGCGGCAGGCCTCGCCACTGGCCGTGCGGGTGCGGTGGGGATCGTTCTGCGCGAGGGCAAGGGCTTCGATCCGAACACGACCGAATTTCTCGCCGGCCTCGGCAGCCGGATGGAAAGCCGCCAGATCGACATCCTCATCACCGTCGTCGAGGACCGGGAGGGCGAACTGACCGCCTATCAGCGGCTCGCGGCATCCAAGCGGGTCGATGCGGTCATCGTCCACACTCCCACCATCGACGACGAGCGGATGGCCTTTCTCAAGAAGCTCAACATGCCCTTCGTGGTGCATGGCCGGGGTGAAGAGGCCGGTGGCTATCCCTGGCTGGATATCGACAATTTCGATGCGATCTACCGGGCGACCTCCTATCTCGCCGATCTCGGCCATAAGCGCATTGCCATGATCAACGGCCACAGCGGCGACATCTTCGCCGAGCACCGGGATCAGGGCTATCGCCGGGCGCTGAAGGAGCACGGCCTGCCGCTGCGGACCGAGTTCATCACCTTCGGGCAGTTCACCGACGATGTCGGCTATCGATCGATGCAGGACTTCCTGAGCCAACGGGAACCGCCGACAGCCGTGCTCGCGGGATCGATGATGACCGCGCTGGGTGTGATGCGGGCGGTGCGGTCCGCCGGTCTTCTGCTCGGCAAGGACGTGTCCCTCATCGCCCATGACGACGTCTTCAATTATATTAATGCCGACAACATGGTGCCGACGGTCTCGACCACGCGGTCCTCGATGCGCGATGCCGGCGTGCGGATCGGGGACATCCTCCTGCAACTGCTCGCCGGACGCGATCTCACCAGCCACGGCGAAATCTGGCCGGTCGAACTCGTGCTGCGACAGTCGACGGCACCGCCTCCGCCGGAAGCCTGACCCCGCACATGCCAGCGGAGTCGCGGATCGCGCGCAGTTGACAGAGCCCTATCTCTCACGTAGGAGTGGTGCAGGGACGGGAACCCCTGCCGCCCGCAGTCGCAAGACACGGTGAAGCTTCCCGATATCGGACCTGATCTGATCTCTTTTTGGGGCATGGGCCTCGGCAATGCGGGCACCCGAATTGCGCCATACATGCCGGACAAGAGGCCAGTCATGGGACAGGTTCCCAAACTTCCCTCGCTCGATGACCTGAAGGACCAAGCGAAACGTCTCCGCGACACGCTCGGCCGACAGGGCACGGCGATCAATCATTCCAAGGCGCTCGAACTGATCGCCGGCCAGTACGGATTCCGCGACTGGAACACGCTCATGGCCGCGGTCGGCAATCGTCCGCACGTGCGTAGCTATTCGATCGGCGACCAGGTAATCGGCCACTATCTCGGCCAGATGTTCACCGGCACCATCATTGCCGTGCAGACACTCATCCACGCACCCGGCCGCTATCGCGTAACCTTCGATTTCGACGAAGCCGTCGACGTGATCACTTTCGAGAGCTGGTCGGCGTTCCGCAAGCGGGTTACCTGTACGCTGGACGAGGAGGGCAGGACCGCGGAGAAGACGTCCGACGGTCGGCCGCACATGGTGCTGAGCTGATACCAGATCTCGATGATAGGAACCCATAGGATGACGTGAGGCTGGTCTCCGGCCAGGCGCGTCGTGCAGGTCGATGCTCACGCATCGGCCAAGCGGCGCAACGACGCCGGAGACCAGCCTCACGTCACCTTCGGCCGGCTTCTCGGGCCTTCTGGCGTCGTCGAGGTCCTTGACCGATGCTTTAGCATCGCCCGGCGAACCTCTCCTAGCCAGAAGACCCGATCGAGCCGGTCCTATGAGTTCCTATCATCGAGATCTGGTATGAGTGCCGGCGCGCGCCGAGGCCCGCTCCGGCGCGGTCTCAGCGGGCGTTGCTCTTGGCCTTCTTCTTGGTCTTCCTGAAGCCCTCGCCGGCGCCGGCGACGTCAGGCTTGTTCGGCTTGCCCCAGTCCTTTCCGGGACGATCGGAGAAGTTACGGTCGGTCGCGAATTCCGTCTTGCGACCGAACTTCTTCTTGGCCGGCCCGTTGCCGAAATCGGAAGCGGCGTCATCGCGGCGCTGGAAGGCAGGACGCTCCCTCTCGGTGAAATCCTTCCGGGGCTTGCGATCCCCGTGTGGAGCCTGGTCGTCGCTGCGGCGATCATTGCCGTATTTCCGTTCGGCGAAGCTCTTTCGCGCCGGGCCGGGCCTGGACGCCTGGGGTTCGCCATCGATGACCGCGACGCGGATACCCCGCTCCATGGTCTTGTTCGGACCGAGATGGGCGAGGAAGCCCTCGAGCGCATCCGTGGCGATCTGCACATGGGTCTCTTCGGGCTGCATCTTGATTGCGCCGATCTCGCGCTTGGTGATTTCGCCGGCGCGGCAGAGGAGCGGGATCAGCCAGCGCGGCTCCGCATTCTGCTTGCGGCCGACCGAGAGCGAGATCCAGGTCGACGGTCCGAAGTCCTCGCGGCGCGCGCGATTGTCCTCGATGGGCAAATCGCGGGCCGTACGGTTCGGCTTACCCTGGAAGACGGTGCCGACATCGATCAGGTCTTCCGGGGCGGAGCGGCCTGCCCGGTAGAGGCGGACGAAGGCTGCCGCGACCTTCTCGGCGCCATGGGCGGCAATCAGCCGCTCGACATAGGCCTGTTCGTCCTCGCGGACCGCGTCCGTGAAGAGCTCGTCATTGATCAGCCGCTCGTCGTCGCGGCCATTGACGTCGTCTGCGGAGGGCGGGGCGGCCCAAGTGACGGTCAGCGATGCCATCTGCAGCACGCGTTCCGCCTTGCGGCGAATGCTGGTCGGCACGATCAGCGCCGACACGCCCTTGCGGCCGGCGCGGCCGGTCCGGCCGGACCGGTGCAGCAGCGTTTCGGGGTTGGTCGGCAGGTCGGCATGAATGACGAGCTCGAGATTGGGCAGGTCGATGCCGCGGGCGGCGACATCGGTCGCGATACAGACCCGGGCGCGGCCGTCCCGCATGGACTGCAGCGCATGCGTCCGTTCGTTCTGCGAGAGCTCCCCGGAAAGCGCCACGACGGTGAAGCCGCGATTGTGCAGTCGGGCGGTGAGGTGGTTCACAGCCGCGCGGGTGTTGCAGAAAATGATCGCGTTTTGCGCCTCGTAGAAGCGGAGCACGTTGACGATCGCGTTGTCGCGATCGGACGGGGCGACGACGAGCGCGCGGTATTCGATGTCGACATGCTGCTTTTCCGCCGTCTGGGTCGTGATGCGCGCAGCATCCCGCTGGTAGTTCTGGGCGAGCGTGGCGATCGACTTCGGCACGGTGGCCGAGAACATCAGGGTCCGCCGCTCGGACGGCGAGGCCTCGAGGATGAACTCGAGATCCTCGCGGAAGCCGAGATCCAGCATTTCGTCCGCCTCGTCCAGGACCGCCGTGCGGACGGCGGAGAGATCGAGCGCACCGCGGGTGATGTGGTCGCGCAGGCGGCCCGGCGTGCCGACGACGATATGGGCGCCGCGATCCAGCACTCGACGCTCGCTGCGCGGATCCATGCCGCCGACACAGGTCGCGACGACGGCGCCGGCTTCTTCGTAGAGCCAGGTCAGTTCCCGGGCGACCTGGAGCGCCAGTTCGCGCGTCGGTGCGATTACCAGCGCGAGCGGTGCCGCCGCGTGCGGCAGGCGCTTCTGCCCGGCCAGCAGTTCTGCGGCCATCGCGAGCCCGAAGGCCACGGTCTTGCCCGACCCGGTCTGGGCCGAAACGAGGGCATCGCGGCTGGCCATGGCCGGATCGAGAACGGCCTCTTGGACGGGGGTCAGGGTGGAGTAGCCGCGTTTGTCCAAAGCAACGCCAAGCGGCGGCTCGATGCCTTCAAAGAATGTCATGTCCAACTTTCGGATGTCTCGCCCGGGCCCGATCATGCGTGCGGCAGGCGGCGAAAACGGCGATCGTGCCGTGCTTTTGGCGCTACATAGGGAATTCGGCGGCGAAAGTACAGTGCAATGCACACATATCATGAATGCATTCGCGCAGGCCCTGGTCAGAACCGGGATTCGTTTTCCTTTTCGAGCCGCGCAAGCGCGTCGCCGTCGGGCAGGTAGCGGGTCCGGACGGTGTCCCAGCGATAGGTCACCTTCACTTCCCGCGTGCCGAGCTTGGCCGGACTGAGATCGGCGCATTCCTCCTCGATCGCCGTCGCGGTATCCGTGACCGTCACCTTGATCGGGGCGAAGGGCTTGGCTTCTGCAGGATTGGCGGCATAGGCGATCGTCTGCTGGCGATCGAGACCGCAGGTGCGCTCGCCGAGAAGCGTGATGCTGTCGATCAATTCCAGCTTGTCGTTGCGGATCAGGATCATCGACTGGGTGGCATAGCTCTGGTTGGAGTTGAAATGCGAGCTCAGTGTCAGCACTGCATTCGTGTCCTGGCTGACGGGCAGCAGCGCCTGGTCGAAGAAATAGGTGCTGGCATCGAAGCCGACATCGGCGGCATCGAGCAGAATCGGGCGGGAGCCCGCGAGGTCGTAGAGCGCAAGCACGGCCACACCCTGCGCGGCAGGCGCCGTCTGGGCGAAATCGAAAAGCGCCAGCAGACGCTCCCGGCCGTCGACGACCGTCGTTACATGGGCCACGTCGTAGAGCCCGAAGGACTCGGCATCGGTGTTGGCGAAGTCGGGACCGCCGAGGTGACGGATCGAGATGATCGTCCGGCCGATATAGCCGCCGTCGTCACCATCGAGGTCAGGCACGAAGTGGCGCGCGAGATCGATATAACGCGTGGGCTTGCCAGCCACGACCAGGTCGAGCGGGTTCGCGCTCTCGGCATTGCCGGCACGCCCCGAGCCGGCAATGCCGAGCAGGATGATGAGCGTTGCTGCCAGCCTCGTGATCGCGCGCGTCATGCCTCGTCTCCATGGTCCCGGCCAGAATATCGAAGGCGGGCGCCACGGCAATCGGATTCTCTGTCAGGTCGCCACAGGGACGGGATTGACAGATTTGTTCACTTATTGTTCTATATCGCGCACCTGTTCAAGGAGGAAGACATGGCCCACGGCACATTTGGCTGGAACGAATTGATGACGTCCGACATCGCCAAGGCGAAGGCCTTCTATGCGGCGGTTGCCGGCTGGACCTATCAGGAAATGCCGATGGGCGACATGGGCGATTACACGCTCGCCTTCGTGGCCGGCAGCGAGGTGCCGGTCGCCGGCCTGATGCCCTGGCCGAAGGATCAGCCCGGCGCAAACGACTGGTTCGCCTATCTGAACGTCGACGACATGGATGCGGCGCTCGACGCCACGCGCACCGCCGGCGGTACCGTCGTGCGGGAGAAGTTCATGGTCGAGAATACGGGCTGGGTGGCGATCGTGCAGGACGCGGCCGGAACGATGATCGGCTATCTCGAACCCGCGCCGATGTAATCGCGTGAACCGCAGATGCGTCTGCCGGTCGGCCGATGCCATAGGAAAATGCGTCGGATGCGCCTCAGGCTGACCAGTAGTCCGCCGCACCCGGCGGCAGTCGCTTCAGCACCCGGTCGAAAGCGGCCTGGTCGATCGTGCGTCTGAGCGCACGAGCGACGTCGGATATGGAGCTGTCGGAGGCGAGATTGTGGTCGCGCCGGTTGGCCTTCACCTCCGCGGTCAGTGCTGCGAGGGCTGGAAAGGGTGCGGAGTTCGCGGACGGCTGCCAGTTCTCGACGAAGATCGCCCGCAGCACCGCCGGCAAGGTCTCGGCGAAGGCCAGCGCGTCAGCGACCGTCAGGTGATCCCGGAAGACGTGGAGGACTGCGCGGACGATCGCATAGCTTCGATGATGCGTTTCGATCATGGAGATCTCCATGAAGTCGCGCATGAAGCGATCGAAATCCCTGGAGGCGTGGACATATTCCGGCGGGACCGTCATCGGCGCCTCACGCAGAAATGTCGACCACGCCACAATCGCCGGCCTCGGAGGCGAAGGCGAGCAGGCGGCCGGACTTCGACCAGGCCATCGACGTGATGGCGCCCTTTCCGGGGCGGCGCAGCAGGGCCTCCTTCTGGTCGGCAAGGCGGACCCCGAGGATCATGCCGTCGATGAAACCTATCGCCAGCACCTCGTCGGTGGGGTGGAAGGCGACTGACGTAACGAGGATGTTCGCGCGGGTGCCGAGCTCGAGCGGCGCCTTGCCCATCGGCCCGTCTTTTGCAGAGAACGGCCAGACGATCGCGGCGGGTGCGCCGGACGAGGCCAACCACTTGCCCTTGGGAGACCACGAGAGCGACTTGATCTTGGCCGGATAGCCGGTCATCCGCATGTGGCGGGTTTCCTCGCCGGGCTTGCCGTCGAGTTTCCAGCCATGCAGCGCATTCTCCTGCATGGCGGTGACAAGGAAACGGCCGTCCGGCGAGAAGGTCACCTGGGTATGGGCCCCCTTCCATTCGAGGTCGACAGGCGCGCCGTTGGTGCCGGCCCAGTGCAGCGTGACGCCATTGTAGCGGGCCGTCGCAAGCCTCAGGCCTTTCGGCGCGAAGGCAAGGCCTTCGATCGAACGCTGTTCGGAAAAGTCCCGGGTCTTGCCGTCGGACGTCAGGACGGTCGACAGCTTGCCCGAGGCATAGGCCACTGCGCCCGAGGGGCCGGTCGCGACGCTGGTGATCCATTTGCGCGGCTGCTCGGCGAGCAGGGTCGCCGTGCCGTCGGCGGCGATGCGGAAGACCTTGCCGTCCTCGCCGCCGGTGACGATCGAATTGGTCACGGGATCGGTGACGGTGGCGAGCAGGCCGTCGCCGGCTACGGTGACCTTCTCGCCCATGTCCAGCCGGTAGACAGGACCGGCCGAGGTCGCGAAGAAGGGGATGTCGCCGAGAAAATGCGCGCCCAAGACGTGGCCTTCGAGATCGAGGGGGGCGACGGTGGGCATGCGGTCATTCTCCGGAGGGCATTTGGCTGTCTGCCGCTTCAATCGCGGGAAGCCGGCATCCTGTCAATGCCCGGCTTCACCCGCTACCCCTGGGCGCCTGTTCTCAGGCTGCGCAGGCGAGGAAGCTCTCCTCGATCTTCTTGCGGTCGAGGTCGCGGCCGATGAAGACCAGCCTGCTCTCGCGCTTCTCGCCATCCTTCCAGGCCCGCTGGTGATTGCCTTCGATGATCATGTGCACGCCCTGCACGACATAGCGTTCGTCGTCCTGATCGAAGGCGATGATGCCCTTGAGGCGCAGGATGTTCGGCCCCTGCACTTGGGTGATCTTCTCGATCCACGGAAAGAACTTCTTCGGGTTCATCTCGCCGGCGCGGAGAGAAATGGACTGCACCGTGACGTCGTGAATCGGCGACGGGGCATGATCATGGTGATGATGGTGGTCGTGATCGTGATGCTCATGATGATCGTGACCATGGTGATGATGGTCATGGTCATGGTCATGATGATGATGGTCGCAGTCCGGACCACAGACATGGTCCTCGTGGCCGTGCTCGAGGAACTGCGGATCGTTTTCCAGCGCCCGGTCGAGATCGAAGGCGCCGACATCGAGGATCTTCTTGAGGTCCACATTGGATCGCTGGGTATGATAGATGCGCGCCGAGGGGTTGATGACCCGGACGATCTCCTCGATCCGCTTGACCTCGGCCGGCTCGACGAGATCCGTCTTGTTGATCAGCACGACGTCGGCGAAGGCGAGCTGGTCCTCCGCCTCGCGGCTGTCCTTGAGGCGGAGCGGCAGGTGCTTGGCATCGACCAGCGCGACGACGGCGTCGAGTTGGGTCTTGGCACGCACATCGTCGTCCATGAAGAAGGTCTGGGCGACCGGAACGGGATCGGCGAGACCGGTGGTCTCGACGACGATCGCATCGAAGCGGCCGGGGCGGCGCATCAGGCCCTCGACCACGCGGATCAGGTCGCCGCGCACGGTGCAGCAGATGCAGCCATTGTTCATCTCGTAGATTTCCTCGTCGGATTCCACGATCAGGTCATTGTCGATGCCGATCTCGCCGAATTCGTTGACGATGACAGCATATTTCCGGCCGTGGTTCTCCGTCAGGATGCGGTTCAGAAGCGTGGTCTTGCCGGCGCCGAGATAGCCGGTGAGCACGGTGACGGGAATGGGCTTTGCGGTCTGGGCTTCGGTCATGGCGGGATTTCCTGGATGTTTCCCCTCCCATATAGAAGCCGTCTCCCGCTTCAGCAATAAGTCGCCTCAACTTTGCCGCAGACGGCGGGGCGTGCGACCAGGGACATTTCGGCCTCAATCAGCCGAAGCGGGTAGCGTCGAAACGGTCGATGTCACGTACGAGCTCGACCAGACCGCGCACGGCATGGGCGAGGAGAGCCTCGCCCTTTTCCGGCGAGGCGGCGGAGGCGTCGCCGGCCGCCCCGTCGGGATTGAGATCCGACATCATCCAGCCGAAGGCGTGCGGTCCGTAGGCGCGGAGGTGGGCGAAGGATCGGGTGAAGCCAGACTGTGCCGAGGGGAAATTTCGAGCCTCCACCCTGTCGACCCGGTCGGGCGCGACCGCCAGCATCACCGAGGTCTCGATGTCGCCGCCGTGGATGTCGATCGCCTTCGCCTCGGCTGCGATGATCCCCTCCGGAACGCCGAAACGGGTCCAGCTTGTCGCCACGCAGAGCATGGCGAAGAGCCGGCGCGCTTCCATGGCGACGATGCTCAGCAGCGGGGAGTTGCCGCCATGGGCATTGAGCAGGAGCAACTTGCGGATCCCGCGCTGCGAAAGTGCCCCGGCCATGCCGAGCCAGCGATCGACGGCCTCGTGATAGTCGAGCGACCTTGTGCCCGCCCTATCCATGTGCTCGGGCGAATAGCCGACCGCCTCGCATTCGAGGAAGATTACGTCCAGGTCCGCTGGCAGCGCCGAACGCAGGCGGTCGGCGACGGCGCGGGCAATGATCGTGTCGGTCTCGAGCGGCAGATGCGGTCCGTGATATTCGTGGGCGCCGAGCGGCAGGACGGCGATCGTGCGCGACGATGTCATGGCTTGTGCCTCTTCATTTCATGCTCCGCCTCTTGCCATGGCCCTGCGGCATCAGTCATACATTCTAAAAATTTAAATTCAAACCGGGGCGGGGATGACCAAGAAGGACAAGCGGAAGAAGGACAAGTCGCCGAAGGCGCCGGTGTCGCTCGAACCCGGAAGCCTGCAATCTGACATCACCCGGGCCGCGCGGGCCATGCGGACCTTCCTGACGAACTCGCTGTCGGCGAGCGGCGTCTATGCGGGGCAGGACGGCGTGATCCTTGCCCTTTCGGAGGAAGACGGGCTGCCAGCTGGCGTCATCGCCGAACGGCTCGGCGTCAAGCCGCCGACCATGACCCGCACGCTGGCGCGCATGGAGGCGCAGGGCTTCCTTCGGCGCGAGGCCGATGAAGACGACGGGCGGCAGATGCGCGCCCGTCTCACCGACGAGGGCCGCAAGCATATCGGCGCAATACGGCTTGCGGTGAAAGCGACCGAGAACCTCGCCGTTTCCGGCTTCGACGACAAGGAGCTCCGCCAGTTCGTCAAGCTCCTGCGCAAGATCAACCGCAATCTCGGCCAGGTGCAGGCGGAGGAGGCTTTCGGTGAATAAGCCCGCCCGATGCTGCAGGACTTGTTGCCGGGTGCGAAAAATATGATAACTCAATCGATTTAGGGGAGCGGCGGAGACCGGCTGAAGCCGGCTCGCGACGGGAGGTTCGATGGCCCAGAAAGTCAAACTGTCGACGATTGCCGAGACGCTGGGCGTATCGACCGCCACGGTGTCGCTCGCGCTCCGCGACAGTCCTCTCGTGGCGGCCTCGACGCGCGACCGCATCAAGGATCAGGCGAGGGCCCTGGGCTATATCTATAACCGTCGTGCCGCCAGCCTCCGCACGTCACGCTCCGGCATCATCGGTGTGGTCGTCCACGACATCATGAACCCGTTTTACGGCGAGATCCTCAAGGCGATCGAAAGCGAGCTCGATCGCAGCCAGCACACGTTCATCTTGTCGAACCATTACGATTCCGTCGAAAAGCAGCGGAACTTCATCGAGACAATGCTGCAGCTGGGCGGCGACGGCATCATCATTTCGCCCGCCATCGGCACGCCGCCCGAGGATATCGAACTCGCCGAGGACAACGGCCTGCCGCTGGTGCTCGTCGCCCGCATGATCGACGGCGTCAAGCTTCCGGCCTATCGCGGCGATGACAGTTACGGCATTTCGCTTGCGACCAACCATCTGATCTCGCTCGGCCACAAGGTGATCGCGATGATCGGCGGTACCGACCAGACCTCCACCGGCCGCGACCGCTACCAGGGCTATGTCAACGCGTTGCAGAAGGCGGGCATGAAGGTGGATCCTGCGCTGCGCATCCCCGGACCGCGCACGCGCGAGGGCGGTTTCGAGGCAGCGGTGCATTTCCTCTCGCTGCCGCAGCGGCCGACTGCGGCCGTGTGCTGGAACGATCTCGTGGCGATCGGCCTGATGAACGGCATTCAGCGGGCGGGTCTCGTGCCCGGCGTCGACATTTCCGTCACCGGCTATGACGACCTTGAAGAAGCGTCCATCGCCACGCCGGCGCTGACGACGGTCTGGAACGGCCAGTCGGAGGTCGGCCGGATGGCGGCCCGGGCGCTTCTCGACCGCCTCGCCGGCAGCCACGAACCTGACGGCCTTCACCTGATCAAGCCGGAAATGCGCATCCGCCAGTCCACCGGCCCGATGAAACCCAGGAAATGACACCGAGCCATGACGACACTGCTACTGGTCGGCCGCGCCCATCCGCGCTTTCGTGACAAACTCGCCGGCAAGTTCCAACTCCTCGAACTGCCCGACGCGGCGCCTGCAAGCGTCACCGCGGACATGGCGGACAAGGTCGAAGGCGTCACGACCTTCAACCAGATGACGCCGGCCCTGATCGATGCGCTGCCCAATCTGAAGATCATCGCCAATTTCGGCGTCGGCTATGACGGCGTCGATGCCGGACATGCGGCCAAGCGGGGCGTCATCGTCACCAACACGCCGGGCGTGTTGGACGAAGAGGTTGCCGACACCACGATCGGTCTCCTGCTCAACACGCTCCGGCAATTCCCGCAGGCGGAGAATTACCTCAGGGCCGGCCGATGGGTGAAGGACGGCGCTTTCCCGCTTTCCCCACTGACGCTCAGGGGGCGTCATGTCGGCATGTACGGCATGGGGCGGATCGGTCAGCAGATCGCACGGCGGCTCGATGCTTTCAACGTCAGGATCAGCTATCATACTCGCAGCCGCAACCCTGACCTCGCCTACGACTACCATCCCACGCTCCTCGGCCTTGCCGACGCCGTCGACACGCTGATCTGCATCGTGCCGAAGACGCCGGAGACGCGGCAGACCATCAACAGGGAGACGCTGGCAGCACTTGGCCCGAACGGCGTGCTGATCAATGTCGGCCGCGGCTGGACGGTGCACGAGCCCGATCTCATCGACGCATTGGAGCGCAAGGTGATTGCCGCGGCGGGTCTCGACGTCTTCGAGGACGAACCGAATGTCCCGGAAGGTCTTCTCCGTTTCGACACGGTCTCCCTCCTGCCGCATGTCGCCTCGGCGTCTGTGGCGACCCGCAACGCCATGGCGGATCTCGTCGCCGACAATCTCATCGCCTGGTTCGAGACGGGACGGCCGATCACGCCGGTGCCGGAGACGCCGTTCAAGGATTGACCTGCCGCCGTTTGCAATCCGTTAACCCTGCCGCAAGTTTTGCAGCGCATCATGGAGCCGATTTGCCGCGCTCTATGAAGGGGTACGAAGATGGCGATACGCGAACTGTTGACCGGTGTTCTGGCCGTGGGTGGGCCACTCTGGTGGTTCTCTCCGGCGCATGACGTGCCGACCGACCCGATGACAACAAGCGCAGTGCCGGCCTCGGCCCAGCACGAATTCACCGTGTCCAATCTGGCGAACCGCAGCGCCTGCCTCATCACGCGTGGTGCGATGACGACCGCGCGTTCGAGCGGTGTCATTGCCGGTGACGATTGTGCCGACGTCTGGCCCGGGCTGGCCGCGGTCCGCAACTGGACCGACAACGGTGACGGCACGATCGATCTGACCGACAGTCAGGGCGCGCAGGTCCTGACGCTGGGTCTCGGTGACGGGGTTGCCTACGAGTCGCTCGAGCCCTCCGACGCCTCGATCGCGCTGACCGCGATCAACTGATCCACAGACCTTCCGTCAATGACCCCCGCCGCCGCCGGACGGGGCCGCCTTCGGCTTGCGCAGCAGCATCGTCAGCAGGACGAGCGTTGCGAACAGCATTGTCAGGAGGGTGAAGACGTCGATGAAGGACAGAACCGTCGCCTGCTGGTGAACGATCCCGGCGATCTTCTTGATCGCGACGGTGCTGCCGTCGAAGCCACTGGCGTCAAAGGTCGCGGTCAGGTTGTCGATCATCGAATTGGCCGCCGGATTGGCCGGGTTCACATGTTCGGCAAGCTGCGAATAGTGGATCTGGCTCTGCCGCGTGAGAAGCGTGTTGATGATCGCTAGGCCGACCGCGCCCCCGAGGTTGCGGGTCAGGTTGAAGAGGCCGGAGGCCGAGCGGATCCGGTCGACCGGCAGCGTGCCGAGCGCCACGTTATTGATGGGCACCATGGCGAGCATCATAGACGAACCGCGCAGGATCTGCGGGATCAGCAATTCCCAGAAATCCCAGTCCGCCGTGATGTGGCTCATCAGCCAGGTGCCTGTGGCGAAGCCGCCGAAGCCGATCGCCATCATGACGCGCGGGTCGAGCTTGTTGGACAGGATACCCGCAATTGGCGCGGTAAAGAACATCGCGAGACCCGAGACGAACATCGTCTCGCCGATCATCAGCGCGTCGTAACCGCGGATACGCCCGAGATAGAGCGGATAGAGATAGGTCAGGCCATAGAGGCCGATGCCCATGACGAAGGAGAAGAGGGAGCCGAAGGCAAAGTTTCGGTTGTTGAACGCCCTGAGATCGACGATCGGGAACGAGGCGGTGAACGCCCGGTAGAAGAAGCCGACGCCGCCGAGAAGCGCGAGCACGCCGGTGTAAAGGATGATCTCGTCCTCGAACCAGCCCTTGGAATTGCCTTCTTCCAGGAAATATTCGAGCGAACCGAGGAAGAGCGCCATGGCGGCCAGGCCAGTCCAGTCGAATTTCTTCATCAGGCTGAGTTCGGGCTTGTCGAAATCGATCAGCACCCAGGTCGCGATGGTCACGAGGATTCCGGGAATGACGTTGATCAGGAAGAGCCAGTGCCAGGAGAAGGCGGCCGTCAGGTATCCGCCCACGGTGGGGCCGATCGTCGGGGCGAGCGTCGCAACCAGGCCGATGATTGGCGAGACGATCGCCCGCTTGGACGGCGGAAAGATGATGAAGGCGGCGGCGAAGACCGACGGGATCATGCCGCCGCCGATGAAGCCCTGGATCGCGCGGTAGACGATCATCTGGTCGATATTGGTCGCGGTTGCGGCCAGCGCGCTCGCCATGGTGAAGCCGGCGGCCGAGACGGCGAAAAGGACCCGGGTCGACAACACCCGGGCGAGCGTGCCCGAGAGGGGGATCATGATGACTTCGGCGATCAGGTAGGAGGTCTGAACCCACGCGACTTCATCATTGCTCGCGGACAAGCCCGCCTGGATGTCGGCCAGGGAGGCGGAGACGATCTGGATATCGAGGATGGCCATGAACATGCCGAAGACCATGGCGAAGAAGGCCATGACCTCGCGGGTCGTCACCTGGCGCTCGCCCGGCATGCCGGACGCGGCGGGTGCGCGGGCAGGAACGGCAACCTGATCGGCAGTGGCGGTGGCCATCGTGGCTTCCTTTCACCGTCCGAAGGGGGGACGGCGTCAGACAGAATTGGGGACGCTCGCCGCGGCGTGGACCATGAGATCAGTGTCAGGCGGTTGCCTGAATGAACTTCGAATGTTCCACCCGGGGTAGGCGGCGAGCGCCAGGGGTATTGTTTCGGTTACTTCTTGGCGAGCCGCATCGCGTCGGCATCGCCGGTGCGGCTGTCGACGGCCACCACGACCGAGAGTCCGGCCCGCAGGTGTCCGCTCTGCAGCGCCGCTTTCGGCAGCGAGATCCGGACCGGCAGGCGCTGGATCACCTTGGTGAAGTTGCCCGTGGCGTTTTCCGGCGGCAGCAGCGAGAAGACCGAGCCGGACGCGGGCGAGATGGACTCCACCGTGCCTTCGATCTCGTGACCCTCGACGGCATCGACCTCGATCTTGACCTTGGCGCCCGGCTTGATGTCGGCCACCTGGGTTTCCTTGAAGTTGGCCTCGATATAGAGATTCTCGATCGGCACCAGCGCGGCAAGGCGCTGTCCGGGGCTCACGAGGTCGCCGGTCTGCACCGCAAGATTGCCGACGACGCCGTCGAACGGCGCCTTAAGAACCGTGAAGGACAGGTCGCGTTCCGCCTTGGCCTTCTGCAGTTCCAGGAGCTGGATCTGGCTCTCGGCCTCGGCGCGCTGGGCGCTGACGACCGCGATGTTGGCGCGGGCCGAGGCGATCGCCGAGTCGGCGCCGGCGAGGTTGGCCTGTGCCTGGTCAAAGGCAACCTGGGCATTGTCGAGATCGGCGCGTATGCCGGCCTTCTTGGAGGCGAGCTCCTGCTGGCGGTTGAGCGTGATCTGAGCTCCGCGGACGGTCGCTTCGAGGGCTGTCTTCTGCGCCTCGGCCTGCTCGACGGAAGTCCGCGCAGCCGCGATCTGGGCGTCGAAGCGGGACAAGGTCAGCTTCTGTGTGGCGATCTGCGCCTCGGCCTGCTCGGCGGCGATGCGATAGTCGCCATTGTCGAGCGTGACGAGCGTGTCGCCGGCCTTCACATGCTGGTTCGCCACGACATTGACCGCGGCCACATAGCCAGTGACCTTCGGTGCAATATTGGTGATGTCGCCCTCGATATAGGCGTCGTCGGTGGACACCATGAAGCGGCCGTCGATCCACCACTGGTGACCGTACCAGCTGCCGGCGCCGATCGCGCCCAGAAGCACGAGCGAGAGGATGACCTTGCGAAGACCGCCCTTGCGGGCTGGCTTGGCCTTGGCGTCAGCTGCGGGTGCCGGCGCCTGAGCGGGAGCCTGCGGGGGGGCTGCCGGTGCCTCGACCTTGATCGGCGCTTCGCTCGTGGCGTCTGCTTCCATTGTGTCGTCCACCGCGTGTACCGCCGCAACCTTGCTTGTCGATCTTGCCATAACTCGTACCCCCGCCTTTCAGCGATATCGAACTGAACCGTTCGGTTCGATTTGACTTAATGCCATTTATACGCCATATCAAGTCCAATCGAACCGATCGGTTCGAAATAATGTTAACGACGGGAAAACAACCAAGATGAGCGATATCGGTTTGGCGGCCGAGGTCGAAGACAGCAAGAAGTCCGAAGCGGCTGGCGGACGCCCGGCAGCAGGCGAGGACCCCGCAAAGCGCGAGCAGATTCTCGAGGGCGCCCACCGCGTCTTCATGGATATGGGCTACGACGCGTCGAGCATGAACGATATCGCCCGGGAAGCAGGAGTCTCGAAGGGCACGCTCTATGTCTATTTCAAGAACAAGGAAGACCTGTTCGCCGCCATGGTCCAGCGGCGCAAGTCGCGGGTCTTCGAGAAGCTTCAGGAGGCCCTGGGGGACAAGCCGCTGATCGAGGGCCTGCATGCCTTCGGCATTACCTTTGCCGGCTACATCCTCTCCGACGAAGCCGTTCAGGCCCAGCGGATCGTCATCGGGCTCCTGGAGCGGATGCCTGACGTCACCAGCAGTTTCTTCAAGGTCGGGCCCAATCACGGACCAATGATCCTTGCGGATTTTCTCAAGAAGCAGGTGGATGCCGGCCACCTCACGCCGCTCGGGGATGCTGTATTTGCCGCCCGGCAGTTCGGCGACCTCTGTCTTGCCGGCCTCTACCGCCAGCGCCTGTTCTGCGAATTGCAGGCAGCGCCGACGGCCGAGATGATCGAACAGAATGTCGCGACGGCCATCCGGATGTTCCTGGCCATTCACGGTGCCGGCCGGGCCTGACGCCGGGGTCTGACATTGGGCGCCGACGCCGGTCCTGCACTGGGCCCGAGCGCCGACGTTTCCCTTGACGCGCCAAGCTGAATATGGCCTAAGGCTGCCCCTACAAACGGGTGGCCCTTCCGCCATTTCGCGCCAATTCTCCGACTGGATCCACTGAAATGACTGCTTCCGGCGTCCGCGTCCGCATTGCTCCTTCCCCGACCGGCGAGCCGCATGTCGGCACGGCCTATATCGCGCTCTTCAACTATCTCTTCGCCAAGAAGCACGGCGGCGAGTTCATCCTGCGTATCGAGGACACCGACGCCACCCGCTCGACGCCGGAATTCGAGCAGAAGGTGCTGGATGCGCTGAAGTGGACGGGCCTCAAATGGACCGAAGGCCCCGATGTCGGCGGCCCCTACGGTCCCTATCGCCAGTCCGATCGCAAGCATATCTACGGCGACTATGTCGAGAAGATCGTAGCAGCCGGCCACGGCTTCCGCTGCTTCTGCACGCCGGAGCGGCTCGAGGAGATGCGGGCCGCGCAGCGCGCCGCCGGCAAGGCGCCGAAATATGACGGCCACTGCCTCAACCTCTCCGCCGAGGAAGTCACGTCGCGGATGGCCGCCGGCGAACCGTCCGTGGTGCGGATGAAGATCCCGGCCGAGGGTTCCTGCAAGTTCCATGACGGCGTCTATGGCGATGTCGAGATTCCATGGGAGGTGGTCGACATGCAGGTCCTGCTCAAGGCGGACGGCATGCCCACCTATCACATGGCCAACGTGGTCGACGACCACCTGATGAAGATCACGCATGTCGCGCGCGGCGAGGAATGGCTTGCCTCGGTGCCCAAGCATATCCTGATCTACCAGTATCTCGGGCTCGAACCGCCGGTCTTCATGCATCTCTCGCTGATGCGCAATGCCGACAAGTCGAAGCTCTCCAAGCGCAAGAACCCGACCTCGATCTCCTATTACTCCGCTCTCGGCTACCTGCCCGAGGTGCTGATGAACTTCCTCGGTCTTTTCTTCATGCAGATCGCCGAGGGCGAAGAACTGATGACGATGGACGAACTCGCGGCGAAATTCGATCCGGAAAACCTGTCCAAGGCCGGCGCGATCTTCGATGTCCAGAAGCTCGACTGGCTGAATGGCCGCTGGCTGCGCGAGAAGCTCTCGCCGGAAGAATTCGTGGTTCGCGTGCTGGATTGGGCGAGCGAGAACAGCCGCCTCACCGAAGGCCTGAAACTCGCGCAGTCGCGCATCGCCAAGCTCGGCGAACTGCCGCCGCTTGCAAGCTTCCTCCTCGCCTCCGACGTGGGGCTCACCCCTGCCTCCTTCGCCGGCATCAAGGCGCCGGCCAAGGAGACGCTCGAGATCCTCGAAACCGTCCAGGCGGATCTCGAGAAGATCTTCGAATGGAATGTCGAGAGCATCGATGCCGAGCTTCGCGCGATCGCCGAACGGATGGGCAAGAAGCTTAAGGTGATCACCGCGCCGCTCTTCGTCGCTATGTCGGGCAGCCAGCGATCGCTGCCCCTCTTCGACTCGATGGCGCTGCTCGGCCGCTCGGTCGTGCGCCAGCGGCTGAAGGTGGCCGCCGGCGTCGTCAAGACCATGGCCGCCTGAGACTGGAAAGACGAGAACGATGACCGAAACGAAGCTTGACGCCGCCCTCTCATCCGACGTTGCGGAAGTCCGCAGCCAGAAGCTCGCGATCCTGCGCGAGAAGGTCGGCGACGTCTATCCGGCCCATTTCCACCGCACGATCACCAATGCCGACCTCGCGGAGAAGTACAAGGACCTGCCGCCCGATACCGAGACGCAGGATATCGTCACGGTGGCCGGCCGGGTTTTTTCGTCGCGCAATTCCGGCATGTTCATGGATATCCACGACGCCTCTGGCAAGATCCAGATCTTCAGCCACAAGGACGTGACGCCCGAAGCGGCGCGCGATCTGCTGTCGCTCATCGATCTCGGCGACATCATCGGCGTGACCGGCGCTGTGCGCCGCACCAAGCGCGGCGAGCTCTCGATCAATGCGCATGAGATCACCATGCTGACCAAGTCGCTGCTGCCGATGCCCGAGAAGTGGCACGGCGTCTCCGACATCGAGATCCGCTACCGCAAGCGCCATCTCGACATCATGACCAACGAGGAGTCCAAGCTCCGCTTCCAGCAGCGGTCGAAGATCATCTCGGGGATCCGTCGCTTCATGGAGAATGACGGCTTCATGGAAGTCGAGACGCCGATGCTGCACTCGGTCTATGGCGGGGCGACCGCCGAGCCGTTCAAGACGCATCACAACACGCTGAAGCTCGACATGTATCTCCGCATCGCGCCGGAGCTCTATCTCAAGCGGACGCTCGTTTCGGCGCTCACCGACAAGGTCTTCGAGATCAACCGCAACTTCCGCAACGAAGGCGTCTCGACCCGGCACAATCCCGAATTCACGATGATGGAGTGCTACTGGGCCTATGCCGACTACGAGGACATCATGGACCTCGTCGAGCGGCTGTTCCAGGAGCTGGCGCTGTCGATCCACGGCTCTACGGACGTGGCCTATGGCGACAAGACGATCTCCTTCAAGGGTCCGTTCCGCCGGGTTCCGATGCCTGATGCCGTCAAGGAAGCGACGGGGATCGACTTCCTGGCGATCAAGACCGACGAGGAGGCCCGCGCCGCCGCCAAGGCCGCCGGCTTCGAGGTCGAGAAGGACTGGACCTGGGGCGAATGCCTCGCCTTCATCTTCGAGGAGAAGGTCGAGGGCACCTTGATCCAGCCGGCCCACGTCACGCATTTCCCGAAGGATATCTCGCCCTTCGCCAAGGAGGTTCCGGGCGAGCCGCGGCTCGTCGAACGCTTCGAGACCTATTGCAACGCCTGGGAAGTCGGCAATGCCTTTTCCGAGCTCAACGATCCCGTCGAGCAGCGCGCCCGGATGGTCGAGCAGCTGGAACAGGCCCATGCCCGCGGCGAGAAGGACAAGCAGCTCGACGAGGAATTCCTCGACGCGATCGACCAGGGCATGCCCCCGGCGGGCGGCCTCGGCATCGGCGTCGACCGCTTGATCATGCTCCTGACAAACGCGCCCTCGATCCGCGACGTCATCCTGTTTCCCGCCCGGCGCAGCCGCGCCGACTGAGCAAACGGTCTCTCGTCAGTCACCGACCGGCATTGCCGGGTCGGAATGGTCGGCGGCAGGCTTTTCGGCAGGATGCTCTTCGGCAGCCGCGTCGTGACCTTTCGTGCTGGAGGCATCCTCGGCTGGAGCCGTGTCGTGCGCAGCGGCCGCTGCCTTGTCAGCGGTCGGGTCCTGTTCTGCTGCGTCCGTCGGCATATTCCCGGTGTGATCCTCCGCTGCCGCTTCTGAAGAGGCATGATCGTCGGCAATTGCATCATGGCTGTCCGCCTTTGCTGCGTCTTCGGCGGGGGCATCGTCATGCGAGCTGGCCTCGGGCTTCTCCTCCGCCGTCGCATGCCCGTCCTTTGCGGGCTTCTCGGCCGCGTGGTCCTCGGCCGCCGCCGGGGTGTCTGCATGGTCTTCGGCGGGCGCATCATGGTTGCTCGCCTCGGGCTCGATGCCGAGCGCTTTTTCGGCCGGATCGACCTCCTTCGCCGCGTCATGGCTTTCCGACGGGCCGAGGCCGATCATGTTCAGCATGCCGTCGACCATGGATTCCTCCTTGGCCGGTGCCTCACCCTCGGCGTTCTTCTTCTCCTCTGCCGGCGCCTCCGCCGGCTCCTTCGCCGTATGCTCTTCGGTCGCCGCTGGTTCGCTGCTGCCGAGGCCGACCATGCTCAGCATGCCGTCGACGAAGGACTGTTCCTTGGCGGGCGCTTCGGCCGCGGCATGGTCGGCCTTCTTGCCGTCCTCGGCCGGCTTCTCGCCCTCGGTCTTGGCCTCCGTCTCGCCGTGCTTGGTCTCCGGCTGCTCGCCATGGGTGTTTTCAGGCTTGGACTCGGAGGAGGTCTCGTGGCCCTCCTTCTTGTCCTTCTTGCCATGATCGTTCTTCTTTGCGGCGTCTTCGGCCTTGACCTCGCTTTCCGGCACAGTGCAGTCGGGCTTTTCCTCGACGGTGCGCATCGCGGTCATCATCGCCCGGATCTCGTCGAGGTCGACAATCACCTTGTCACCGTAGAAATGGCCGTCGTCGCTGACCGGGCCTTCATAGTAGCTGGCGAGCGCCGGGGCCTTCATCTCCGGAAGGTTCTCGGGCTTGAGGGCGATCAGCACTTCGGCACCGATGGCGCGGGCGCGCATGTCTGCGCGCTTGTCCGGACCGTGGGCGTCGAGAACGCTCACGTGGATGAGGTCGACGGCGTTCTTCTTGGCGATCAGGCCGGCGATCCGGAGGGCGGTGCGGACGCGTTCCTGTCCGGTGCCTTTCTCCATGCGAATGAAGCGGCGCAGCCAGAGATGGTTGGACGGCGTCTTGATCACCATAGTCTGGATGTCGGTGCATTCCCCACCGACGGCATTCTCGCCGCCCTCCATCACGAGCGTCTTGCCGCTGAAATAGAGCGCGGTCACGCCGGTGCCGCCCAAGAGCACGGTGACGCCGAGCGTGATGATGAGAAGCTTCCGGGAGAGACGGAGCTTGGGAAGGCCGATTTTCAACGCAGTACCCCGCCGGACGATGACCCAGGTCGGTCGTTAGGGTTAACTCTATCCAAAAGGCGGTTTCGGAAGCTTTAACGTCTCGGCGCGACGGTCTGCCTCGCGCGTTCCAGCCGGTGCGGAACAGGGGGCTTGAATAGTCTGTCGGTCCGGAAAGGCGCCTATCGGCAGACGCGGACCTTGCGCGCCACCACGGTGCCGCCGAGGCCGCTGACCACCACCTTGCGCATGACGCAGACGGCGCCGGGGCGCTTCAGGTACCAGCCGCGCTTGTTCCATCCGGCTTCTGCAGGCGTGCTCGTGGCTGCGAGGGTGGCGGCCAGGATGAGCAGGATGGTCGGCAGTGTCTTCATCGTCCCCTCGGTCATCGAAGCAACAGGTCAGTGCTGCATGTCTAGACGATGGAACCCGCCGCCGCTGTTCCCATGGAAACACGGCGGTACCGCCTGCCAGACGGCGCGGCGGGGCGCCGCCCGATCCCGTTCAGCTCAGCACGAAGCTCCGCATCGAGATAGAGCCGAGATCGAAGGTGTCGTTGAAGAAGCGGACCTCATCGTCCTCCGCCATCATGCCCAGCGGATAGAGGATGGGCAGGAAGTGCTCGACAGTCGGATGGGCCAGCGCGGCCGTCCGGCCCAGGCTGCCCGCGTCGAGCACCTTCCCGATATCCCTGCTGCCGATCGCGTCGGCCATGTAGGCGTCGAATTCGCGTGACCAGTCCGGCGTCACGCCGTCCATCGACATCATGCGCAGATTGTGGACGACGTTGCCCGAACCGATGACCAGCACGCCCTTCTCGCGCAGCGCCTTTATCTCCTGCGCCAGCTTGAAATGGTCGACCAGTCCCTTGGAGAGGTCGAGCGAAAGCTGGTAGACCGGGATCTCGGCCTTCGGAAACATCTGGATGAGGACCGACCAGGCGCCGTGGTCGAGGCCCCAGCGCTCGTCGGAATGAGCATGGCTCGCCTCCAGAAGCTCGATCGTGGCCTGGGCGAAATCGGGGGCGCCCGGCGCCTTGTACTGCTGCGCGAAAAGTTCGGGCGGAAAGCCGCCGAAGTCGTGGATGGTGCGGGGACTCTGGCCGATGTGGACGAGCGTGGCGCCGCGGGTCATCCAGTGCGCGGAGACGCAGAGGATGGCCTTCGGCGTCGGCAGGCTTTCGCCGATCGCCCGCCAACTGCGGCTGTATTCGTTGTCCAGGATGGCATTCATCGGGCTGCCATGGCCGACAAACAGCGCCGGCATGCGGGGCGTGTTGGGAAGCGAGGAAAATGCGTTGGAAAGCGATGCCATGACAGATCTCCGCGGGCCGCCAGGCCCCTTTCTTTCCTCAAGATAGGAGGAGATCGTCGTTCACGAAAGAATGCTCTTCAGCTACTCTTCGTTCAACTTCCGGAAACGGTGCGGGCCGCGACTTGCTTCGCGGCCCGCTTTCGTCTCAGATGGACAGGCAGAGATACTTGATCTCGATATAGTCCTCGATGCCGTATTTCGAGCCCTCGCGGCCCTGGCCGGACTGCTTGATGCCGCCGAAGGGGGCGACTTCGGTGGAGATCAGGCCCGTATTGATGCCGACCATGCCGTATTCGAGCGCTTCCGCCACGCGGAAGATCTTCGAGACGTCCTTCGAATAGAAGTAGGAGGCGAGGCCGAACTCGGTGTTGTTGGCCATTTCGATGACCTGCTCCTCGGTGTCGAACTTGAACAGCGGCGCGACCGGGCCGAAGGTCTCTTCGCGGGCGACCTTCATCTCGGTGGTGACGCCGGTCAGGATGGTCGGTTGGAAGAACAGGCCACCCTTGGCGTCGGGCTTGCCGCCCACGGCCACTTTGGCCCCCTTCTCGAGCGCGTCGGCGATATGCTCCTCGACCTTGTCGACAGCGGCGCGGGTGATCAGCGGACCGGCATTGACGCCCGCCTCGAAGCCGTCACCGACCTTCATCGCGCCGACCTTGGCGGCGAGCTTTTCGGCGAAGGCGTCATAGACGCCGGACTGCACATAGAGCCGGTTGGCGCAGACGCAGGTCTGGCCGTTGTTGCGATACTTCGAGACCATCGCGCCTTCGACCGCCGCATCGAGATCGGCGTCGTCGAAGACGATGAAGGGCGCGTTGCCGCCGAGTTCGAGACCGAGCTTCATGATCTGTTCGGCGCCCTGGCGCATCAGGATCTTGCCGACGCCTGTCGAGCCGGTGAAGGTCAGCTTGCGCACCTTGTCGTTCTCGGTGAATTCCTTGCCGATCGACGGCGAGTCCTTGGAGGTGACGACGGAGAAGATGCCGGCGGGAACACCCGCGCGTTCGGCAAGAAGCGCAAGCGACAGCGCCGAAAGCGGAGTTTCTGCGGCAGGCTTGGAGATCATCGCGCAGCCGGCAGCGATGGCCGGCGCCATCTTGCGGGCCAGCATGGCGTTCGGGAAGTTCCACGGCGTGATCGCTGCCACGACGCCGACAGGCTGCTTGATGACGATGATCCGCTTGTCCGGCTGGTGGCCGGGGATCGTGTCGCCATAGACACGCTTGGCTTCCTCGCCGAACCATTCGACATAGGCCGCGCCGTAGAGGATCTCGCCCTTGGCTTCGGCCAGTGGCTTGCCCATCTCGATGGTCAGGATTGCCGCGAGGTCGTCGGCATTGGCGACCATCAGGTCATAGAGCTTGCGGAGAATGCCGGCGCGTTCCTTGCCGGTCTTCTTGGCCCAGTCCTTCTGGGCCTTGTAGGCGGCGTCGATCGCCCGGGCGGCCTCCGCGCGGTTCATGTCCGGCAGCGTGGCGATCACCTCGCCATTGGCGGGATTGGTGACGTCGAAAGTCTTGCCGCTGTCGCTCTTTGCCACCCATTCGCCTGAAATGAGCGCCTTGTCGGTGACGAGCGAAGGATCCTTGAGCTTGGACAGGAGAGACTGGGAAATGGTCATGGATCAGGCTGCCTCTTTGGCGCAATCGCGCAGGGTTTCTTCGAGAATGTCGAGCGCTTCGGCGAAGACGTCGTCCTGGATGGTGATCGGTGCCAGGAAGCGGATGACGTTGCCATAGACGCCGCAGGTAAGGAGGATCAGGCCCTTCGAGAGCGCCTTTTCGCGGACCTTGTTGGTGAAGTCGGCATTCGGGTTCTTCGTGCCGGGAATATTGAACTCCACCGCGTTCATGAAGCCGGGGCCACGAATATCGGCAATCTGCGGCACGGCCGAGATCAGCGACTGCAGTCGCTGCTTGAGCCGGCCGCCGAGGCGCTCGGCGCGGTCGTTCAGCTTCTCTTCTTCGATCACGTCCAGCACGGCATTGCCGGCGGCGATGCCGATCGGGTTGCCGCCATAGGTGCCGCCGAGGCCACCGGGGCCGGGCGCATCCATGATCTCGGCACGGCCGGTGACGGCCGCGATCGGGAAGCCGCCGCCCAGGCCCTTGGCCATGGTGGTAATATCGGGGATGACGCCGTAGTGCTCCATCGCGAAGAGCTTGCCCGTTCGGGCGAAGCCGGTCTGCACCTCGTCTGCGATCAGCAGGATGCCGTGCTTGTCGGCGAGTTCGCGCAGCTTGACCATGAAGGCCTTCGGCACTTCGTAGAAGCCGCCTTCACCCTGCACCGGCTCGACGATGAAGGCCGCGACACGGGCCGGGTCGACATCTGCCTTGAAGAGCTTGTCGAGGACCGAGAGCGAGTCCTCGATCGAGGTGCCGTGCAGCTCGACCGGGAAGGGGACGTGGAACACGTCCGGCATCATCGCCCCGAAGCCGGCCTTGTAGGGAACGACCTTGCCGGTCAGCGTCATGCCCATGAAGGTGCGGCCATGGAAGGCGCCGGAAAAGGCGATGACGGCGGAGCGGTTGGTGGCGGCGCGCGCGATCTTGACGGCGTTCTCGACAGCCTCGGCGCCGGTGGTCACGAAGATTGTCTTCTTCTTGAAATTGCCCGGCACGGCATTGTTGAGCCGCTCGGCGAGGCGGACATAATTCTCGTAGGGCACGACCTGATGGCAGGTATGGGTGAAATGGTCGAGCTGGTCCTTGACCGCAGCGATCACCTTCGGATGACGGTGGCCGGTATTGACGACAGCGATGCCGGCCGCAAAATCGATGTAGCGGCGGCCCTCGACATCCCAGATCTCGGCATTTTCGGCGCGGTCGGCATAGACCTGCGTGGTGACGCCGACGCCGCGCGAGATCGCGTCGGTGCGGCGGGCTGCAACTTCGGTGTTCAGCATGGAAATGCCCTCGTTGACATGGCGGGATGACGGGCCGGCGGGAGCCTTCTCCCGCAGCAACGAAAATATTCTTTGCATTTTTTCTGTAGAGTCGCAATATGCTTTCGACGAAATTCCGAAGTGGACGAGGCGCCCATGGATGAGCCGGTTCGATACAAGATTGCCGAGGCCGCGCGGATGGCCGGCGTCTCGCCGTCGACGCTCCGGCTGTGGGAGAGCCAGGGTCTCATCGATCCCGTCCGCACCGTATCCGGCCAGCGACTCTACGAACCGCTCCACATCGACCGGCTGAAGCGGGTGAGCTGGCTTCGGACCAGCAAGGGGCTCAATCCGGCGGCGATTCGCGAAACGCTGAAGGGCGAGGAGCCCGACCTGACCGGCGATGCACCGGCGGCCGCGGATCCTGCCGGCGTAGAACGGGCGATCGGGCAGAAGCTCCGCCATCTCCGGCGCGAAATGGGCTGCACGCTCGAGAAGGTCGCCGAGCGCACAGGTGTCTCATTGTCGCTGCTGTCGACCTTCGAGCGGACCTCCCAGGGGCTGTCGGTCAAGGCGCTGCACGACCTTGCCGAATTCTACGGAACGACGATCGCCGTGCTGACGGGACAGGCCGAAAGCGACGGGCAGGAGTCCCTGGTGCGGAATGGCGAATGGACCGCCTGGCCGCCGACGTCGTCGGGGGTCAAGGTGCAGAACCTGACCACCGACCGGCGCAAGATGGAGTGTCACCGGTTCGAGCTCGCCCCCGGCGCGTCGAGCGAGGGCGCCTATAGCCACGAGGGCGAGGAGTTCATCCACGTGCTCGCAGGAAGCCTGGAACTTGTCCTGGACGGCGACCAGTTCTTCGAGCTCAGAGATGGCGATTCCTTCTATTTCGAAAGTCGCCGGCCGCACAGCTGGCGCAACAGTCATGGCAGAGAGACGGTGCTGCTGTGGATCAACACGCCGCCGACCTTCTGAATATTCAGACAAGTCTTCAGCTTCTCATCCTGGATAGTCTTGCGGGCTCCTATATCCATCGGAACGTGCATCCGATGGGCAAAGCGTCTCTTTCAACTTAGGATACTCCCGTCCTCCGTAAGTCTTGTTTTTCGCTATATTCAATTTCAAGCAAGCTTGGCGTTCTAAACATTCCTCTGTTCATACTTCAGGGTGTTGAGATGCAATATTGGGAGAAGATCGTGACGTTGCGGCCGCTCGGAACTGACAGTCCGGCGATTTCCATCAACAACTCGAAGAGTGCGGCGCATGTTCTGTTGAAGGCATGGCCCGCAAGACGCGGGAAGAGCTACCGGCGGGCGGTGCTGAGTTGCTCGGCCGCGTTGCGTGGCGAGGCGACCCACGAGCTCGCGCAATGGGCCTTCATCGTCGCCGCCATGGAAGCGGCGATCCCGTATGAGATCGTCGATCGCCTGGATGCCGAGATCGCCGCCGTCTGTCGCGAGATCATGCGGGAGAAGATTCCCCAGCCGGCGGCTCTCTTCGCCCAGCCACAAGTGCCCGAGCCGCAACCCTTCTGGTGGCCGAAACGCGACCAGGCCGGTGCCGCTTCCGCCTGATTGGATCAGGCGGCGCGGCGAAGTCCGGCCACGCTCAGGCGCGTGCCCGACGCCGTGAGCACGCCCGCGGCGCCGGAAAGCCAGCCGGTCTTGAGCTCGAGAGCCAGGAAACGGTTCCGGTCGAACGGGCCCGGCATCATCAGCGTGGTGGTCTTGTCGGCGGAGAAGCCGAAGCGCTCGTAATAGGGCGCATCGCCGACCAGGAGGATCGCGCCGTGACCACGCTTCCTGGCTTCAAGGATCGCCGCCCGCATCAGCGCGCCACCGATCCCCTTGCCCTCATGCGCGGCATCCACGGCCAGCGGTCCGAGGAGCAGCGCCGGCACCGGGTTGCCGGCAGGCGTCACGCCGGCCTGCACGTTCCAGAGGCGCACGGTGCCGATCACATGCCCGTCCGTATCCCGCCCGACGAAAGCGAGCCCCTCGGCCGGCAGGCGGTTGCGGCGCAGCGCCTCCGACGACTTCTTGCGTCGGTCGGGACCCATGGCGGCATCGAGAAGGCGTTCGCGCGCGACGACGTCGGCCGGGTTTTCCCGGTCGATGCGGAAGGGCGTATCGATTTTCGGCGCAAACAGCGCCCGGACAGAATCAAGAACAGCGGCCATCCCGGCCTCCCGTACCCTACACCGTTCAAACGGAACCTGAGGGAAATTGTTGCCTTGCCGCCCCGGTGACTACCGGGACGCGCGTATGGAAAGTCGTGCGAGCCGGTTGGCTCAGATCACGTAGGACTTGAGCGGCTCGAAGCCGTTGAAGGCGACCGCCGAGTAGGTCGTCGTATAGGCGCCCGTGCCCTCGATCAGCAGTTCGTCACCGATGGTGAGCGTCACCGGCAGCGGATACATGTTTTTCTCGTAGAGCACGTCTGCGGAATCGCAGGTCGGGCCCGCGAGCACGACCGGCTCCATCGCGTCGGTATCGCGCGCCGAACGGATCGGGTAGCGGATCGCCTCGTCCATGGTTTCGGCCAGGCCGCCGAACTTGCCGATGTCGAGGAACACCCAGCGATGGCTGTCCTTGTCCGACTTCTTCGAGATCAGCACGACTTCCGTCTTGATCACGCCCGCATTGCCGACCATGCCGCGACCCGGCTCGATGATGGTCTCCGGAATGTGATTGCCGAAATGCTTCTTCAGCGAGGCGAAGATCGCCCGGCCGTAGGCCTCCGAGGACGGGATGTCCTTGAGGTAGCGGGTCGGGAAACCGCCGCCCATGTTGACCATCTTGAGCTCGATGCCCTGCTTGGCCAGCGAGACGAAGACGCGCTTGGCGTCCGCGAGCGCCGAATCCCAGGCGTCGACCTTGGTCATCTGCGAACCGACATGGAACGAGACGCCATAGGAGGTCAGCCCCAGCTGATGGGCATAGACGAGCACGTCGACGGCCATTTGCGGCACGCAGCCGAACTTGCGGCTCAGCGGCCATTCGGCGCCCTCGCCATCGGTCAGCACGCGGCAGAACACGCGCGCGCCGGGTGCCGAACGGGCGATCTTCTCGACTTCTTCGTGGCTGTCCACGGCAAAGAGATTGATCCCCAGCGCATGAGCGCGGGCGACATCGCGCTCCTTCTTGATGGTGTTGCCATAGGAAATGCGCTGGGGAGTCGCGCCGGCATCCAGCGCCATTTCGATTTCGGCCACGGAGGCGCAATCGAAGTTGGAGCCCATGTCGGCGAGAAGCTTGAGGATTTCGGGAGCCGGGTTGGCCTTGACGGCATAGTAGATCATGCTGTCGGGCAGGGCATGCCGGAAGGCCTTGAAATTGCTCTTGACCACGTCGAGGTCGACGACGAGGCAGGGGCCATCGGGGCGTCGGGTGGCGAGAAAGTCACGAATGCGCTGCGTCATGGCATTACCCTTCCAAGGTCAATTCTCGAGCGTTGCGTCAGCCGGGTTCATACGGGCTGATCGCTACGCCTGTGTGGCAGTTCTCCGGAAACCGGAGGGCAAAACGCGGCGACGGCAATGCGTTCAGGCGCCAGCCGGTGGAGACCCCGGCGCCAAAACGTGACACGTCACGCGGCTTTTCGAACCAACGCCAGGAGAGGCGTTACGTTCTGATTTTCTGCCTTGGATTGGAGGGATGTCCCAACCGCACTTCGGGCAATGAGGGTGTGCCTCTTCAGAAACACCGGCTGTTGGAAAGCCGGCCGAGACCAGAAAGGCCCGCACCGTCGTTGCTTCAGATGTCCTCGCATTTCCCGGTTGGCCGGAATAGCGACTGGAGCGGTTAGTTCCAGGTACCTTACCGATGACCTCACCTTAGGGACGAATCCCAGTTCGAGGGTCGGCGGACACCCATGGGCACGTGCGACATTGGGCAAGGCGTGAGATAGGCACATTCGCTGTCATAATCAAGATTTTTCTTGCCCCCTGCCGCAAATTTTTTTCCCGTGTTAAGACACTGGCGGGACGAAACTTTTCGTTAATTTTTCTGAGCGGGAATTCATGGACACGCTGACCAGGATGCGAGCCTTCATCGATGTGGTTGACGCGGAGGGCTATTCGGCCGCCGCGCGCAAGCTCGGGCGGTCCAAGGCGCTGCTTTCCAAATATGTGAAAGAGCTCGAGGACGAGCTCGGCGCGCTGCTGCTCAACCGGACGACACGCCAGTTTTCGCTCACCGAGGCGGGCCATACCTACTATCGCCAGGCCTCGGAGATCCTGAAGGAAATCGACAGCCTCGCCGACCTCGTCCGGGAAGGGTCGACGGACCTCAAGGGACGCATCAAGATTTCCGTGCCGCGCTCCTTCGTCGACGCTGATATCGGTCGCTCGCTCGTGGACTTCTCCATCGAACATCCCGACATCACGCTCGAGATCGTGGCCGAGGACCGCTTCGTCGACCTGATCGAGGAAGGCTTCGACGTCGCCATCCGCATCACCAAGCTCGAGGATTCGGGCATGATCGCGCGCAAGCTCTGCGATTTCGGCATGTTCTGCTTCGTGTCGCCGGCACTGCTCGAGAAATATGGCCCGATTGACACCCCCGCCGATCTCGCGGGCATACCCTGCATCGTGGACACCAACAGCCGCCACAACAACACCTGGCGATTCGAAGGCCCCGACGGCGTCTCGCAGACGCTGACCGTGTCGGGGCCGATCGAGGTCAATTCGCCGATCGCTTGTACGCGGGCGGCGATCGCCGGCCTGGGCGTGGCGCTGATTCCCGACTTCGTCGCCAAGCCGAAGGCCGAATGCGGCGCGCTGGTCACCATCCTCGACGCCTACATACCGCGTTCCGGCGGCATCTACGCGATCTATCCGCATCGCCGCTATCTGCCGGCCAAGGTGCGACGTTTCGTGGACTTCCTCGGCGCCTGGTTCAAGAAGAATGTATGATCCGCGCCCGGGATCGGGCAGCGGGTGGCGAAATTTGGACGCAATTGACGTTCATCAGCGACGCTGGTTCGGGGAAAATGCATGAAAAACCGTCTGGTCACCCTCGCATCCGCGGCGTTCGTCGCCCTCACGCCGGTCGTTGCGCTCGCCCATCCGCATGTCTTCGCCGATGCCCGGCTCGAGATCGTGGCCGGCCCAGACGGCACTGTCGAGGAATTGCACAATGTCTGGCGGTTCGACGAGGTATTCTCGTCGCAGGTGCTGCTCGACTTCGACAAGAACACCAATCTCGTGCTCGATCAGCCCGAACTCGAGGAGATCGGCAAGACCGTGCGGGCCTCGCTCGAAGAATTCGGCTATTACACGTCGCTCACCCATGACGGCAAGACGGTGCCGGTTTCCAAGCCTGATGTCATCAATGTCGACTACAAGGATGGCCAGCTCCTGATGTTCTTCGCCATCAAGCCCGCCGTGTCGATGCCGCTCAAGGGCAAGCTGACATTCGGGGTTTACGACCCGACACTCTATGCCTCGATCGATTTTCCGACGGACGGTGACCTCGTGCTGATGGGCGATTTCAAAGGATGCAAACACGCCGTGGTGCGGCCGGATCCCGATGAAGTCATCGCCGAGAACAAATCCACCCTCACCGACGCCTTCTTCAATGATCCGACGGGCACGGACATGTCCAAGCTCTTCGCCACCCGCATGGAGGTGACCTGCTGATGAAGAGGCTCGCGATCGCCGGCGGTCTGCTGTTCGCCACCGCCGCTCTCGCCCATGCCCAGACCTCGCTCGGTCTCGGCAATGCCGAACCCGGCGCCGGTCCTTCGACCTTCGTCATGCACTACATCCCGTGGTTCCAGCCGGTCGTCGGCTTCATCAATGCCAAGCAGCAGGAGTTCTACCGCGCGCTGACCGCAGCACTCAGGGGCATGCGCAGCGACTCCTGGCAGCTCTGGTGGCTCGTTGGCATATCCTTTCTCTACGGCATCTTCCATGCCGCCGGTCCCGGCCACGGCAAGGCGGTGATTTCCGCCTACATGATCGCCAACGAGACCGAGCTGAAACGCGGCGTCGTCATCTCTTTCATGTCCGCCTTCCTGCAAGGCGCGACCGCCTTCGTCGTGACGGGCGCCGGCTTCCTCGTGCTGCGCGGCACGGTCTTTACCATGAACGATGCGACGAAGTGGCTGGAAATCGCCTCCTTCGGCGCGATCATGGTGTTCGGCCTCTATCTGCTCTATCGCAAGCTTCGGGGCATGTTCCGCCGTCCGTCTCTCGGGTTTTCCGCGCCGGGCCTCGCGCTTGCCGGCGCCGGCATGGTGCAGGAAGCCGCTGCGCATGATCATGCCGGCCATCATCATGCGCGCCATGACCACAGCCACGATCACGCCCACGATCACCACGGGCATGATCATCACCACGCAGACGGCCACGGCCACCTCCATGACCACGGTGACGGGCACCGGCATTCCCACAGCTTTGCGGGCGAGGTCTGCGAGGTCTGCGGTCATGCCCATGCGCCGACCCCGGACCTCGTCGCGGGAGACAGGTTCTCGCTCGCCGATGCCTGGAGCGCGATCGTCGCGGTCGGGCTCCGGCCGTGCACCGGCGCGCTCTTCGTGCTGACCTTCTCGTTCCTCAACGGTCTCTATCTCGGCGGGCTCTTCTCGGTGCTCGCCATGTCTCTCGGCACCGCGATCACCGTCTCCATCCTCGCCACGCTGTCGGTCACGGCCAAGGACTTCGCACTCCGGTTCCTCGATGCGGGCCAGTCGCGGCTGCAGATCGCCAATGCCATCGAAATCGCCGGTGCACTGGTCGTGACGCTCTTCGGCTTCACCTTCCTGCTGGCCTCGCTGCAGGCGTGATTTTTTCCGCGCCTGGCATGGAAATACCTGTCCGGCACCGTACATAGAAGCGGCCAGATCACGGGAGTTCCTCATGGCCGTTTCTCTTCATTCCGTCGCTTCTCTTTCCATCCTTCCCCGCTTCAAGGGTCTGAAGCTCGCGCTCGACCAGGCGGAAGCCTTCTGCACAGAGCGGAAGATCGACCCGACCGTCCTGCTTTCCGCCCGACTCTTTCCCGACATGGCGCCGCTGACCGGCCAAGTCCAGCTCGCCTCCGACCATGCCAAGGGTGCCTTCTATCGCACGGCCGGCCTTGATGTTCCCCCGCTCGCCGATACCGAGAAGACCTTCGCCGACCTCCACGCCCGGATCGACAAGACCGTCGATCTGATCCAGGCCGTCACGGCCGAGCAGATGAACGGCCGCGAGGATGCAGAGGTCGAGATGAAGCTGCGCTTCGGCACGTTAAACTTCACCGGCCACGACTATCTCGTCGGCTTTGCCTTGCCGAACTTCTATTTCCACGTCACGACCGCCTACGACATCCTGCGCCACAACGGCCTGCCGCTTGGCAAGGCGATGTTCATGGGACGTGGCTGACGACGCGTCGGCCGGCCATCACTTTCTGATTTACGTACCTCATTTTCTCCTGTAGAAGACCGCTACGGGAGGAATTGATGCGGCCGACGGTCCACGACATCGCCGAAACGGCAGGGGTGAGCCTCGCCACTGTCGACCGGGTGCTGAACAGGCGCCCGGGCGTCCGGGCCGCGACGCGAGAGCGCGTGGAGGAGGCGATCCGCAAGATCGGCTTCGTGCGCGATATGGCTGCGGCGAACCTCGCCAAGGGCCGCGTCTACCCGCTCGTCTTCGTCATTCCGCGCGGCGACAATTCCTTCATGGCCGGCCTCAAGGCCGAGATCGAGGCGGCCATGTCGCGTTCGCCCCAGGAGCGCACAGCAATTGCAATTCGCGACGTGCCGCGCTTTGACGGGCCGTCGCTCGCATCCGCCCTCGATGCCATCGCCAAGGATCCCCCGGCCGGCGTCGCCGTGGTCGCGGTCGAGCATCCAGACGTTCACGAGGCCATTGCACGGCTCAAGGCGGCTGGCGTCGCCATCGTAACGCTGGTGTCAGACCTGCCGGGCTCGCCACGCGATCACTTCGCCGGTGTCGACAACCTCGCCGCAGGCCGGACGGCGGGCAGTCTGATGGGCCGCTTCCTGCAGGGCCGCAGCGGCGCGGTCGCCGTCGTCGCCGGCTCGATGCTGGTGGGCGATCATCGCGACCGGCTCGACGGCTTCCGCAGCCGGCTGACCGAGCTCAACCCGGCGCTGACGGTTCTGCCCGTAATGGAGGGTCAGGACGATCCGGAGCAGGTTCATGCGCTGGTGGCTGACTGCCTTCGTGCCCATCCCGATCTCGCCGGCATTTACAGCCTCGGTGCCGGCAATCGCGGTCTGATCCGGGCGCTCGGCACCCGCGGGGACGGCGGAATGCGCCCTGTGGTGATCGCCCACGAATTGACGCCGCATACCAGCGCTGCCCTCACGTCGGGGCTGATCGACGCCGTTCTCAATCAGGATGCCGGGCACGAGGTGCGCAGCGCGATCCGTATTCTCAAGGCGCAAGCCGACGGCCTTGCGGTGATCGCGGCGCAGGAGCGGATCCGCATCGACATCTTTCTCAAGGACAATCTGCCGTAAGGTTAAGGGAGGTTACCATGTATCTCGGGCTCGATCTCGGAACGTCGGGCGTCAAGGCGATGCTGATCGACGGCGACCAGAGGATCATCGCCACCGGCAACGGCACGCTCGACGTGTCCCGCCCGCATTCCGGCTGGTCCGAGCAGGCGCCGGCCGACTGGATCCGCGCGACCGAGGACGCTGTCGCGGCGCTGAAAGCGTCGCATCCGAAGGAACTCGCCGCGGTCAAGGGCATCGGCCTTTCGGGCCAGATGCACGGGGCGACGCTGCTTGACGGCGCCGACCAGGTACTGCGCCCCTGCATGCTATGGAACGACACGCGGAGCTTCAAGGAGGCCGGGGCGCTGGATGCCGATCCGCGCTTTCGCGCCTTGACCGGCAACATCGTCTTCCCTGGCTTCACAGCGCCGAAAGTCGTCTGGGTCCGCGAAAACGAGCCGGACACCTTCGCGCGGATTCGGAAGATCCTGCTGCCGAAGGACTATCTCCGCCTCTGGCTGTCGGGCGAACACATCTCGGAAATGTCTGATTCCGCCGGCACCAGCTGGCTCGATACCGGCAGGCGCGAATGGTCCGCCGAGCTCCTCGCGGCCACCGGTCTCGACGAGAGCCGGATGCCTTCCCTCGTCGAAGGCACGGACAGCGCCGGCACCTTGCGCGCCGGGCTGGCATCGCAATGGGGCATGGGATCGGGCGTGGTCATCGCCGGCGGCGCGGGCGACAATGCCGCCTCGGCTTGCGGCATGGGTACCGTCAGCGAAGGCAATGCCTTCGTCTCGCTAGGCACCTCCGGCGTCCTCTTCGCCGCCAATGCCAGCTATCTGCCGAAGCCGGAAAGTGCCGTCCACGCTTTCTGCCACGCCCTGCCTGACACCTGGCACCAGATGGGGGTGATCCTATCGGCCACTGACGCGCTCAACTGGTACTCCGGCATCGCAGGTAAGTCGGCCGCCGAGCTGACCGGCGAACTCGGCGACGAGCTGAGGGCCCCCGGCCCGGTCACCTTCCTGCCCTATCTCTCGGGCGAACGGACGCCGCACAACGACGCGAGGATCCGCGGCGTCTTCACGGGCCTTGGCCACGAATCGGCGCGCGCCGTGCTGACCCAGGCGGTGCTGGAAGGTGTGACCTTCGCGATCCGCGACAATCTCGAGGCGCTGAAGAGCGCCGGAACGGCGATCGCCCGGGTCACCGCCATCGGCGGCGGCTCGCGGTCGAAATACTGGCTGAAATCGATCGCAACATCGCTCGGCGTGCCTGTCGACATCCCGCAGGACGGCGATTTCGGCGCAGCCTTCGGCGCGGCCCGCCTCGGCCTCATCGCCGCGACCGGCGCCGACCCGGTCGCCGTCTGCACGGCGCCCGCCACCGAAGCGACGATCGAACCGTCGAGCGACCTCACCATGGCTTACGAGGAGGCCTATGCCCGCTACCGCAATACCTATCCGGCCATTGCGGCGCTGAACTGACGAAAGGATTTGCCCCTCCTCGCCCGGCCCGGACCCTGTCCCCGTCATGACGGTGAGAGGGATGTCCGGGCCAGGCAGTGCTCCAACTCCCCTCTCGCGGAAACGGCGGGAACAGGGGAGGGGCAGCCGGGTGAGGGGCAGCGGAACTCAGGACTACATCATCATTCCCAAGGAAGGAGATCCCCAAATGGCCACCGGCTTTTTCGGCAATATCGAGAAGATCAAATACGACCCCAACTCCACCAGTCCGCTCGCCTTCCGTCATTACAATCCCGACGAAGTGGTGATGGGCAAGCGGATGGAAGACCACCTCCGCTTCGCCATCGCCTACTGGCACACCTTCGTCTGGCCCGGCACCGACCCGTTCGGCGGCAACACTTTCAAGCGTCCCTGGTTCAAGGACACGATGGACGCCGCAAAGCTGAAGGCCGACGTCGCCTTCGAATTCTTCCAGCTGCTCGGCACGCCCTATTACTGCTTCCATGATGCCGACGTGCGTCCCGAGGGCAAGAACTTCGCCGAGAACACGAAGAACCTCAACGAGATCGTCGACTATTTCGCAGAGAAACAGGCGCAGACCGGCGTCAAGCTGCTCTGGGGCACCGCCAACATGTTCTCGCACCGGCGCTACATGTCAGGTGCCGCGACCAATCCGGATCCCGATGTCTTCGCCTTCGCGGCCGCGACGGTGAAGACATGCATCGACGCGACGCAGAGGCTCGGCGGTGAAAACTATGTCCTGTGGGGCGGCCGCGAGGGCTACGAGACGCTGCTCAACACCGACCTCAAGCGCGAGATGGACCAGGCCGGCCGCTTCCTCAACATGGTCGTCGAATACAAGCACAAGATCGGCTTCAAGGGCACGATCCTGATCGAGCCCAAGCCGCAGGAGCCGTCCAAGCACCAATATGACTATGACGTCGCGACCGTCTTCGGCTTCCTCAAGAACTACGGGCTGGAGAAAGAAGTCAAGGTCAATATCGAGCAGGGCCATGCCATCCTCGCGGGGCACACCTTCGAGCACGAGCTGGCGCTGGCCGGAGCGCTCGGCATCTTCGGCTCGATCGACATGAACCGCAACGACTACCAGTCGGGCTGGGATACGGACCAGTTCCCGAACAATGTGCCTGAAATGGCGCTCGCCTATTATCAGGTGCTGCAGAACGGCGGCTTCACCACGGGCGGCACGAATTTCGACGCCAAGCTCCGTCGTCAGTCGCTCGATCCGGAAGACCTGCTGATCGGCCATATCGGCGGCATCGACTGCTGCGCCCGCGGCCTCAAGGCGGCCGCCAAGATGATCGAGGACAAGGCCCTTTCCGGTCCGCTCGCCGAGCGCTATGCCGGTTGGGACAGCGGCAACGCCAAAGCCATGCTGTCCGGCTCCGAAACGCTGGAGAGCATCGCCGCCCGCGTGGAGAGGGAAGACATCAATCCCGAGCCGAAGTCGGGTCGGCAGGAGCTGCTCGAGAACATCGTCAACCGCTACGTTTGACGGAACCTGCGGGCGGCGACCGAGAGGTCGCCGCCTGTTTCTGGAGGCCGCCCTTCGCGCACAGGAGGCGCTGCGAGTCGACCACTCCCCTTGTGGGAGAGGGTCAGGATCGGCCCGCAGCGGAGCAATCGATCCAATGGATCGATTGAAGATCCGAACGACGGCCAGCGGAATGCGGTGAAACTTTGGCCGAACTTGGTGAAGGGTAAGCTCCGGAGAGCCTGGTCCCTACCGCTTCGCCCACCGCCGTGACGGTGCCGAGACGGAATTGCGCACCACCAGATCCGGCACGAGCAGGATTTCGCTTTCGGGCGGCTCCTCTCCCGCCAGAAGCTGCAGCAGGAGCGCCATGGCATGCTTGCCGATCAGCGTGCGCGGCTGGCGGATGGTGGTCAGCGAGGGCTGCATGAAGACGGCCTGCGGCACGTCGTCGAAGCCTGTTATCGAGAAGTCGCGGGGAATGTCGTAGCCGCGAGCGACGAGGCCGAGCATCACGCCGAGTGCCGTCTGGTCGTTGACGCACATGAAGGCTGTCGGCAGCGTGTCGCGCATGAAGAGCTGCTCGACGGCGACGCGGCCGCTCTCGATCGTGCCGTCGCCTTCGAGCACGATGCGCAGGTCGGGCGAGATACCGGCGGCATCGAGCCCGGCTTCGTAGCCCATCCGCCGGCGGCCGAAGGCCAGGCGCGTGCGGGAATCGCCGATGAAGGCGATGCG